>Ga0164292_10000257_pt1 | contig 39108 bp, 31 predicted proteins | sample GEODES117metaG_FD_111486 | JGI IMG/M metagenome (GOLD analysis project Ga0164292, IMG submission 111486) | Eutrophic lake water microbial communities from Lake Mendota, Wisconsin, USA - GEODES117 metaG | ecosystem: Environmental > Aquatic > Freshwater > Lake | place: USA: Lake Mendota...
AGTATAAAGAAACTTCTGATGGTGGCCTCGCCGTAAATGTGCCTTTGAGCTTAAGCGAATGCTGATTACAACCCGTATTTCCGCTTTACGTCACGGTCAGATTCCCGCTCCTTGATGGTATTGCGTTTGTCGTAATTCTTTTTACCCTTTCCCAGTCCGATTTCCATTTTGGCATATCCTTTTTCACTGAAGAAAATCTTCAAAGGAATGATACTGTAACCTTTCTCTTTAATTTTAGTTTCCAGTTTGCGCAATTCTCTTTTTTGTAGCAGCAATTTCCTTTCCTGCAGTGGGCGGTGATTGATATAAGTGCCAAAAACGTATTCGGCAATATGCATACTTCTTACAAAAAGTTCACCCTGATGAAAGCTGCAATAACTGTCGTTAAAGCTGGCTTTACCTTCCCTGAGCGATTTGATTTCCGTACCGGAAAGCACCATTCCTGCACAATAGGAGGTTTCAAAGAAATATTCAAAATGTGCTTTTCGGTTTACCAGTTCCACCCTTGTAATTTATTGTAAAGATAAGCAGATGAGAGATGCTCAGGGAAGCATAAATGAAAGGTATAAAATATGAAGTTAAGTAATAGACAATATTCCTATCTATTTGATCATAAAAGAGAACCAGGGTAAAAACCCCGGTTCGTTTTTAATCCGTACCCTATGAAAACTTATTAAAGGTAAATGCTGTAAACGAGAAATTCAACATTCTTGAAAACTTTTTTTGAAATATAGTATTAATACTACTACCTGAGGTTTTCGTATTTTATAAGGGCATTTAATCAGTAAACAAATCGGTTCAGGTAATTTGAGGAAATCTTTCTTTTAAACAAATCTAATGGCTGAACAAAAGAAGTAAGTTGCTTATTTTTTCTTTCAGATCATTCCTGTTAATGATAAAATCGAGGAAGCCATGTTCGAGCAGGAATTCGCTGCGCTGAAACCCGGGTGGAAGATCTTTTTTGATGGTTTCTTTAATTACCCTTGGTCCGGCAAAGCCAATCAGGGCTCCCGGTTCTCCGCAGATGATATCACCCAGCATCGCAAAGGAAGCAGTAGTTCCACCAAAAGTAGGGTCGGTGCACAATGAAATATAAGGCACTTTGGCTTCGCTGAGTTGCATGAGTTTTCCGGAAGTTTTGGCCAGTTGCATCAAAGAGAAAGCGCTTTCCATCATCCTTGCACCGCCGCTTTTGTTGATGATCATGAAGGGAATCTTGTGCAAGACGCAGTAGTCGCAGGCGCGGGCTATTTTTTCACCCATCACACTGCCCAAGCTGCCTCCGATAAATTCAAAATCCATACAGGCAATTACCAATGGATGTTCATTCACTTTACCCACAGCAACCGTTATGGAGTCGTGGATATCGGTTTTGGCATAAGTTTCTTCCAATCTTTTGCCATAAGGCTTCAAATCTACAAAGCCCAGATAATCTTTTGAAATGATGGATGCGAAAAGTTCAGTGTATTTCTTATTGTCAAAAAGGATATCAAAATATTCATCACTCCCGATGCGGTGGTGATATTCGCATTTGGGGCAAACAAAATTGTTCTCTCCCAGATCAGTTGATGTGCAGGTATGTTTACACTCCGGGCATTTGGTCCAAAGACCTTCCGGTGCATCCTTTTTGTCTTTGGTTGATGTAAGGATACCTTTTTTAATCCGCTTAAACCAGCTTTTTTTGGGTTCACCGGTGATATCATCTTCACCGGCAAGGCTGGCATCAAAATCTTCTGCTGCTCTCATGGAATGGTTTTATGGGAAGTTTTAAATTTCCTAAACTAATATCCGTTATAGTAATATACCGGCATTGCCATCAAATTGATATTTAAAATTATGCGATAGTGATACTGTTATCTAAATATACGTCTTGAATCGTATTCAACAATTCAATACCGTCTTTCATTGGTTTTTGGAAGGCTTTTCTGCCGCTGATGAGCCCCATTCCACCGGCTCTTTTATTGATTACGGCTGTGGTTACTGCTTCAGCCAGATCGGTGGCGCCCTTACTTTCGCCACCACTGTTGATCAAACCAACCCTGCCCATATAGCAATTGGCAATTTGATAGCGTGTAAGATCAATAGGGTGATCGGTAGTGAGTTTGCTATAAACCAATGGAGAGGTTTTACCATGTTTGGTAGCATTGTATCCGCCGTTATTGGTAGGCAGTTTTTGTTTAATGATATCGGCTTGCAGGGTAACGCCCAAATGATTGGCTTGTCCGGTAAGGTCGGCAGAAGTATGATAATCTACCCCGTCTACTTTAAAAGCATTGTTACGGGTATAACACCAAAGTACGGTAGCCATACCTAATTCATGAGCTTGTTCGAAGGCCGTTGCCACTTCATGCAATTGGCGGGTACTGTTATCGGAGCCCCAGTAAACAGTGGCACCCACCATGGTGGCACCCATGTTCCAGGCATCTTTGATCTTGCCAAACATTACCTGATCGAACTTATTCGGATAACTTAAAAACTCATTGTGATTGATCTTAACCATCATGGGTATCCGATGGGCAAATTTTCTGCTTACGATACCCAGTACACCGAAAGTGGAAGCTACTGCATTACAACCTCCTTCAATGGCAAGCCGAACAATATTCTCAGCATCAAAATAAATAGGATTAGGTGCAAATGAGGCACCGGCGCTGTGTTCAATACCCTGATCTACCGGTAGTATAGAAACATAACCTGTTCCACCCAACCTGCCATGGCTAAGCATACCTTGCAAGCTGTTTAAGGTTTGGTTATTTCGGTTACTGTTGATCCATATATCTTCTACATGGGTTGGAGAGGGAAGGTGGATCTGGTCTTTAGGGATTGTAGTGCACACATGGTTCAATAACATCTCAGCTTCAGCACCCAGTAATTCAGTAATTTTTGCAGCCATAGTTTTTTTTACAAAAATAAGGAGTTGATGCTTTATTACATCAGCTTTCATTTTGGGTTACTGCTTCATAAAGTTGATTAAGATAAGCAGGAGCATCTAAAAGATGGCTGCCATACCAGCTGAACATTTCACCATTTGCCAGAATAATTTTGGTACCTGGCAATAGTTTACTCAACTCATCAAGGTGCTTTTGCTTAAAAGGGTAGGGTTCTGAGGATAATAAAACCAATTCGCAACCCAACAGCCTTATCTCTTCAATACTGCAAACCGGATATCTGGTTTGGTTGCTAAAAATATTTACAAAGCCTCCTCTTGTCATCATATCATGAATAAAAGTATCGGTACCGACGGTCATGTACGGGTCTTTCCAGATCAGGTAGGCTGTTCGGATAGGTTTACGGCGAGGATCCAGCTGTTGAAATGCAACTTCGATTTTTTTCACGAGTTGTTCAGATAACTGGATTTTGCGGGTGAGCTTGCCCAGATCTTCAATCATATGTAAGGCATCAAATAGATTTTTCACATCGGTTACCCAAACGGGCAATGTTTCGGCCAGTAGCTCTACCTCTTGCTGATTATTTTCTTCCCGGTTGGCAATCAGCAGATCGGGTTGTAATGCAATTATTTTTTCAATATGTAAAGATTTGGTGCCACCGATACGGGTTTTTTCTCGAAACCACGTTGAGGGATGGATACAAAACTTGGTGATGCCAATTACTTCTGCATCCAGTTCTAAATGATGAAGTAAAGCAGTTTGTGAAGGAACGAGTGAAATGATTCTTGCCGGTGTGTAATGCAGTTCCTGAGTGACCTTTAATATCATTTATAAAAATAAACGATAGTTATTAAATAAAAAAACCTCCACAGACCTGCATGATGCGAAATGCTGTGGAAGTCTTTTAAAGTTTTTCATCCAGCAAACTGGATTTTATGAAGCTGTTCTTTCTTTTGGGGGCCATTATGGCAGAAATAATTTGCTCCTGTGGTTTTGTTTGGCCATCATCGCCGGGTAAGAGGCATAGGCTTTTTTAGGATTTGGTTTCGGCTTTCGCTGAGCTATTGGATTTGTTCTGGTTTTTAGCCATCATCGCTTGTTAAGGCATAGGCGGGTAATGGTACGGTTTTTTAAAAGGAATTAGGATTTTGGTTTCTTAGGATATAGTTAGTTTTCAAAGGGATATTCAATTTTGTTATTTCAAAGAAAAAAAGTAGAAGTTGACTGATACTGGATTTCGGTTTTTTGGTTGGATATTGGTAGTATTTTAGTTCATCTGGATTCTTGGATAATGATTGATACTTTTTAATTCCTATCAATCAACTTCTGAAACAAAGATGCGACGATTTTCATACCTGCACAAGAGCGTTCTTGCTCATTTTTCGCCTTGATGGATTTACCCTGTGGTTCGTAAATCGACGATGTTTTGGGCTCGTAGAAGTACGATGATAGGGGAAGTGTTTTTTCAGGACTGAAAATGTTGCTTTAAATAGATGGTTTTTTCTAACGATATGGCATAAGTTCCTTAATTATTCTTATTCGATACGTGTTATCTTTTAAAATCATCATCATTCTTGACAAAACTCACCGGAATTTCAGACTTCATTTAAAAATGGAATGTTTAATATTGTAATAAATGGGAGATAAGTAAATCTTATATCAGTTTTAACTTGGATTTTTATGAAAGAAAACCTGATTGGTTATTTATATGTTATCAGCATCACTGTTCTCTTTATCATCTGTTTGATTACCAGTTTAAAGAAAAAAGATGTGAATAAGAATGCGGAAAGAGCCCTGATGCTCTTGAATTGGGTGTTTTTTTCCGCAGCAACAATAGGGTATCTTAATTATACAGGAAAGGTTCTCCATGTTCCTCATTTGATAAGAACGGCAAATATTTTCATGTTACTTTATATGCCCTTATCTTTTTTGTATATCCGGCATTTTTTATTTCCGCAGAAATGGAAACTTACTTACTTGATTCATCTGATTCCGCTTTTTGTATATCTGGTTGATTATTTCCCATTTTTTATCAGAACTGCTTCAGAGAAAGCTATCATTTATCAACATTTAAGTTTTGTTCAGTTAAACACGGAATTCAATGAAGGCTTTTTCATGCCGGCTGGTTGGCATGTGATCATCCGTTATATACTTATGGTTGGTTATTGGTTAGCACAATTGGTGATGATACTTAAAGTTATCCGTTTGGATGGAAGTCAGTTTCAAAAAGACAACCGAACCAGAATGAACTGGTTAATTTGGATATTGGTATCTGAAGCCCTGATTATTTTTCCTCCTCTTTCTACTTTTTTCATAGGGATGCATAGCCTAACCGCGGTATTGATTCAAATCAGCGGATTAATGGCTGCCTGTATTCAGGTATACTTTTTGTTTTCGCACCCGGAAATTCTTTATGGTATAAAGGGTGTTATCATTGAACCTGTAAATCTTCATATAAAACCCGAAGAATTGGATGATGCGGACCAATCTACTGCGTCATTGAACATTCTAATCCCAAAATCTACAATTCAATACATTCCGGAACAAACACTGGATAGCATTGAAAATATCCTGGGTCAATATATGGAGGAAAAAAAACCATTTTTAAAAAAAGGGTTTGGATTATCGGATATGGCCAATGATACCCAATTTACTTTACATCAGCTATCTGGTTACATCAACATCCGATGCGGGATGAATTTTTATAACTATGTCAACCAGTTTCGCATCGATCATTGTAAAAAATTACTACTTGCCAATGCTCATCAAAACAAGACGCTTGAGGCCATAGCCAACGAATCGGGTTTTCAAAGCCGGGCGACATTCATAAGGTCTTTCAAAAAATTTACGGGTCACACACCTTCAGAATACATCAAGGAATTGAAACCAATCGAAAATGTAGCATAGCTTCCTGCTGCAAGCTGAAAACCTGTTTCATTCGTTCCTTTGATTCAACATCTGCCAGTTTATTGCAACAATCTATATAAATAAGGATAGATTTGCTCATCAACTTAAATCCACATTGTTGATTATTTTTCCCATTCCTGTACCCCTCTTTAACAAACTAACCACTTATTAAAGACTGATATATTTTCTTTTCAAGCACTTTTTCTTGAAAACAAACAAATCATAACATATAAATACATTCGATCATGTTGAAAAAGTTCATAAACATTCTATACCTGTTTTGTTTTACTCTTATTCTAAGTTGCAACAGCAATAACAAAAAAGATGCTAAGGTTACAGATGTCAAATCAAGTAATGCCAATGGTTCTGTATTGCCATTTCCTGCAGTACCAAGTGCAAGCGTTACGGGTGAAACGCTGGAGGAAAGCAAACATATCCGTCGTTCACATCCAAACCACTTGCCAAAAGATGCTCCCAATATTATTATCATTTTGATGGATGATGTCGGTTTTGGTACGCCTTCCACTTTTGGAGGTGAAGTAAATACACCAACATTATCTAAAGTATTTAATGAAGGGATTGCTTATAATGAATTTCACACTACTTCAATTTGTTCTCCAACAAGAGCTTCTATTTTAACAGGGCGTAACCATACAAGGGTAGGTAACGGAACGATTGCTGAAAGGGCCGTGGATTGGGATGGATTTACCGGAGTGATTCCAAAAGAAGCTGCTACCGTTGCGGAGGTATTGAAAAACTATGGTTATAACACATCCGCTTTTGGTAAGTGGCACAATACCCCTGCCAATCAAACTACTTCAGCGGGGCCCTTTGAATATTGGCCAAACAATTACGGATTTGAACATTTTTATGGCTTCCTTGCCGGAGAAACTTCACAGTACGAACCCCGTTTGGTAAGTGATTTCACACCCATTGAACCACCAAAAAAAATGGCGAATGGACAGGAATACCACCTCACTACTGATCTTGCTGATAATGCCATTTCATGGATGGGTCAACATAAAGCTTTTGCAGCAGATAAGCCTTTCCTTTTGTATTTTGCTCCGGGAGCTGGCCATGCACCACACCATATTTTTAAAGAATGGGGCGATAAATACAAGGGTAAATTTGATGATGGATGGGATAATTACAGGAAAAGAACATTCAAACGCCAAAAGGAATTAGGATGGATACCTGCCAATACACAACTTACGCCAAGGGATAAAACCCAGCCTTCATGGGAAAGTATTCCCCAGTCTGAAAGAGCTTTCCAGGCAAGGTTGATGGAAGTGTATGCAGGTTTTGTAGAGCATGCCGATATGGAAGTGGGTAGGGTATTAGATGCCGTGGAGGCTAATGGCCAGAAAGATAATACCATCGTATTTTTTATCTGGGGAGATAATGGTTCTAGTGCTGAAGGGCAAAATGGTTCCATCAGCGAACTACTTGCACAAAATGGCGTATCCAATACCATTGAACAGCAATTAGCGGCATTGGATAAAGTAGGTGGTTTACCAGCCATTGGAGGTCCTTTCTTAGAAAATAATTATCATGCATCTTGGGCATGGGCTGGTAATGCACCATTCAGGTACACTAAACTAGTGGCATCCCATTTTGGAGGCACTCAAAATCCCATGGTCGTAAGATGGCCCAAAGGAATCAAGGCTGATAAAACCATACGTTCACAATTTCATCATGTCAATGATATTGTTCCTACCATTTATGATATATTGGGCATTACCACACCAAAAGTGGTAAATGGCTTTACTCAAATGCGTATGGATGGAGTAAGTATGAAATATACTTTTGATAATGCAAAAGCACCGGAAGCATCAAAAGTTCAGTTTTTTGATAACAATGGAAGCCGAGGTGTGTATAAAGACGGCTGGTATGCCTGTACGTTCGGTCCATTGTATCCTTGGATCCCTGCACAACCCGGATTAAATAAATGGGATTCCAAAAAAGATGTTTGGGAACTGTATAACATCAAAGAAGACTTTTCTCAGTTCAATGATCTGGCGGCAAAAAATCCGGAAAAACTGAAAGAACTGCAGGATTTATTTAAAGAGCAGGCAAAGGATAATTTGGATTGGCCAATTGGTGCTGGTATCTGGCTTCGTTTACACCCGGAAGATGCCATAAGTTCTCCTTATAAGTCATGGGTATTCGACCAAAAGGCTACCCGTATGCCTGAGTTTAGTGCACCACGTTTAGGTAAGGCCAGCAATAAAGTGGTGGTTGATTTGGAAGTAGGTGCCAATGCCTCTGGTGTTTTATATGCCATGGGTGGAGATGGAGGTGGAGTTACCCTCTTTATGGAAGATGGAAAATTGGTACATGAATATAATATGCTGATCATTGAAAGATATACAGTACAGGGCAAAGAAAAACTGGCGCCAGGTAAACACCAGGTAGAAGTGGTGACCAGTATTGCAAAACCAGGTGCGCCAGCCAGTATTGTAATTACAGTAGATGGCAAGCCTTACGCATCCGGCGAAGTAGCCCGTACGGTACCAGCAGCTTTTACAGCAAGTGAAACCTTTGATGTGGGCTGTGATTTGGGCGGATCAGTTTCTATGCGCTATCATGCTAAAGCACCATTCAAATTCAATGGTAAAATAGTTAAAGTGAAAATTGATATGTTGTAAATAAAAATGTAAAAATTTAGTGATGATGATAGTTCAAAAATTAAAATTAACCTGTCTTTGTATTGGATTTTTTGGGTTTTCCTATGCACAGGAAATTTTACCGTTTCCTCCTGCACCATCAGCTTCCAAAGCTGGTTTAACGATGGAACAATCTACGTACAAAAAACGTGCAGAAGCAAAACACCTGCCGGAAGGGGCACCGAATATCCTCATTATTTTAATGGATGATTTGGGTCCGGGTACAGCCTCTACTTACGGCGGAGAAGTAAATACCCCTACATTAGATAGGGTGGCAAAAATGGGTATTTCGTATAATCGTTTCCATTCTACGGCGATGTGTTCGCCAACAAGATCGGCCTTATTAACCGGAAGAAACCACACTTATGTTGGCAATGGTCAGATAGCTGCTTTGGCAAACGATTTCGATGGTTTCAGCGGGGTTATCCCAAAAACATCAGCCACCGTACCTGAAGTCCTCAAAAATTATGGCTATAATACAGGTGCATGGGGCAAATGGCACAATACGCCTGAAGAACAAATTTCAAATAAAGGACCATTCGAATATTGGCCCACAGGTTACGGATTCGAATATTTTTACGGTTTTCTCGCCGGTGAGGCATCGCAATATGAACCCACCATGGTAAGAAACACCACTTATGTAAACCCTCATGAGTTGCACCGCGAAGGTTATCATCTCACGGAGGACATTGCGGATGATGCGATCAACTGGCTTCGGGAACAGAATGCCTATTCTCCTGAAAAACCGTTCCTGATGTATTGGGCACCAGGTGCATCACACGGTCCACATCAGGTGATGAAAGAATGGGCGGATAAATACAAAGGCAAATTTGATGATGGATGGGATGCCTACCGTGAACGTGTTTACAAAAGAGCAAAAGAAAAAGGCTGGATACCACAAAATGCAAAACTTACCCCACGCCCGGCATCCATGGCCTCTTGGGAATCTATCCCTGAAGCTGAAAAGCCTTTTCAAAGAAGGTTGATGGAAGTGTTTGCAGGGTTTACAGAACATGCAGATTATAACGCCGGGCGCATTATCGATGAAATAGCAGAAGAAGGGAAATTAGACAATACCCTTATTTTTTATATATGGGGTGATAACGGGTCATCATCTGAAGGATTGAATGGTACGATCAGCGAACAACTTGCTCAAAACGGAATTCCCACAAAAATAGAACAACATATCACCGCACTCAACGAACTGGGTGGGTTAGACGCACTTGGTGGCCCCAAAACAGATAATATGTATAATGCAGGCTGGGCTTGGGCCGGAAGTACACCTTATCAGGGTACCAAATTGATGGGTTCTTATTTTGGAGGCATCAGGCAGCCAATAGCCATTAGCTGGCCAAAGGGAATCAAAGCAGATCCCATACCAAGGCCACAGTTTCATCATGTTATTGATATTGTTCCAACCATTTACGAGCTAACCAAAATACAGGCACCCAAAAAGGTAAATGGATTTGAACAAGATCCGATACATGGCACCTCAATGGGTTACAGTTTTGCCAACCCTAAGGCAAAAGATACCAGAAAAACACAATTTTTCGATATCATGGGCAGTAGGGGTATTTATCATGATGGATGGTTTGCCAGTGCTCCCGGCCCCCGTGAGCCATGGGTTGGTGGTATGCCAAAAGGTATAAAGGAATGGTCGCCGCTGACCGACAAATGGGAGTTGTACAATATTGATGAGGATTGGAGCCAGTCGAACAACCTCGCTGCAAAGGAGCCAAAGAAATTGGAGGAAATGAAATCCTTATTTATTGAAGAATCGAAAAAATACAAGAACCTGCCGATAGGTGGTGGGATGTGGTCTACCGCCATGTTCCATCCTGAAGATGCACCTGCACCGCCTTACACATCATGGAGTTTTGATCATCCTATTACCAGGATGCCGGAATCAACAGCCCCCAAACTGGGGAAAAACAGCAGTCTGGTTACCATGGAACTCGATGTTCCTGAAAATGCTAACGGTGTACTATATGCGCTTTGTGGATTTTCAGGTGGCGTTACCTGTTATGTAAAAGATGGCCTACTATGTTATGAATTCAACCTGTTTGAAGTTCAACGTACAAAAATAAGGTCAACAAGCAAATTGCCAACGGGAAAGGTGAAAGTTGAAATCGAATCAAAATTAACAGCATCTATTGGAGGCCCGATGGATATCACTTTGAGGGTAAATGGAAAGGTGGTAGGGCAAGGTAATGTACCTGCAGCCATGTCGTTGCACTTTGCATCTAATGCAACTTTTGATATTGGTACCGACCTTGATTCGCCGGTTTCATTAGATTATTACGACTTGGCTCCTTTTTCTTTCAATGGAAAGATTGGTAAAACATCCATTATATACTTGAAAAAATAGAAGTACTTACAAACAGGTAGATTTTAAACATAGAGTATGAAGAAGGGGGATATTTTTTTAATAACCATAGCATGTTGTATGGTAATAAAAGTAACAGCACAATCACAACCTGATAATGCCGGTTTGGGTGATGCAGCAGCCAATGCAACCAACCCGATGGCTTTTGTTACTAAACTTCAGGTACAACCTAACTTTACCTGGAAGGAAGATAAAGCGAGGCAAATTAATCTTACAACAAGGATTGTACAACCTACAGCAACTGTTGGACTACCTTTCATCAAAAGCAATAACCCATCTAAAGTTTATACCATTTACAGGTTAGAGCTTCCCATGATCAGTCAAACTTATCCGAAAAAACCTTACTTGGATGCAACAGGGTTAAGTGATCTCATTATCGCCGACCTGATTGCTGTAAAACAAAAATGGGGAATCATTGGTGCAGGTCCTGGGTTGATCATTCCAACCAATAACCCTGAGCAAATCAGTGGAGGAAAATGGTGCGCCGGCCTTGCAGCGGTTGTGCTCAATACCAAAACAAAAGGTTTCATGTATGGAGCTTTGTTTCAGCAATACTTCAGTTTTGCCGGAAGCAGCAATCGAAACAAAAGGAACTTTATGCTTTTTCAACCCATCATCAACAAAATCCTTGCAGGAGGATATTTTATGAGCTTTAGTCCGTTGATGACTTTCGATTGGGAAAATGAATTGTACAGTGTTCCCATCATTTTGACTTTTGGAAAAGCATTCGCTAAAAACTTGAGTGCTTTTATCGGTCCACAATATATGTTGAGTGGACCAAATAAAAAAGATATCACCATTCAGTTCCAAATTAATGCCATGTTTCCTCCAGTAAAAAAATAAAACAGCTCATTATGAAATTCTTTTTTTTTCTAAATAGAATAAAACTAATTATCATTTTCGTTTCTTTTTCTGGAGTTTGCTTTGCACAAGGCGACGGGCCACATACCATGCTACCTTCACCTACCGGATTATGGGGTATTAATCCTAAAGCCACGTTTTTAAGCCAGAATTTTTTGCCATCAGGGGATATCCTGATCAAGGATGCAGATATTGATGTAAATGTAGTACCCACAACTGTTTTTCACACATTTGGTATTTCAGGCAGGTTTGCACAGTTGATGTTCATGATCAATCCAGGTTCAGCCAAAGGAACTGTGGTGGCTAATCAACCTTCACTTCCTGCACCCAAATTAAGTGCATCTGGTTTCGGTGATGGTTTTGTAGGAATAAAATATGGCTTGATAGGCGCCCCTGCATTAAACTTGATGGAATTTGCAAAGCATCCGCATACATTCTCTTTGAATGGATATTTTCGGTGGTGGTATTCAGGTAGCTACGACAAGTCGAAACCACTTAATCTCGGAACCAATCGCAGCAGTTTTGAATTGGGCTTTCCCATGGCAGTGCCGTTGAGTAAAAATCCTAAACGTGCCACCTGGTTGGAAATCTATCCTTCTGTAAGATTATATTCAACTAACAACGAACCCACTCTCATTACAAGAGCCAATAAATCGCATCAACTTCCTCTTTTCATTTTAGAAAATCACTTCACACACAACTTTACTGAAAAATTTTGGCTGGGTGGAAGTTTACGATATCAACTGGGTGGGGCGTTAGAACTGGATGATGTAAAACAAGATAATAATATCAACATATTAGGAGCTTCAGTAGATGCAGGTTACCAAATACTTCCCATTTTAAGTTTGAGCGCAAATTATGGCGGTATCCTTGCAGGAGATAATGAAGCTCGGTCGGGTATGTTTAGAATCAGTGCTGTGTTTGTTTATGTCAATACAAAAAAGTTGAAATCTAATAATCCAGTCAAAAAACCAGAATGACACCTGTTTGAACTTTCTAATGAAATTTCATTTCTCTCAGTTTTCCATTTTTTAAATGAATACTTAACTATAAATCTAACAGCACTTTAGTAACATATTACTCTAAAACGCTTCGTATGAAAAAAATATATTTGTCTTTGTTCATTTCCCTACTGGTTTTCACTGGGTTTTCCCAAACCACTGTAGCTAAGCCTAAAGCAGCCCCATCCGGAACCTGGAAACTTTTGGGTACCGTAACTGCTAATCACAGTGCAGATCATGATGTAATTGTTGTAGCCGGACCACATGATTACTTCAGAAAATTGAAATTTAAAGTCACCAATTCTCCGCTTAACTTACAAAGGCTTATAGTATACTATGATGATGGAGGTTTACCTGAAAAAGTTGACACACGTTTTGACATTGCAAAGGGTGGTGAAAGCAGAGTAATTGATTTAAAAGGTGGTAAGAGGAAACTAAAATCAGTTGAATTTTGGTATGACACCAAAGGAATCCTAAACGGCAAGGCAAATCTTACCATGTTTGGAATGAAATAGGCTTAGAACTTAACAAGTAAATTTCATTAAGTTTCAAGTTAAACAGAGATAGATTTGAAAATTGATTTTTATGAGTTTAAAAAAAACACCCGCTGAAATCAATCAGCGGGCGTTAATTTTTTGAACCAAATTTTTACACTTGTGGTTTTTCAGGACTGGCTTTTACGTATTGTAAAAATGGTTATCCTGGTTAAAGTGTTACTCGTTGTTATTATTACCGGGTAAGCGGCCCAACAACGATTGGTTTTTGGTTTTCGATAGGGTTGGATCAGCTGGTTTCGCCATCATCGCTTTTTACGGCATAGGCAAGGATTGGATTTTTTTGGTTTTCATCGGGATATAAAGGTTCTTAAAGCGCAAATTTCAAAGAAAAGTAGAAGTTGACTGATACTGGATTTTGTTTTTCTTGTTGGATATCGGCCGTACTTTGGGTTTATCTGAATCTTTGGATTATGATTGATATTTGTAATTCCTATCAATCAACTTCTGATACAAAGATGCGGCGAAAACCAAACCTGTACAAGAGCAGTATTGCTTAATTATGGCGTTGATGTTATTACCCTATAGTTCGTAGATCGACGAGGTTTTGGTATCGTAAAACTACGTTTTGTGATTACTTAGGTAATGTTAAAAACTCCTCTACCTCTACAAAATTTCTTTTATTTATATATCTTCAACCCGGTAAATAGTAATAGTATATCGCTTTCTCGTTAACAAAGTCAAGTTTTAAATTACAGTTTTTTGATTTTACAATATCAATCACCATGAATAAGAACCTCAGTAGCATCATTATCGGATTAGCAGTGATCCTTACCGCATTGATCTTATCTAATGCATTCCGGAACAGGAATAAAGCCAGCAATACTATTGCAGTTACCGGACTAGGAAGTAAAGATTTCATATCCGACCTAATAGTATGGAATGGCTCGTTTATGAGAAAGAATACCGATTTGAAGGAGGCTTATGCCGCACTGGATAAAGACCGCGAGAACATCAGGAATTATATGGTAACAAAAGGTATAAAGCCGGAGAGCATTATTTTTTCTGCGGTTGAAATCAACAAGGAATTTGATGAATTATATGATAATTCGGGAAGAAGGACTTCTTCCATTTTCACCGGATATAAACTCAATCAGAAAATCCAGATCGAATCTAACGAAGTAGATAAAGTAGAAAATATTTCAAGGCAGGTGAGTGAACTGATCAATTCCGGTATTGAATTTTATAGCAATAGTCCAGAGTATTATTATACCAAGCTGGCAGAGCTGAAAATTGAAATGATTGCTGCTGCCACTAAAGATGCGAATATCCGTGCAAAGAAAATTGCTGAGAATGCCGGCAGCAAAGTAGGGCGCCTCAAAAATGCCGACATGGGCGTGTTTCAGATCGTTGCACAAAATTCCTCGGAAGAATATTCATGGGGCGGATCCTTCAACACCGCTTCAAAACGAAAAACAGCAACCATTACCGTAAAACTTCAGTACGAAACGGATTAAAGGTTTCTTTTGAACAAAAAATTTCAATGTTCACAACGAATTTTTCTGAGCAAATTAAAGTCTAGCGCCGTATGCTTTTTGCCTGATACCAAAAAGCTCAAAGCCCGCCACTTTGAATTATTTTATGGTTTTATGTAGATCATCAGGCAAATAATAAGTTAAGCGCTTCACTTAGTACTCGATCCAATTCATGGTCACTTTGTATACGGAGTCAATCCTCGTAATTGAAAAACTTCTCATTTGATTTTCTGCGTTCATGTCTTTGATCAAATAAAAGAATTCGTAACAACAAGTTTTATGTTTTTCTCTAAAATCGCCATGTAGTTTTAAAGTCTCAATAGGGTTTATACTGGTAAGCAGACTTTCTTCAAATTGTTTTTCAAAGAACATCAGTGATGCATACTTCATGATATTTGAAGAATCAAGTGTATAGAATTTACCAATAGCTCGATTATTTAATAAGATTTCCTCAGTCACTCTGAAAGGAAATGCACAAAGTTGTAAAATTTTCGCAGTGTCTCTTTGCATAACTGACGCTCGAAAACTATCCCAAAAACTTATCAGCTCGTCTTTGGATTCCTTTGATAAAGATTCTAACCGACATCTATTTTGAGAAATAGCATAATTAGAGATGAGAATGAAAATGCCAAGAATTATTTGTTTCTTCATAATGCTGATTAGAAGAAGGAATTAAAAAAGAATAGCACCTATCTTAAAAATGTTCCAAGCACAAAGCTATTTTAATCCATTACTTCGACAAACTCTGTATGATATCGTACTTCGTAACGATATGGAATTGCCCGCTTTCATCTTTACTCAGCACCGCACCATTTTCTTTATTGATGAAAGAACTCAACCGTTCAACCGGCGTATCGAATTTTACTTCAGGGTATGGATTTTCCATTACAGTGCTTACTAGTTGCATTTTTACATCGTTATGATGTAACATCTTATCGAATAATCCGCTTTCAGAAATAGCACCGATGTTTTTTCCCTCGTCAAAAACTGGAATATTTTCGATATCGAATTTTTTCATCAAAGCGATGGCATCCAATACTGTTGCTTCCGGATGTATACTGATCAGTTTTTGGCTTTTTCGGCCTGATGTGATGTCTTTAAATGTTTTCACATCTAAAAATCCGCGTTCAAGCATCCACTCATCATTGTATATTTTACCCACATAACGGCTGCCGTGATCATGGAAAATACAAACTACCACATCATCAGGTTTCAAATCAGTGCCTAGCTGAAACACACCCTGCAGACAGCTTCCGGCACTATAGCCGCAGAACATGCCTTCTTCTTTTGCAATGCGACGCGCCATCACTGCGCCATCTTTATCTGTTACTTTGGTAAACGCATCAATGTATTGCATGTCGTAATTCTGCGGCAGAAAATCTTCTCCAAACCCTTCACTGATATAAGGGTATACTTCGTTCTGATCTAACTCGCCTGTTTCAAAATATTTTTTCAATAAGGAGCCATAACTATCTATAGCCCAAATTTTGATATTGGGATTTTTTTCTTTCAGGTATTTCGCCGTACCGATGATAGTGCCTCCGGTACCCGTAGCCACTACCAGGTGCGTAACTTTTCCCTCGCTCTGCTCCCAGATCTCCGGACCTGTTTGTTCATAATGCGCCTGCCGGTTGGCCAGGTTATCATACTGATTCACATACCAACTGTTAGGAACTTCGGTAGCCAGTCTTTTTGAAACAGAATAATAGGAGCGGGGGTCTTCTGGTTCAACATTGGTGGGGCATACGATCACTTCTGCACCAACCGCTTTTAAAATATCCGCTTTTTCTTTTGATTGTTTATCAGTAGTGGTGAATATGCATTTATATCCTTTCACACAAGCGGCTAAAGCGAGGCCCATACCTGTATTGCCACTGGTACCTTCAATGATGGTGCCGCCGGGTTTGATCTTGCCTTCCTGCTCGGCAACTTCCAGCATTTTCAATGCCATACGGTCTTTGATAGAATTTCCGGGATTGAAATATTCCACTTTCGCTAAAACGGTGCAGGGTAAATCTTTCGTAATCTTATTGAGCTTAATCAGAGGTGTGTCTCCGATGGTTTCTAAGATGTTATTCAACCACATAAAAAAAATTTTGCCAAAGGTAAAGATTTTCAATTCTATCCCATAGGATAAGTGTACTGTTTGTTAAATGAGTTAAATCGTTATAGATTTTGGTTAATTCACTTCAACATCAATGTTGTAAATTACGTGCTTATGAAAAAAACACTTTTTTTCTTATTTAGCCTTTTTATGGTAAAGGCAAATGCACAGATATCTTTATCTACTGATACTTTCAACCAGCTAGCAAGGGATTATGTAAAACTGGGTTTAGTAATTGGACAATACGATAGTGATTTTGTAGACGCTTATTACGGCCCCGATTCTTTAAAGCCCGTTTTGGCAAAAGCAAAAGTATTCCCGAAAGATTCATTGATCAAAGCTGTGAAACAATTGCAGAAAAAATTAGCTTCTTATTTGCAAAAGGGTAGCGACGAAGTACTCATGGGCCGTGCATTCTGGATAAAAGCCCAACTCACGGCATTCGATCAGCGCATCCGTATTTTTTCAGGTGAATACAGCAGTTTCGATAAGGAAACCAAAGCATTATTCGGAGTGGTGGTTCCGCGGTATAAAAAGGAAGACTATCAGCGATGGTTAAACGAATTGAATCGGATACTTCCAGGACCAGGAACAGCGAATTATAAATTTGAAGCGCTGGTCGACAAGTTTTCTATCCCCGGATTCAAAGTGGATACCTTATTCAAAACAGCTATACAGTTATCACGTAACCAGACTCTGAAGCACCTGAAACTTCCTGCAGATGAATCATTCGATCTGGAATATGTAAAGGGAAAACCATGGTCGGGCTACAACTGGTATAAAGGCAATTTTCATAGTTTGATACAGCTCAATACGGATGTGAAAATTCTTATTGAACGTGCAATCGACGTGGCTTCCCATGAAAGTTATCCTGGCCATCATGTGTACAATACTTTATTGGAGCAGCGTCTTTACAAGGAAAAGGGTTGGGTGGAAATCAGTTTATATCCATTGTTCAGTCCGCAATCGCTTATCGCAGAGGGTACCGCCAATTATGGCATTGAACTGGTATTTCCGGGTGATGAAAAACTTCGTTTTGCAAAGGAAGTGTTACTGCCCCTGGCTGGTATGGATACTACAGGCATTACCACATACTTTAAGGCACTGGTATTGAAAAGCAAACTCAATTTTGTTCGGAATGATGTAGCACGTGGTTTGTTAGATGGCACAATGAAAACTGAAGTTGCACAAAACTGGTTGATCCGGTACGGACTTTATAACAATGAATCGGCCAAGAAATCAATCGACTTTATCAGAAAGTACCGTTCGTATGTAATCAATTATAATTATGGCTTGCAACTCGTTCGTAATTATGTAGAAAGAACAATGGGGAATGATAAATCAATTGAACATCGTTGGCAGGTTTTTGCCACATTACTCAGCAATCAATTTACCAGCTCCGATCTGTTGCCATAATATTTAGGTGAAATGGTTTCAATCAGATAATGCAGTAATCGTACTACATTATTACTATTCCGGCTTCTACAAAATGAAGAAATCTTTAAATCTGAATTTGTGATGATATCCAATTAAAGATCAGATTACAATTTCCAATTGAAAAACTTTATTTGCTTTTTCTTGCTGAATACAAATAATTTAAACAAGAGCCCTTCAAAAGAGGGCTTTTGTTATTTTGTTCATTGCCCATTAAGTGTTTCCTGAGCAGCTAAAATGTATGGGTCTTTCAGATTCATTACTTCATAAAAACCCAGATTTTCCCAACGCAGTCGTGCGATACTCGCTTTCACCGCTTTTTCAGCAATAACACGTTCCGCATCAGTAAGCACTTGATTCTTAATGCTATCTTTTGCAGCCATTGCACTGAGATTAGTCCAATCGGCCGGCGTCATCATAAAAGAACTGTTGAAAGAGCTTTGATTTTGGTAACGGGAATCGAAATCTGGGTTTTGTTGCAGATAGATGTAAGCGTATCTATTAAATAGCCCGCGAAGATAGAATTCTCGCATGGTGGGTGAAATTCTGCTTGTGTCTGCAGGGATGTATTCATCAGGACTAATACCTCCTTCAGCATAAACCTTCTTTCCTTCAGGAGTTAAAAAAACACGGCCGCTATCCTTTTTTGCAGAATCACTTGCGAAACTTCCATTCAGCATCCGGTTTTCCATTTCCTCATAATAGGCTTTTTGTCCATTTTTATAAGTCCTTTGAATACTTCTTCCTGTTGGTGTATAGTATCTGGCCACGGTAAGCCTCAGCGCACTATTATCCTGAAGGTCGTATTGTTCCTGAACCAGCCCCTTTCCGAAACTTTTTCGGCCGATGATGGTAGCCCGGTCCCAATCCTGTAAAGCGCCCAGCAATATTTCACTGGCGCTGGCTGTTCCTTCATCGCAAAGTAATACCAGGGCACCGGTTTCAAACTGTCCTACTCTGCGGCATCTGAATTCCTTTCTTTTACTGTGCAGCCCTTCAGTGTAGGTGATGAGTTTATCACCGGCAAGAAACTCATCTGCAATTTCAGCAGCTTCATCCAAAATCCCGCCGCCATTACCCCGCAGGTCGAGGATCATTTTTTTCATGCCTTTCTTGTTCAGTTCGGTAAGGGCAATCATGAATTCCCGATAGGTTTGGGTTGAAAACTTATTAAGCCTAAGGTAGCCAGTTTCACGGCTAAGCATATACGCTGCATCCACGCTATTGACCGGAATCATATTCCTGGTGACGGTGATGGATTTGGGCTGATTTTGCCTAAGGATGTTCAAGGTTAAGGAGCTTCCTTTTTCTCCACGTAAGATCTTCCTAATGGTATCAGAGGGTAATTTCACACCGCTTAATTTTCTCTCATCTGCTTTCAGGATGCGGTCACCGGGCTGCAATCCGGCTTTTGAAGCTGGCCCATCCGGCAATAGGCGCATTACATTTACAGTATCATCAAAAAGGTCGAATTCGATACCGATGCCGAAAAAACTTCCCTGTATATCTTCATTCACCTCTTCCAGTTCACTGGCGCTTATAAAAGTGGAGTGGGGATCTAATTTTGCTAAAATGGCATTGATAGCGGTGTCGGAAAGCGATTCGAGGTTTACCTGGTCTACGTATTTATTCCGGACAAGGTCCAGCACCTCCTGAACTGGCGCCCTGCGTTCAGTGTGGAAAAAGGGTTTGCCCGGAATGCCGTCGCGCATTTTATAACCGATAAAAATTCCGCCGATCATGGCTAAACTGAGCCATAGCGGCATCCAAATTTGTAATCTGCTTTGCTTGCTGTTTATCATGGTTGTACTCAAAATGCTGAACTTAGGGCTGCGAAGTTAATTTTTTGCAGGCATCCTATAAAAATTAATAAGGTTATGAGATGAATGGTTTAACTTGATTTAAAAATGTCATGCCGCTTATTCTAATTGCCGACAGTGGATCAACAAAAACAGAATGGTGCCTGTTGGATGGGAAAACGAAGATCAATGTGGTTACTCAGGGCATCAGCCCATATTTCCAAAACGCCACACAAATTACCGCTATCATTAGGGAAGAACTTTTGCCCGGGCTGAAAAATAAACAACCGGATGAATTGTTTTATTATGGCACAGGTTGCAGTAATCCTGCTAATGTAGCCCTTGTTAAAAAAGCGATCAAAGCTGTTTTTAAAACCGGCAAAGTGTTTGTAGACCACGATTTGGCGGGCGCTGCCAAAGCTTTATGTGGTGATCAGAAAGGAATAGCCTGTATTTTGGGAACCGGCTCTAATTCTTGTTATTATAATGGGAAGAAAATCGTAAAAAACAGTCCGGGTTTAGGATATGTACTTGGTGATGAAGGCAGTGGCACTTATCTGGGCAAAAAAGTGCTTCAATATTATCTGTACAACACTTTCGACCCCGATTTGATGGACAGGTTCAAGGCAGCTTATCAAACCTCTCCGAATGAAATTTTGGATGCTTTATATAAACAGCCGCTACCTAACCGCTATCTGGCTGGTTTTGCCGGGTTTTTGGCCGAGAACAGAGGGCATTTCATGGTGGAAAATATCATCGAAGACGGGTTTAACGATTTCTTCTACCATCATATTTATAAATATCGGGAAAGCTGGACGCATCCGATACACTTTGTAGGCAGTATCGCCTGGGGATTCAAAGATGTTTTGAAAGAGATGTGTCTTTCTTATGAATTACAGCTCGGAAAGGTTTTAAAAAACCCGATGGAAGGGTTGATCAGTTATCACACTAAATAACCAATATGGCATTTCGTAAGGTCACCGAAATGGACGGTCCGCACCGGCATCTGGAACAAAAACCGGTATTGGAATTGATGGAATTAATGAATGTTGAAGACCAGTTGGTAGCCTTCAGGGTGAAAGAGGCCATTCCACAAATAGCTTTATTTGCAGAAGCAGTCACCGATCGAATGCTGGCCGGTGGAAGATTATTTTATATCGGCGCCGGAACCAGTGGGAGAATCGCCATCCTTGATGCTACCGAATGTCCCCCAACATTTGGTGTGCCAACAAACCTGGTTAATGGTATTATCGCGGGAGGCAAAAAGGCTTTGTATGAAGCCGTAGAATTTGCAGAAGATGACAGGAATCAGGGATGGAATGATCTATTGGAAGCAGGGATAAGCTTGCATGATGTGGTACTGGGCATTTCTGCCAGCGGATTGGCGCCTTATGTTTTGCATGCCCTTGAATCCTGTGCAAAGGCTGGAATTTGCACAGGTTCGCTGAGTTGTAATCCGGATGCTCCAGTTTCAGCTTTGGCCGATTTTGCTATTGAAGTGGTGGTAGGCCCGGAATTGATCACCGGAAGCACCCGGTTGAAAGCGGGAACTGCACAGAAAATGGTATTAAATATGATATCCACCTCCGTTATGATACAATTGGGCAGGGTGGAAGATAATAAGATGGTACATATGAAACTCAGCAATGAAAAACTCATCAACCGGGGCACTGCTTTGGTTATGAAATTGTTAAAAATAACCGATGAAAAAGAAGCCAGGAACTTACTCTTGCAGGCCGGCACGGTGAAAGCTGCATTAAAGAATTATCATTTGTAAAAAAAGCTTGGAACTGCACATACTTTATTGTAAATTGTAGTGTTTTTATAATTTAGCAACTTTAGTTTAACCATCAAACACTTAAAGATGAAGAACAAAATTTTACTTACAGCCCTTTTCGTTGCCGGTACCCTGGCTTCGCAGGCACAGCAAAACAAAAAAACTTTCGCTATCACAGGTGATGGCAACAACGATTACGTGTGGATGAATATCCGTCAGGTTGATCTGGGTACAGGTCAGGTGACCAAAAATCTTTTTGAACGTAGTAAAACCAATTTCACCTTAACGGATGTTAACAGTAAGCAAACCGTTAATCAGCTTACAACAGCACAGGGTGACATTTTCAGTTCTGTAAATTATCCTACAGGAACTTTTGTTGCGGCTGCCGCCTATGATGCCCGCACTCAGAAACTTTTCTTTACACCTATGCGTATGGGTGAGTTGCGCTGGCTCGACCTGAGCGACCGCAATGAAACGCCTAAATTCTTCAGCATGCATACCGAACTGATGGCTGCAGCAACTCCGGGAGATGAAGCAACCAATATCACCCGCATGGTGATTGGGGCTGACGGTAATGGATATGCGCTGAGCAACGACGGTAACCGTTTCCTCAAATTCACTACTGCAAAGAAACCAGTGATCACCGATCTTGGTAACCTGATTGATGCCGATGGTTCAACTGTTTCTATCCACAATAAATGCAGCAGTTGGGGTGGAGATATGATCGCAGATGCATTCGGCAAATTGTATGTGATTTCTGCAAGCCAATCTGTTTTCATGATCGATCCTGCAACAAGGATTGCAACCTATAAAGGCCACATTCAAGGTTTACCAGCCGGATACACTACCAATGCTGCCGCAGTAAATGATGATGGTGAAATTGTAGTTGGAAGCGCCATCAAATTCGATGGTTTCTATAAGATGAAATTGGCTGATCTGAAAGCGGTTCGTATCGAAGGTTCTGATATCAAGTATAATGCTTCAGATTTTGCCAATGCAAACCTGTTGTTACAAAAAGAAGCGGATGCAAGCAATAGTTTCTCTATGGCCGGATCAGTACTTCCCATTGTTACACCAGCATCTGAAACAAAAGTATTCCCTAATCCGGTGATCAATGCTCAATTCAATGTACTGTTCGATGGCAGACCAGAAGGAAGATATACGATTGTTTTGTCGGACCTCGCAGGTAGAGCCATTCAAAGCAAAACGGTTAACATCACCAAAGGATCACAGGTTGAAAAAATTAACCTTAACTCAGGAATGGCCAAAGGCGTTTATCTGGTTAAAGTGTTAAATGAAAACAAGGCAATTGTACTCACTGAGAAGATAATTGTTCAGTAATCATAATTTTGGGTTAATAAGTTGGGAGGCTGTTTTTGGGCAGCCTCTTTTTTTATGCCAATTGTTTTTATTAGTCAGGTTTTGTGCATTTTTGCACAAATAAAATCAGGTTTTATGCAAGACATTGAACCATTTTACAACTGGCGCCATTGGTACACTGCAGAAGACGACCCCGAATCGCCATTTTATGGTAGAACTTACAGTGAGTTCCAGTATTCTCAAACCCTTTATAATTATTACATCCACCCTCAATGGGATGATTTTGGTTCCCGAACTTTATACCTGAAGATCCTTTTTTGTGACGACGACAGCCGTTTCGTAATCATTGAACTGATGGGCGAATGGAACGACGCCATTGAAAATGATATCATGATGCTTCGGAGAGAAATTACCGATCAGTTGTATCTAAGGGGTATTCGTTTTTTTATTTTAATTGGAGAGAATGTACTTAACTTTCACAGCAGCGATGACAGCTATTACGAAGAATGGCATGAGCAATTAGAAGACGATGCCGGATGGATAGCCTTGCTCAACCTTCCGGAACAGAGCCAGCACGACATGAAAAAAGCAAGGATAACCCGTTATGTATCCCTTTTTGAATTGCCACAATGGAGAACCCTCAAGCCTGAACATATCTTTCAACTGATTGCTTTAGAAATGGAACGCAGGCTAGATTAATACCTGCAATCAATTCCATATCAACAAAAAAGGACGAATAAAATTGAATTTTGCCGCTTCCTGCCGTATTTTTGTTATTGCTTGTTCAAATCAACCTTCGCTTATGACCTGGAAACAATTTTTTCTTTCCTCTCTTGGTAAAAAATATACGATGGCTTTTACCGGACTGTTCCTGATCTCTTTCCTTATCGTACATGCAGGAATAAATTCCTCCATTTTTCTTAACGACAATGGCGAAACCTTCAACGAATTTGCGCATTTCATGAGTCATAACTGGATCGTACGCTTTCTGGAGATTGGTCTTTTCGCTGGTCTTTTTTTACACATCATTCAGGGATTCTTATTATGGAAGCAAAACAATGATGCCCGTCCGGTTAAATATCATGTAAATAAGCAAAGCAGCAACAGCAAATGGTATAGCCGTTCAATGGGTATACTGGGTTCGTTGCTTTTGTTGTTTCTGGTAATACATATCTCTCATTTTTTTGTGGGCACAAAAGTTGCCTTGTATAGTGGCGACAAACCCCACAATTTGTATGATGAAATGAAAGAGGTTTTCAGTAACCTTTGGATTGTAATACTCTATCTGGCCGGAGTTTTTTCTTTATTCTGGCATCTTTACCATGGATTTCAGAGTGCTTTTCAATCTTTAGGTATACATCATAAAAAATATATTCCGATTATCCGAACAATCGGTACGGGGTATGCTGTTATCATATGTTTGCTGTTTGCATTGATGCCCGTAGCCTTTTATTTAGGCTGGCTGGCTTAATCAATGAGTATTTTCAGCCACACCCATTTTTAATAAATAAATAACTTTTACCTATGGCTTTAGATGCTAAGATTCCACAGGGAGAAATGAATGAAAAGTGGAGCGATTACAAAGGACATGTAAAGTTGGTGAACCCGGCCAATAAACGCAAACTGGAAGTGATTGTAGTAGGAACAGGCCTTGCAGGAGCTTCTGCTGCAGCTTCATTGGGCGAGATGGGTTACCAGGTAAAAGCATTTTGTTTTCAGGACAGCCCACGCCGCGCACACAGCATTGCTGCCCAGGGTGGCATCAATGCGGCAAAAAATTACCAGAATGACGGAGATTCGGTTTTCCGTCTTTTTTATGATACCGTAAAAGGAGGCGACTACCGTGCCAGAGAAGCCAATGTGCATCGGCTGGCAGAGGTTAGCGCTGCCATCATCGATCAATGTGTAGCTCAGGGTGTTCCTTTTGCCCGTGAATATGGAGGATTGCTCAGCAACCGTTCATTTGGAGGTACACAGGTTCAACGTACTTTTTATGCAGCCGGACAAACCGGGCAACAATTATTACTCGGCGCCTATAGTGCCCTCGAACGCCAGGTGGCTTTGGGAAATGTAACGATGTATTCGAGGCATGAAATGCTCGATGTGGTGAAGATTGATGGTAAAGCTCGTGGCATCATTGCACGCGACCTTGTTTCGGGTAAGCTGGAAAGGCATTTCGGGCATGCGGTACTGTTATGTACCGGTGGATACGGAAACGTATTTTATCTAAGCACTAATGCCATGGGCAGCAATGTAACTGCAGCCTGGAAAGCACATAAGAAAGGTGCTCATTTCGGAAATCCCTGTTTCACCCAAATCCATCCTACCTGCATACCAGTTAGTGGTGATCATCAGAGTAAACTCACCCTCATGAGTGAGAGCCTTCGTAATGATGGCAGGATCTGGGTGCCCAAACAAAAAGGCGATCAACGCAAGCCGGTTGATATTCCTGAAACTGAAAGAGATTATTATCTCGAACGCAGGTATCCTGCATTCGGAAACCTTGTTCCCCGTGATGTGGCTTCCCGAGCTGCAAAAGAACGCTGCGACGAAGGCTATGGTGTAGGAACAACCCGTATGGCGGTTTACCTCGATTTCAAAGACGCCATCATGCGTTATGGGAAAACAGAAGCTGGTAAAAGCGGACAGGATAGTAATGATACGGCATATATTTTCGCTTTGGGGAAAAAAGTAGTAGAAGAGAAATATGGTAATCTCTTTGAGATGTATGAAAAAATCACCGGTGAAAATCCATATGAAATGCCGATGCGTATTTATCCGGCTGTTCATTATACGATGGGAGGTTTATGGGTTGATTATGAATTGCAAACCACCGTACAAGGTTTATATGCTCTGGGTGAAGCCAATTTCAGCGATCATGGTGCCAATCGCCTCGGCGCATCAGCATTGATGCAAGGTTTGGCAGACGGCTATTTTGTGATCCCATATACGCTTGGCAATTACCTTGCAGATGAAATACGCACAGCATCGATAGCAACTGATCATCCCGCTTTCATAGAAGCAGAACAGGAAGTACAAAACCGATTAAACCATCTGCTACAGATCAATGGTTCGCAAACAGTAGAAAGTTTCCATAAACGTTTGGGCAAAATCATGTGGGATAAATGCGGCATGGCACGCAATGAACATGGACTAAAACAAGCTATTGAAGAAATCCGCCAACTGAAGCATTCGTTCTGGACGGATGTAAAGATACCAGGCACCTTATCAGAATTCAATCCTGAACTTGACAAGGCCGGCAGGGTTGCTGATTTTATTGAACTGGGTGAACTGATGTGTTTGGATGCACTAACCCGTAATGAAAGTTGTGGCGGGCATTTTCGTGAAGAAAGCCAGACGGAGGAAGGTGAAGCTAAACGTGATGACGTGAACTTTGCCTTTGTATCGGCATGGGAACATCAGGGCGATAGCCGCTGGGAATTGCACCGCGAACCGCTGCATTTTGAAATCGTAAAACCAACTCAACGGAGTTATAAATAATTCCAAGCCTGACTTTTTAATCGATTATAGAAAATTACTACAGATCAAACGGGAATAATATGGAGCACTATCACATGAACCTCACCCTGAAAGTATGGAGGCAGAAAAATCCTAAATCAGCAGGAAAACTGGAAACCTATCAGGTGAAAAATATTTCATCGGAGATGAGTTTTTTAGAAATGTTTGATGTTCTCAATGAACAATTGATTCTGGAAGGAAAAGAACCTATAGCTTTTGATCACGATTGCAGGGAAGGTATTTGCGGGATGTGCAGTATGTTTATCAACGGACAGGCTCATGGTCCCTGGCAGCAAAATACCACCTGCCAGTTACACATGCGTGCTTTTAAAGATGGCGATACCATTGTAGTAGAACCCTGGAGGAGTAAGGCTTTTCCTGTGATTAAAGACCTGGTGGTAGACCGTAGCTCTTTTGACCGCATCATTCAGGCCGGTGGTTATATTTCTGTGAATACCGGTAATGCAGTTGATGCGAATGCCATCCCTATAGACAAAAAAGATGCCGACCATGCATTTATGGCCGCTGCCTGCATCGGTTGTGGTGCCTGTGTTGCCACCTGTAAAAATGGATCCGCAATGTTATTTGTTGGAGCCAAAGTTTCGCAATTGGCTTTACTGCCTCAGGGCGCACCCGAACGCGAGAGCAGGGTACTGAATATGGTTGCTCAGATGGATAAGGAAGGTTTTGGTAATTGCACCAACACTTATGCTTGCGAAGCTGAATGCCCTAAAGGAATTTCAATAGCCAATATTGCCCGCTTGAACAGTGAATACCTTAAAGCAGGCCTTAGTAGTGAAGAAAAATAAGTGTGGCTTAGATTCTTTTTAAAGATGCCTTCTCTTCGGGGAAGGTATTTTATTTTGCAGCATAACCCCAATAAACTGGGTCTTACCTAATAAATCCTATATTGTAGTGAACAACTCCTTTCAAACCATTTGACCTACCATCGGCTATACCTGTTGTTGTTGACCCTATGTTGTGCCTTCTGGGCAAGTGCACAGCAGGAACCTGTTTCACGTTCAAATTTCCGTAAGAAGAAGATCAGTACTTCGGGATTGACTGTTAAGGTTGATAGTTTCAGTATTGCACCTCAAACCTTTTTAATAAACGGGGTTGAAACATCTTCCTGGAAGCTTGATGAAGTTAATGCAGTACTTAGCTGGCTTAAAAAACCTGCTGTAGATAGTGTGGTTTGCGAGTACCGGATTTTTCCGGTTAAACTCAATAAGGTGGTTCAAAACAATGTATATGATAGCATCCGGAATAATTTTCTTTCAGAGAAACCTGTCAAATTGTTCACCTCCAGCCAGGCAAACACCAATCCTCTTTTAGATTTCGGAAGTTTGCAAACAGAAGGAAGTTTCGGACGCGCCATTTCATTTGGCAACAGTCAGGATGCCGTGGTGAACTCAACCATGAACCTTCAACTCAGTGGCTATATCGGCGACAGTTTGGAACTTACCGCAGCGATAACAGATAACAGTATCCCCATCCAACCAGATGGCAATACACAAGACCTCCGGGATTTTGACCGAATTTTTTTACAGGTGCGACGTAAAGGATGGCAGGTAAGTTTCGGAGATATTGAACTCAAACAAAGGAATAATTTTTTTCTCAATTTCAATAAACGGTTACAGGGTGGTTCTTTCAGCACCATCAACCGGATTGGAAAGGCGATGAACAATTTCATGGTCAGCGGAGCCATTGCCAAAGGTAAATTCACCCGCAACTTTCTCACACCTGTTGAAGGCAATCAGGGACCTTACCGGTTGCAGGGAGCCAGTAATGAACTTTATTTTGTTATTCTGGCCGGTACGGAGAGGGTTTTCATTGATGGTGAGCTGCTGCAGCGGGGGGAAGATCAGGATTATGTGATCAACTACAATACTGCGGAACTCACGTTCACCCCTAAACGTTTGATGAACAAAGACAGGCGGGTACAGGTGGAATTTGAATATGCCGACCGCAATTACCTGAATTCTCAGCTTTACCTGAACAACGAAACTGTATTTAACCAGAAGCTGACTATTAACCTTGCTGCTTATTCCAATCTGGATGCAAAAAACTCCCCGATAGACCAGGTGCTCGACCAGCCACAAAAACAATTTCTGGCTTCATTGGGCGATAGTATCGGCAAAGCGTATACGCCAAATGCCGTTCGCGATACATTTACTCTCGGGGCCATCCTATACCGTAAAGCCGATACCCTTTATAACGGCAACCTGCATGACTCTGTTTATATCCAGTCTGCTGACCCCACTGAAGTGCTTTATAGCCTTTCGTTTACTTATCTCGGTCCCGGAAAGGGTAATTATAAACAAGTGCTGAATGCCACTAATGGAAAAGTTTTCGAATGGTCGTTACCCACCATCAACAATGAACCCACAGGCGATTGGGAACCGGTAAGCTTTTTGGTTACACCAAAGAAGTTACAGATGTTCACAGCGGGAGTGCAATATGCTTTTGGAAAAGCTACCCTGATGAAATCAGAACTTGCCCTCAGTAATTATGATGTGAATTTATTTTCATCGGTAGATAAATGGAATGATCACGGATGGGCAGGAAAATTCAGTCTCCTGCATGAGAAAGAGAAAATGAACCTTTTCAACAAAACGGTCAAGATGGAAACTGCATTTGGTTTTGAGCATGTGCAGGCGCAATTCAAGCCTTTGGAAAGATTACGGAATGTAGAGTTCCTGCGCGACTGGGGACTGCCATTCGAAATAAGCGGAGCCAATGAAACCATCGTCAACGGATCCGTGAAATTTACTGATGTAAAGGGTAATCGTATCCGCTATGAACTTACTAATTACCGGCGCAGTGACGATTATAACGGATTAAGGCATTTATTAGATCAGTTTGTTTCCGTTCAAAACTGGCAGTTATCTACTAAAATCAGCCTTGTAAATATTGATCAGTCCATACAAAAGGGCTATTTCTTCAGGCCGGGGATAGACTTGCGCAAAGTGCTGCAAAAATGGGGATCACTTCAGGTTGGAGGTACTTACAACGGGGAATTCAACCGGGTGAAAGAAAAAATTTCAGATACACTCATCCAAAGCAGTTTTGCTTTTGATATCATAGAACTGTTTCTTAAGTCGAATGAAGCCAAGCTCAACAAGTGGGGAATTAGTTTTTATACAAGGCATGATAAACTACCAAAGCAAAAAGAATTGCTCAGTGCAGACAGAAGCCTCAATTACCTGTTTTTTACAGAATGGCTCAGTAACCCAAAGCACCAGCTGAAATTCAATGCAGGATACAGACGATTGATGGTTACAAGAACTGAGTTAAGCAGGCAGAAACCCGATGAAAGCTTACTGGGAAGAACAGAGTATGCCATCAATGAGTGGAGGGGCTTTGTTAGTGGTAACTTCCTTTATGAAATTGGGGCAGGGCAGGAACAAAAAAGGGAATTTTCTTATATCGCTGTACCGGTAGGGCAGGGAGAATATACCTGGATCGATTATAATGGCAATGGTATTGAAGAATTGAACGAATTCGAGCTGGCAATTTTTCAAGACCAAAAAAAATACATACGTGTGTTCACACCTGGCAATCAATATGTAAAGGCGAATTACCTCCAATTCAATTACAGCATTGAACTTCAGCCCAAAGCGCTAATCAATGCAAATACTAAAAGCTGGATCAAAAGGATTCTCATGCGAACCAACACCGGTTCTGCTATGCAAATCAGTAAGAAAGGGATTGCTGAAGGACGTTTTTTATTTAATCCTTTTGCCCAGGAATTGGCCGACAGCAATCTCATCACGCTCAATTCGTTTTATTCCAATACGCTGTATTATAACCGAACCAGCACCAAATGGGGTATTGAATTGACCCATAGCAAATCTACCGGAAAGGCCTTATTGGCTTATGGATTTGAAACCCGTAACCTTCGTAATATAATCGGAAGAGTTCGATACAATATCAACCGCAGTTTCGGTGGCAATCTCGTTTACAGAGACGTGAGAAATGCATTGGGAACAACAGGATTCAAATTCGATAACCGGAATTATTTCATCAAGCAGCAATCCTTTGAGCCCAACATCTCTTATGTTTACAAAACCACTTTGCGAACAACTCTCAGTTATGTGTACACTAAAAAGCAGAATACGATCGATTCTATGGAACGGTCGGTAAACCATGCGCTGAGTGCCGAATTGAAGTACAATATTTTTTCTAATAGCAGTATCAATGCGAGGTTCACTTATAACCAGATCCAATTCATAGCCTACGATGGTGCGGCAAACAGTACGGTAGGATTCATTCTACTTGATGGCCTATTGCCGGGAAGAAACTATTTGTGGAACATAGATTTCACCAAAAGGATCGCAGGTAGCATCGAACTGAATCTCCAATATGAGGGTAGAAAACCAGGTGATGCTCAGACGGTACATATCGGCAGGGCATCGGTAAGGGCGTTGTTCTAGCCATATAGCTTATCCTAAGAGGCCGCCTTTTTTCAACGGCCTGCAGCCTTTCCCGATCTTGAAACTATTGTTATAAACTTCAATTAGGTAAAGCCCGGTTGCAAAATTTTCTGTTTGTTTCCATTAAAAGCTTATGGTTTGGTGTTTATGCTGTTCATAATTCACTTCCAACTTCTGGGTGTACATCTTATACCAATGTGATTTATATAATATGCCAATATTTTATAAATCTTACAGTGGTAAATGCCGATGGTATCAAACAAATAGTACAATGAGGCGATAGCAGATATTGGACTATATTGTTTGTCCAATCGGTAAAAGCGTCGCCTTCACGTGTGATGAAACGGCCTGAGCCCAACTTCATCATGCGCGATTGTTTTACCATCCGTTGCTGTGATCAGAATGTAAAGTTCTTTAGTGCCTGTTGCCGTAATCAGTTTTTCATCCAGGTCGAAAGTAATGCGGAGCTTATCTACTTTCTTAGCATTCGTAGTTTCTTTTTCCTTTCCTTTGGCTTTATCCTGCAGCCCGATGATATTGAAATTTGAAGCGTGTAGGGTAGAGCCGACCTCAATAATACTTTCCTGATCCCGGATCACTTTTACAGATGAATCAAAAGCTTTCTGAATCTTGTCGCGTTGCTGGGTAACGCCAACTTTTTCCTGTACCAGTTGTATTTTTTGTCCCTGCAGCAACTCAACATGGTTTTTATAGCCTTCAATGTCGCCATTCAATTCACCTATCAGCGCCCTTGCTTCTTTGAGCTCAGCTTCCGTTGCTTTTATTTTCGAAAGCAGCGATTCTATCCTGGCTTTCTTCATATCAAATTCATGATCTTTTGCAGTGATAGTGCTGTCTTTCATTGAATTGGAGGTTCTGATCATGTCATAACGCATAGTGGCGTCTTCCAACTCTCTTTGTAGTATGTCCCGTTGTCCAGACGTGGTTGCACTGATGGTGTCTTTATGCTGAATGGTTTCTTTGATACTGTTCTTATCCCAGATGATGTAGCCCCAGGTATCCAGCAAAGCAAATAGCAGGATAGCCGTGAGTATGCCCCGATATTATTCCTGTTTTTGTTTTCGGCATGCTCGTTTTCTTTCGAGGTGAGAAGTTCGGGGAAATTTCAAAGGCCATAAACGATTTTTTGGTAGGATGTTCCGGGTTAGCTGCCAGAAAACTGGAATAAAGTTAAACTTTTTTATTCTTTTTTTAATTCAGGGCATTCTGTATTTTTTGTTGGCTTGAGATTTTTAACGATTAGCCTGAATTGTTTTAGCTTGCAGTATCAATACATCAAGTTTCATGAGTGCAGAGAAAATACTATCCGAATGGAAGAAGAAAACGTTCAAGCCCATATACTGGCTGGAAGGGGAAGAAGAGTATTATATCGATTTACTTATGGATTATGCCGAACATCACATCTTACCCGAATCTGAAGCATCTTTTAACCTGACTGTTTTTTATGGGAAAGATGCTGATTGGGCACAAGTGATTAACGCTTGTAAAAGGTACCCAATGTTTGCCGAAAAGCAGGTGGTATTGCTTAAAGAAGCCCAACAGATGGGGGAAATAGAAAAACTTGAATCATATGTGGATTCTCCTTTGGGAACAACCCTGTTTGTTGTTGGATATAAAGGAAAAACTCTTGATAAACGGAAAACACTTTATAAAACCCTTGAAAAGAAAGCAGAGATTTTTAAATCTATAAAAATCAGGGAAGAAAAAGTTGGGCAGTGGATTACCGCACATGTGCAAAGCAGAGGATTTACCATCAAGCCTAAGGCGGTGAGCCTGCTTGAGGAGCATATTGGTAATGATTTAAACCGTATTGTAAATGAGATAGAAAAACTTACCATTAATCTGGATGGGGTTAAATCTATTGATGAGCATAGTATTGAGAAATTTATTGGCATCAGTAAGGAGTACAATGTTTTTGAATTACTTGCCGCTATCTCCCGGAAAGACCTGGCCCGTTCGCTTAAGATCATCCAGTATTTTGATGCCAACCCGAAAGCTGCTCCTATACAAATGGCCTTACCTGCTCTGTATAGCCATATCAGTAAAGTGTATGCGGTTTATGGCATGTACGATAAGTCGGATAAGGCAGTGGGTCCTTTATTTTATTACAACCCAAATTCACTTCAACAGGCTCGTGATATCATGAAAAATTATGAGTATGCAGGTGTAGAACGTATGTTATTGCTGCTGCATCAATACAATCTTAAAGCAATCGGAATGGGGGATAGTGGAACAGAAAGCGCCTCATTGCTTAAAGAAATGGTAGTTAAGATGCTCATCTGATCAAACCAGAAGCTGTAAAATCTGTAAAGCATTATTTCGATCCTCATAAAGTTGCGCTTTAAGTGCTTCAATACCATCGAACTTCACTTCATTTCTTAACCTGTTGATTACGGATACCCGAAGTGTTTCTCCATAAAGATCTTCATCAAAATCAAATAGATTCACTTCTACTGAAATTTCTCCGCCATCGATAGTCGGCCTTGTTCCGATATTCATCATGCCTTTTAACTGTTTGCTTTTATAAGCTACCGTTACGGCATAAACGCCTTTTGCCGGGATCATCTTATCGGAGTCGGTAATGCTCAGGTTTGCTGTTGGGAAGCCGATGGTTCTTCCCAGTTTTTTCCCGCTTACCACCACCGCACTGAAGAAATAGGGATATCCCAGTAAAGTATTGGCAGTTTGCATATCTCCATGCTGTAAAGCTTCCCTGATGCGGGTGCTGCTGATGCTGATGTTACTCAAAATATGCTGAGGAATTTCTTGAACCTGAAAACCGTAAGTAGGTGCTGCCGATTCCAGCAAATGATAATCGCCTTCGCGGTTATGCCCGAACCGGTGATCATATCCGATGATAATGAGGTGAGGTGCGAAAGATTTTACAAGGAAATCACGGATATATACATCGGCAGCCTGATCTGCAAAACTCTTGCTAAAGGGGACGATTACCAGATTTTCGATACCTGCTTTTTCCAACAAAGTTGCTTTTTCATCAAAACTGCTGAGCAATTGTATCGGTTTTTGAAGAGATTCAATAACCTGACGGGGGTGGGGGAAAAAGCTTACCAGAACTGAGCTGCCATTGATAGCTTTAGCTTCACTTACCAGTTGATTGATAACAAGCATATGGCCCAGATGCACTCCATCGAAAGTGCCGATGGTGAGTACTGCTTTATGAAATGCAGGTAGTTGATTGATATCTCGGAAAATATTCATCTTTGGCGGTGCAAAACTACTTGATAATTACTTAATGGTTATATGGCTGATGAAATTTAGTTTTGCAACACAATCAGGCATATGAGTTTATACAGTAAAAGAGGCGTGTCTGCGCAAAAAGAGGAAGTGCATGAAGCAACCAGGCATCTTGATCAGGGATTATTTCCCCATGCTTTTTGTAAGATGTACCCCGATTACCTCGGCCACAACGATGGATATATCAACGTGATGCATGCCGATGGTGCCGGAACCAAAAGCATACTGGCATACCTCTACTGGAAAGAAACAGGCGACCTATCAGTTTGGAAAGGCATTGCTCAGGATGCGATTGTAATGAACCTCGATGACCTGCTCTGCATAGGTATTTATTCTGATATCATTTTCAATTCCACCATCGATCGAAATAAACACCTCATCCCAGGCGAAGTTCTGCAACAAGTAATTGAAGGTTCACAGGAATTGTTCAACGATCTGGCAAAACAGGGTGTACATATCCATTATCTTGGAGGTGAAACTGCAGATGTGGGAGATGTAGTAAGAACGATTGCTGTTAACGGAACCATGGCCTGCAGATGGCCGAAGCAACGCATCATCAGTAATGAAAAAATTGTACCGGGCGATGTTATTGTTGGGCTGGCGAGTTTCGGACAAAGCCACTATGAAAACTTTTACAACAGCGGTATTGGCAGCAACGGACTCACCTCTGCCCGTCATGATACCCTCGATAAATACTATCAGCAATATTATCCTGAAAGTTTTTCACCGGAAGTAGATGAAGCATACAGGTATATCGGCAAAAGCAGACTAACAGATTCCATCACCGATACATCAGGTAAAGAAACTACTATCGGCAAATTATTGTTGAGTGCTACACGTACTTATGCACCGCTAATGAAATCGCTACTGGACAATTATTTTGAACGCATACACGGGTTGGTTCATTGCAGCGGCGGCGGACAAACCAAATGCATGAAGTACATACCCGGTGCTGTGAAAGTGATCAAGGATAATTTATTTGATCCCCCGGTAGTTTTTGATTTGATCCAAAAGAACAGCGGTAGCAGCTTGCGCGAGATGTATGAAGTTTTCAACATGGGATGCAGGCTTGAAATTTATTGTGCACCAGAAGATGCAACTCTGATGATAGAAACGGCCGGAAGTTTCGGTGTAGATGCCCGTGTGATCGGCCGTGTAGAAGAAAATGTTAAAAAAGAACTTGAAATATGGGTAGGAGATAATCGAATTGTTTATTAATGTATCAACCTTTATTTTTGTTCACGATCAATAACATAAAATGATCTATATCATTACCAATCCCTAACAATCCTGTCCGATAAGCACAAAAATCAAACCTGCAAAATGACACAATCCATCATCAAGCTTCGTAATGTAAATATCTATCAGAGCCAGGCTTTAATATTAAGTGATGTAAACATCTCGATAGATAAAGGAGAATTCGTATACCTCGTTGGCAAAACCGGTTCAGGAAAAAGCAGTTTACTTAAAACCTTGTATGGCGACCTTGAACTTACTCATGGTGAAGGCTGGGTTGTTGGGCACGACCTCAGGAAACTCACCTGGCAAACGGTACCTTTTTTACGCCGGAATCTGGGTGTGGTATTTCAGGATTTTCAACTGCTTACCGACAGGAACGTAAATGAAAATTTGAAATTTGTGTTGAAAGCAACCGGATGGAAAGATGAGAAGCTGATGGATGAAAGAATCAGTGATGTGCTGGATAAGGTAAACCTGAAGAACAAAGGATATAAGATGCCTTTCGAGTTGAGTGGCGGCGAACAGCAACGTATCGATATTGCCAGGGCATTGCTGAACTCACCCAAACTGATTCTGGCAGATGAACCTACAGGAAATCTGGATCCGGAAACCAGCGATGAAATCATGCAATTGCTTTTTCATATTTCCCGCGATTTTGATACCTGCATTGTAATGGCTACACATGATTATATGGTGATCAATAAATTTCCGGCCCGTACCATCAAAACAGAAAAAGGTAAGGTTTGGGATAATGCTAGTATATCCATGTCGTAAGCTGAGCTGCGTTTTTTTGGTTATTATAGATATCAAGTAATGCATCTTGCCGTTTAATAATATCCTGTTCAGAAATTGCCGTTTTAAAAAGTACACCGATTGCATTTTGAAACCCTTTCGCATCTTTTACCACATGGCAAAGCTGTTCAACTCCTGAACCTTTTCCGGCTTCTTCATTTATCAGACAATGCCGTCCGTTAAATAATGCATTAATTAATTTGAGTTTAACCCCGGTGTTATTGAAAGAAGGTATGATATTGATCTGTGCTTTCCTGATCAGGTCCTGCATTTCATGTTCGGAAGGATTGACTACTATGCAGGTGTGCTGATGCCGGTGAGCCAACGACTGCAGCGGTAGCGATGGGTTGTTTCCCGCAATCACAAAGGGTATTTCAAGGGTATTGAAAACATTATTGAGCAGCCATTCTGCAGCACGTGCATTTTCATTCACTTCCAAATTACCATGATACAAACAAAAACTGCCTTTTCCTGGTAAGGTTTTCACCTCATCCCAGGGAACAAAAACAGGCAAAAAATCTACCTTAGTACAATCTAATTGTTTATGGTAAAAAGCAGTATCAGCCAAACTTACCGGCCAGAAAGTGGCCATTCTTGCCAGCTTCTTCTCATATTGGTTTAAAAGTATGCTCTCGGTATGGAAGTACATTTTTTTAAGGAGATTGGTTTCCCAATTGGCTAAACGCTTGTAATACCTGGCTTCAATATTATGCGGGCGAACAAAAACCCTTCGCCCTTTGAGCAATCCTTTGTAGAGGAAATAAGTGCAGTGTATCCCGTCTAAAAAAATGGGATGCTCATCTTGCTTTAGCCTGTTGAGTAAATTTTCATCAGATCTTGATGCAACGATGTAGGGAAGTGTGGTGCTGAGGGAAGCCCATTTATCTTTACGGGGATAATAATCAACAGAAACACAAAACCGGTTTAGGATGGGTTGCTCTTCCCTGTTATGCGTATAGCAATGGAGATGAATTTTAATGCCAGACTGTGAAAGGGATTTGATTTTGTAAAACAAATCCACCACTCCGCCATAATCAACCGGCCAGGGCACTTCATGCGTAACAATGTGTAGATGCTTATCCAAAAATTTGTTTATAGAATGCCAGTAATGTTTTTTCTTCTTCCTGCCAATTGAGTGTTTTACTTAATCGGAGGCAATTATGATGTAACTGCAGCCATTTTTTTTCATCAAGCAACAAATCGTTAAGGTGCCGGGCAATGGATGCTGCTGAGATATCCTCTATCAAAACACCAATATTGCATGAATTGTTTATTTCCCGGTAAACAGGATAATCCACTACCAGTTGTGGGGTTCCAGATTGCAGGTAATCGAAAAACCGATTGGCGAGCGACCAGTAATTGCTTTGCGATTCTTTTTCAAACAAAGTGATTCCGATATACGCTTTTGCAGTTTGTAAAGAAAGTTCAGCAGGTAAGAGCTTGCCTTTGAAAATGATTTTATCACTTACCCCGTATTTTGCTGCCAGTAGTCTTGCCTGATCTGAAAAATTGCCTTCCCCGCAAATAACCAGAGGTACTTCGATCCATTGCATGGCCGGTATCAGCGTTTCGAAGCATCTGCCTTCGTTGAGTGCCCCCTGATAGAGGATAAACTTTTCTTTTTTCGCATACTGAAGTGCCGGGTTGTATACCGCCAAATTCCTGATTACGGCAAATGGACGACTGTACATCTTTTCAAAAGCGTCAGCAATGGGCCGGTTAACCGTATAAGCATTTTTGAATTGGGGTACTGCTAATTTTTCAATCCGTTTCCAAAACCGGTAGATTCGGGGCCTGCTTACAATTTCTTTCATCTCACAAAAGAGTTCATGTGCATCATAAATCCTTTTGATTCCTCTGAGTTTTGAAACGAGCAAACAGGGCAAAATGCTGTCTAGATCGATTGCACAAATGCCATCCATCCTCTTGAAGAGCAGCAGAAAAAAAAGGCGGATATTGTATTCAGAATAGAAGAAAAAGCCTTTTCGGCTCATCATGCGGATTCTTTTCTGATGGTATGTTCGGGGTTGAAGGGCCACCGAATCCGATTTGCTGATACCTACCAACGTAACGGTAAAACCTGCGTTTGCAAGCGATGAACAAATTCTGATCATGCGCTGATCGTAATTGAGATCAGTTGTTACGGTAAAGTAGAGAACAGGCAAATGACTTTTTTTGAGCAAATAAAAGACAATTATACCATACCGCTGGAGGTATAAATTTGGCGGATGATTTCTACCGTCTTTAACCCATCATATGCACTGGCAAATTCATGCTGCGGATCCTGGAGGGCAAGGGTAAGATTATCGTACACTTTATTGTGATTGCTCATGCTGCCCTGATAAAAACCATAGAGATTAGCTTGCCTCATGGGTTCGGTTAACTCAACTGATTGCCCGTTCAAACTTTGATATTCAAGGGTATTGAGGTATTCTCCACCAATTTTAATAGTTCCCCTTTCTCCGAAAATGGTAAAAGAACCTTCCATGTTTTTACCGAAACTGTTTACGGTATAATTGAGAGTACCTGTGGCTCCATTGAGCATTTCGATGATGGCAACACCCGAATCTTCAATGGCAATATCGGGATGTTCGTAATTCCGGGTGATGGCTTGTACTTTTTTGATATCCCCCAGGCACCAGTATAATAAATCAATAAAATGACTGAACTGTGTAAA
>Ga0164292_10000260_pt1 | contig 38906 bp, 34 predicted proteins | sample GEODES117metaG_FD_111486 | JGI IMG/M metagenome (GOLD analysis project Ga0164292, IMG submission 111486) | Eutrophic lake water microbial communities from Lake Mendota, Wisconsin, USA - GEODES117 metaG | ecosystem: Environmental > Aquatic > Freshwater > Lake | place: USA: Lake Mendota...
GAGCCTGTTTCTCCTGCAATAGCAAGATGCTGGTCAGCAGCTTGAACAAAGGATATTTCCCGGAGTATGAAATCGTTCCCTTTCTTCTTGCCAATACCTTCTACAGATAACATAACGTGAAGATACTGGTAAAACCTGCTCTGTGAAAACAGGGAGTGCCTCCATTGATGTAAATCACAGTAGCATCCATTGTTGGTTTGTGTTGATTACATGGACATTCAAAATGTGTTTGCCCGTCCATCACCACCCTACATATTTTGGAGGACTCATCCCGTTCAACGAAAGCATGTATATCCTCATCCCTGATCTTTTCAACGATGTTCCTGGTAAAAATTGGGCGGAACTGCCGCGGCCAGTTGTTGATACGCCGGACCCGACAAATGGCCAGCCGACGCTAAAATGTCGTGCAGCTGTCCGATGGTGCGCAGACCAACTACTGCAGAGGTTACAGCGGGATGATGCAGCACATACTGCAGGGCCAGGCTGCCTTTGCTACGCTCATCACTTGATAATGGATTTGCAGTACCCCCCTGCAGGGCCAGGCTGCCTTTGCTACGCTCATCACTTGAAAACGCGGTCAGGGCCTCAACTGCTTTCCTGACATCTTCTTCGCTTCTGTTCAAATACGGCTTCTCATGTTTACCGGCCAATAACCCCTGTGCCAAACCTCCGCGGGTCAATACCCCAATACCCTGTTTCTGCAATAACGGCAGACACGCTTCCGCTGGTCGTTGATCCAGTAGGCTATACTGCATCATCACACTGCTCAAATTTGACTTTTCAACCCACCGTCGGATCACATTCGGACGAATAGAGGAGATACCGTAGTACCTGATCTTACCCTGGGCTTTTAGCAGCTCAAATGCTTCGATCGTTTCATCGATGGCATCTTCCATAGTACCCCCGTGCAACTGATATAGATCTATACGATCTGTTGACAGGCGCGCAAGACTTTTTTCTACTGCATGAATGATGTATGCTTTCGTTGAATTCCAATCCCAACCAATACCATCCGACCTCCACTGATTGCCCACTTTAGTGGCGAGGTAAACATCCTCCCGCCTTTCTTTCAATGCCTTCCCAACCAATACTTCGTTTCCACCCTTATTGTAAAGATCCGCCGTATCAAAAAAATTAATACCCGCGTCTATCGCCTGATGAAGGAGGTATTCGTTGTCAGTCGCCTCGGGGTTCAAAGACATACAACCGAATGAGATCCGGCTGATGAGCATATCTGTACTTCCCAGCTTACTGTATTCCATCTTCCTGATTTACTTCGCCCGACTAACCGTACCGCCTTTCCGACTGTCCACCGTTACCGTGTACTTACCGCCACCCTGCACGATCCATCTGACGGTTACAAAACCAAGTCCGGGTATATTCCTGACCATGATGTTGGCAGGATCGATCTTCTGCTCCGTACTGATGTTCAGATCCGCGTTTTCAACAACCATGCCCGCCAGCACTTTAGCTCCTGTCAAAGAAACAATGTCAGGCCTCTCAATCTTATACTTTACATCCTGACTTGAATGGGTAGGCATTAACCTCTTATTGGAGATCACCGCCGTCAACTCCTTCAACCCATCCCCCAGGTCTTTCTCCATAACCGTATCTATACTTAAACTGGGTGTATGGTAGGCATGATAAATGGTAAATGCCATGTTCCTGTGAGCATCGCTTTCCAATAAAAAACCAGGATGGGCCCTGCCGAAATTTTTCCTGAAGCCTCCGATCTCGATCTTTCCATAATCAGGATGATTGTACTCATGCCAGTCAACGAATGCATCTTTAAACAACAGCCAGCGATCGAACTGAAAAGAGGCATTGTCTTGCGGATCTCGGGTAGCATCCCGGTTGAAAAAAAGATACGGCGTCCAAAGTTCATTGGAATACGTGTAGACGCCCCTGGCACCATAAAACCAATCCAATTCACCGCCATAGGCGGGATAAAGATCTTTATACACCACGAGGTACTTGTAGCCGGGTATCAGCTCCTCCCCTTTCTTTCCTATGGCGTCATACACCTGCACGTCTGCCGCATTATATGTTACCTGGTCTGTTGGATCACCTGGGCCCCGCAAGATCATGCCGCCCGCGTTATGATAACTCTGCGCAGCTGCTATGTTGGGATGTTTCATAACAAACTCCATCACCGCCCTGGTCTCGGGTAGTGAGAAGGGATATTTGTATGCGCCATTCTGGATATAATTGGGCTGCCAGCCCCAACCCCAATCGCGGTTAGGATCGTACTGAAAAGTATATCCATCTTCATTCACCTGGCCGTCTCCGTCATTGTCTTTTCCCTCCAGTCCCAGTATCTCATATTCACCCTTGTCGTCCGGCCCCACATTGATCATTCGCCTGGTATCCAGCGGATCTACCCGGTACCTGCCATTGGGATTCTTTCTTCTCATGATCAGGACCTCATTATCTCCATCCAGGTCATCAAACCCATCTTCATCAACCAGTCCATCACGATCATTGTCTATAGGTATTAACCCCGAGCGTGGCGTACTTGCCGTATTAGGAGAATGAAAATAACTATCGCGGCCATCTGGATTAATGGTTGGTACGATATAAAAAACCTTATCCGCGAGTAGCTGCTGTATGGTTTTGTTATCGACAAAAGACTCGGTCAGATACCAGGCTGTATATAATGAGAATTCCGCGCCCTGTACTTCATTGGAGTGGATATTCCCGTCGATATACATCCCGGGTTTTTTATCTGCATTGCCCTTAGAGAAATCTGAAATAGTGATGCACCAAATATCCCGGCCCTGGTATGATTTGCCGATAGACTGTAGTTTAGCCAAACCAGGATGGGCCTTCTCGATCTTCCTTAGTATTTCGGTGATCGCCGCATGATCATTATACCTGTTCCAACTGACGGACACTTTTGGATTAACGGGTGATCCCGAAGCTTTGAAAAGCTGGTCCGCATTTTGCGCAAATGTGTGAACTGAGATCACCGTGAACAACAATATGTATGCAAGACTTTTCATTAGATTCATTTTTAAAGGGTGACATCAATGGTTTTGAATCCGGTAGTTGGGCTTCCTACTTCCACGCTTGATTTTCCCGTGCCTTTCACAAGCCAGGAAAGGGTTTGAGCACTATTGCCCTCCAACGCATTCAGCAATTGACTTTTCTTGCCGCTGATGATGGTCTGATTTTTTGCGGTGTTGAATTTTACATTCACACGTTTCACCCAGTACGATCTTTCCCCTATTTTAGAATGGGATGCCATGGCTCCCTTATTGATCACGTCAACCGTGATACGCGTTAGTCCATTCCCGATCTTTTCGGTTTTAAGATTGACCACGTCTAGCTCCGGCTGAAGGCTGGCGAGCTTTACGATGAAGGAACTATTCTTCTTTACAATATCCGGCACCAGTTTATAAGGCGGCGTGGCCATCGAAAAAGGAGCGAGCCCGCCCACTTCAACTTTTTGACCGGGAAAATCAGGATGTTGAATCGTTTTCCATTCAGCAAATACATCAGTCAGCCCCTGCTGACCTGCCCATCTCAGGAAATTTGCGCCCGGGTCTTCCAGGGTAAATGCCTTCTCATTTCTTGCACTGTCCGCTTTGGTTTTTGGCACCCACCAGCCTGGCGTACTAAAACTGTATATGCCAAAATGGTAATAGCCCCATGCATAGAAGTCGCCTCCTGTCTGTCCGCCCTTTGGAGGGTCCTTGTAACCCGTTGTCTTATTGTACAGATCCGAAACCATGCTGTTCACTTTGGCATCAGCCTCGTACCAACCTGTAATAATGGTTTGGGCCACACCCTGCGGGTTAAAAGACACCGGGGTGCTTAAGTTATTATTAGCTCCGAAACTCAATACAGCATACACATTATATCTTTCAAACAAATAATCGGCCAATGCCCGTGTTTCGAGTTCTGATACCGGTATCTCTCCGGCTCCTGGCGTAAACGAAGGATGTTTGTAGGTGAAGTTCCTATTGAAATAAACACCGCCTTCGCCGTCTTCATTGAACTGACCATCTTTATCATTATCCATTCCTTCCGGAAAAACAAGGTATTGTCCCCGCTCCCCTTTACTCAGATCTGCCTTCACTAAAATACGGGGATCATCAGGATGTATTTTATATTCCCCTACCGGTGATTCCACCCTCATCCAGGTAATTCTGCCATCTCCGTTAAGATCATCATACCCGTCCTCATTCGTTTGTCCATCCCTGTCTTCATCGGTTGCCGTTGCATTTCCCTGCCGCTCATACTTCACCGGCTGGAAAAATTGCTCCATTGCGTCGGGACTCATATTCGGAAATATATAGAAAGTCGTTTTCTCGAGCAGCGATTTTACACTGTCTGAAGATGAATTACTGAGAATCGTCTCAGCAAAACCGATCGCGATTTCAGTTCCCAGAAGATGGCTTCCTTCCACACCACCCACAACAACGATCGCGGGCTTCTCATCCACCTTGCCTGAGCCAAGAGTCAGCTGCCAAACATCCCGACCACCGGCAGTCTTAACAAGGGACTGAAGCTTTGCATATTTTGGATAAGATCTGGCAAGTGCCTCCAGCCGTGAAGCCTGCTTTGCGTGATTACCATACCCCTGCGCCATTAACACCGAGGGAAGTAATGCCAAGAGGAAAAAACATAGAACATGTCTCATGCATGAAATTTTGGTGGACGAATATATGAAAAGGAAAAGTTGGAGAACATCAAAAGCTATAAAAGAAATTCCGTTAATCTGAAGGCATTAAAAACTTCCCTGGTCTACGTCTTTCATGAACTTAACCAGTCCGGGTATATAGGTCTTCTGGTCATCGAACTGCGATAAATGACTTCCATTCGGACACAACAGAAACCTTCCTTTTTTTACCTGGGTTGACATCCATTCCATATACTTGGGATCCATGGTATCATAGGTTGCACCGATCACCAGCGTGGGCACACTGATCTTTTGAATATCCTTAGAGCGATCCCAGTTCTTTATGGATGCATTACCGGTTACCCCAAACTCGCTGTAACCCTGCATATACACATAAATATTCTTGCTCAAATGCTTAAACACCCGCATCACCGGCTCCGGCCACTGTTCCACCGGCATTCTCAATACATGTTTCGTGTAATAATGCTCCGTGACCAGGGCTTCATACTTTGGATTGGTAAAATCGCCGCGGGCTTCCATATCCTTGATCTCTTTAAGTACGGCCGGATCCATCTGGGGGCCCAATACTTCCTGCGCATATTTGTTATATTCAGGAATACTGGCCATCATATTTGATATCACCAGTCCTTTGAGGTTATCCTGATACTTCAACGCATATTCCATGGCCAGCATGCCGCCCCAGGATTGGCCCAATAAATAGAAATTATCTTTGTTCAGTCCGAGCGCTTTTCGAACCTGCTCTACTTCTTCCACGAAATGCTCCGTTGTCCATAATGATGAATCATTTGGCTGATCGCTATAATAAGATTCCAGCTGATCGTAATAGATATACTCAATCCCCTCTGCGGGCAGGTAACTGTCGAAGCATTCAAAAAATTCATGGGTACCCCCGGGTCCTCCATGAAGCATGAGCAGTTTGATTTTCGGATTATTGCCCACCCGTTTTGTCCAAACCCGAAAAGTTCCCTTAGACGTAGTAATGGGGATCATCCGAACGCCGCCTGTAAGCTTCTCTACCGGGTCCTTCACCTGAAAATAATCTGCTGCTGCGGAGGTGGCTATATCAGTTTGCTTAGTTTCTGAATTACAGCCCGACATCAAAATGACCAGCACGATAAGTTGAATACATTTCTTCATGTTCCTGATTGTTTGGAAAGCATAAGCTACGAGTTATTTCAGGCATACGAAGGGAGGCGCATTCAGGCACTGGCAGACAGTATCAATTCAACTATTTCATCTTAGGCAATGCGTAATCCGTAAAGATGCTCTTCTTTGCAACCGCCTTCTCAACATCTTCCCACTTACGGGGTGCTGCTGCCGAAATGTTTTCGCATGAGTTTTTACCGATGATCACGTCGTCTTCGATACGTACGGCAATGTCCCACCATTTCTTATCACAGGGGCTTCCTTTGGGAATATAGATGCCCGGCTCTACAGTAATGACCATGTTTTCTTTGAGGGGTCCCCTGTTGTTCTTATCGTGCACATCAAGACCAAGATGATGGGATACGCCGTGGGGGTAATATTTGGAAACATCTTTTTTATCTGAAATGATGCCCAGCTTGATTAGACCATCTGCCAATACTTCGGCGGTTTTCCTGTTTAGATCCTGCCAGGGGGTACCTTCCTTACAGATCTTAAATACTTCTTCCTGGGCATCGTAGACCAGTTGGTAGATCGCTTTTTGCTCAGGCGTGAATTTTCCATTGGCAGGAACGGTCCTGGTCACGTCGGCAGAATATCCATGGTACTCCGCGCCAACATCCATCAACACCAGTTGATTGTCTACCCTGGTAGCGTTATTCTCAATGTAGTGCAGTATACAACCATTGCCACCGGCACCAACAATTGGTGGGTAGCCTTCATCTTCCGCGCCATATTTTTTGTGTACATACATGAACAGGCCATGCAATTCCGTTTCGGACATGCCCGGCTGGATAGCCTTCATCACTTCCTCATGAGCGATACTTGACAGGTAAACGGATTTGCGCATGATCGCCAACTCTTCGGGGGTCTTTATTTCCCTGAGGGCACCTACCAGTTTATTGTATTCATCACTTGGCACCGTGAAGTTCTTCAGCTTTTGCTGAACTGAAACCAGTGTTGCGGAGTCGGGTTTATTCATCAGTTCGGTGATGATCGGATCTGAACTCAAAACCGGATCGCCCGTGTTGGCAATCATCGTTTTCATCTGATTCACCCTGCGTGCAACATTGGAAGGATTAGTGAAGTTCTTGATGGTCAGATAAGCATTGTTCAGATTCTTGTTCTCATTCTCTTTCAGTCCTGCTTTAGCTCTGAATTGTTTTACCAGGCTGGTCAGCATGCCCTCTCCTGCATCAACGGGCGTTTCGTACATCACCTGCATTTTAGACAGATCGAGTGGAAAATCCTTGAATTCGCCACTATTATATGCCTGCTGGAATCCCAGTTTTTCTTTCACACCTTCCACTCCGAGGCGCCTGCCCGTCCACTGTTCCATCATGGCGTTGCGTTCCCTTACAAAGATGATCTCGTTGAAAGTCTGATCACCCTTTTTCTGGTCATCCTTAAAGATCAGGAGCATGGATTCCGGTTCCTTGTAGCCTGAGAAATAATAGAGATCGGGGTTCTGATGGAATGAATATTCCACGTCGTTGGAAAATACGCGCATGGGAAAGGCAAAAACAGCCAATACCGAATTAGCCGGCATACTTTTTCGGAGTTCCTCGCGCCTACCCTTATGAAAAGATGCCGGGAGATAATCGGTGGGAAGGTTTTCCTGGGCAATGGCCGAGATAAATAAAAAAACGAATACTAATGAAACGATCAAAGATTTCATGTTGGCTTATTTTGTTGGCGCGCTATTGCGCAGAAGGGAAATTCTCTCCATCAGGGAGTGCATTATTACGACCTGCAATATATGATTTTGATGCTTACCTGCCTTGCCGTTGGTCAATCTTAGCCCTCTGGACTCGAGTTTAACAGCTTACCATATCCTCAAATAGTATGACCCACCCGGGCTATTAGCCTGACCAGGCTGATCAGCGAGACCAGTGTCCAGCAGCCCTCGAGTATGATGAAAGGCCAATATTCCAGCAGCACGGAAGCAAAACAAGCCATCCCGGCACCAACGGTGTTCAGCAAAAGATAAAGAATGCCGTCTTTCCGGATCTTGTTATTGAGGTTCAGATGGCCATTTCAAAGCGTAGCCCGACTTATCAAAAAAGTTAGACATCACTGTCCTGTTATTGAAATTCAGGTCGAGCATCTCTGCGATGGCTTTCTTTTTATCATCCGCGAGATCGTAATAAGACTTACAGATCTGATACCCCATAAAATACCCCAGGTCGGCATTATCTACCTGACTACCATTATATAGCCAGTCTTTCGACTCATTCTCAAACATCTCACTCCTGAATTTTTCCCAAAGTTCTCGTTCATGTTCAAGGCCATAGATCATATAAGGGGAACTGAACTTTCTTTCCATCAATATCTCTGCAATAAAATCTGCGGCCCCTTCCTTGATACAGCGGGGCAATAGCATTTTGGTGTACGTATTTTTTTGTTGGATATGAACCGTCTCGTGGGTCACGAGGAAGATAATATCCTGTTGCTCACAAAACACATTTTGTAACCAGGCATTCAGCTCTGAGGCATCAGTGTTTTTGTCGGAAGCGGCAATTTCCGCACCGATGAGTACCCGTTCTCCCTGGGTGGTGCCCCCTGAATTCAGACAACCAATGGCGAAGTAGACCTCAGGCTGTCTAAATGCCGGATACAAATTCCGAAACCTATCCATAATCAGATTCATTTCATCTTTATGCTGTTGAATAGCAAGGGTATTGGTTCTTACCGAATTCCAGAATTTTGGATAGCGGCTGATGTTCTTCAGATGACGGGAAGCTGAATGCTGCCTGAGTCTCATGAAATCCCGCAAGCCCATCGTTGCCTTATCGAGGTATAGGGTCTGAATGATCTGTTTTTGAAGGGTGGTGTCATTCAGTTTCTGGACACTGTCATAGGCTGTCCAGAAATTATCTATGTCGGATGTCAGCACAGGGATATTCCTGTCTTGCCCCTGGATCGAATCAAAACATAAAAAAAATACAACCGCTAAAAAAGAAGTCTTCAACACTGAGTAAAAATATTAATCAGACATATAAAAATGGGCGAATCCCCAGCCGAAATATCTCTAACTTATGTTCAACCTCTTCTCAAAACAGAGGCTGGTCTCAATATTTGCGTAGGGCCCATAATTCGGCGTTCGTTCGTACCCAAGTTTAAGATAGAGCGAAATGGCTTCCGGTTGGTTAATGCCCGTCTCTAAAACGCATTTCCCATAGCCCTGTTCCCTGGTCCACTGTTCCAACTCCGTGATTACTTTCGAGGCAATGCCCTTACCCCTGCTTTCAGGTATCGTAAACATTCTCTTCACTTCCATTGCCTCATCTGAAAAAGCTTTTATAGCGCCGCAGCCCACTGCCAGATCACCATCATAGGCCACCACTACATGCCTGATCATGGCTGCTTTATTTATCGCCGCATAGAATGGCGCATCGTCCCCGTCCCGTATCGCGAGATCCGCGTCGAGTAGTTTCACCAATTCCGCGAAGGCTGGATGACTTGAATCTGTCCTAATTAACCGAACACTCATTTCCCCGATTTAAAAAACATTATATCCCTTCCGCCATGGTCCACAACTGTTTTACTGTTTTCCAGTTTCTGGTTGTAGCCTGCAGTTTTAACTTGTTTTCAAAAAAACCATTATTCAGTTTCGTAATGCCATAGCCTTTGGGGCAGTACAGAAAAACTTCCTTCCCTACTATTTTGAATACGTCGTCTTTAAAAACCAGCGTATTGATTTTGAGAAGATCGGCAGCCGCGGGCTTGTCTGATAAAAATGTCACATGAAAAAAAGCTTCATCTTTTGCAGGATCAACACTGAATGGATTGCTGCTGATCAATTTTCCCCAACTCGTCATATCCCTGACAATCACCGGCACATCAAAGCCAAAAGTTTTTTGAATAGCGGAAGACAACTTCGTCTCAATTTCTGTCGGATCCTTTTTCTCATGCTGAAAAACCAGGTTTCCACTTTGGATATATGTCTGCGTATTGGTCAATCCCTCCTTTGCGCAAAGCACCTTTAAGGCATCCATTTTTATGGGCCGATTGCCGCTGACATTGATGCCTCGGAGAATAGTAATATATGTAGTCATCTTTCCCATGCTCAGCCTACGAAATGCCAACAAACACCTGCCAGATCAATCAGGTTGACTTCCCTCCCATAGGGTTGACTGATGATGGGCGAAACTCTGATGGCAAACTTTTCAGTCAGCTTTTTTTCTTTTACCATGGCTAGAAAATCGTCAATATCTGAAACCCTTACATTGAGCATGAGGTTCTCAGCAAATTCTTTATTGTCGTACTTCTGAAGAATGAATGAACAGTCCCCTTTGCTGAATCCTGCATAGTCGCCCTGATCCCAGGTCTTATCAAACCCTAAATCCTGAAAAAGCTGTTTGGCACCCTCCAAATCTTTGCCTGAAGGAATAAAGGGTGCCAGCGATTTAAACATCATAAAATCATTTTCTCTTTATTAATCCACCCCGATCCACCAGGCTTTGAAGTCTTACTGACTGCCCGACCGGAAAAATGGCGGGAAGGAGCAGCTGTCAATTTGACTCCTTCTCCCAGGTCAATGGCTTGATACCAATCCAGTTCGGTGATCATACTTGCACAAAATCCCCGGTGCTCCAGACGAGCACCCACGCCAAGTCCGAAACGGGATTTCGCCCAGAAAAATAATTTTCAGGTTTCTCTCAAAGCCTTCGTTGGCGGACCCTTCGGGGCCTTTTAGTTTTTACAAACGTAATAATCCTGCTTTATATAAACTGTTTACAGGTTTGTTATCCCAGAACAACTCAAAATCATGGTGCCCTGCTGATTCATAATCCGTTTTGATCATTTGAATGGTCAAGGGATCATTAGCAATATTGAGTTTTTTAAGGATGCCCATTAGCCAGTTTCCTTTGGCCGGCTCTACCTGTATGGCGAGTGTTGTTTTCTTCGTATGGAAGGTAAGTGACATGACCTCCCAGTGATTCCCTTTCTTGGATTTGACAATGATCTCGGACTTAGGATCATTGCCCAACCAGATCATCTTACTATTCATATTTGAAAAATATTCCGGATCCTCAACGGCCTTCCTAATATAATCCGGTGCGATAGTGGTTCTCGGGACCTTGAAATCAAACCATTTTTGAAGGGGATAATCGAAGCAGGCAGCATGCATGTAGTTGAATAATGCCTTTTTCAGGCCAAAGCCAAACTGCTCGTGATCAGCGCCAGTCGGGTCTTTATGTTCGATATCATTGTTCGCAAAAGTCCCGATCGTTTCCGTCGTTTTCTTTACTGAAAATTTTGCGGGATGAAGTCCGACAGGACTATGTGCCGTCATGGTGAACAAATGCCAGAAGGCTGATTGCAAAACCCCTGCTTCAAACAACTGCCTGACCATCTCCAGTGAGTCAATCGTTTCCTGGGCCGTCTGTGTAGGGAATCCATACATAAGGTACGCATGGACCATGATGCCGGATTCTGTAAAATGTTTGCTCACCCTGGCTACCTGGGCAACGGTAATGCCTTTTTGAATAAGCTCAAGCAGCCTGTCGGATGCCACCTCAAGTCCGCCACTGACAGCAATACATCCTGATGATTTGAGTAGCAGACAAAGATCACGGGTAAAGCTTTTTTCGAAGCGCACATTCGTCCACCAGGAAACAACAAGTTTTCTTCGAATGATCTCGATCGCCAGTGATCGCATCAGTGCGGGCGGAGCCGCTTCGTCCACAAAATGAAAACCGTTTTGTCCGGTTTGCGCGATCATTTCCTCCATGCGATCCACGAGCAGGGAGGCTGCAACGGGTTCATAATTCTTGATGTAGTCGAGTGATATATCACAGAAAGTGCACTTGCCCCAGTAGCAACCATGGGCCATCGTCAATTTATTCCAACGACCATCACTCCACAAACTATGCATGGGGTTGACCACTTCGATGGCAGAAATATATTGATCAAGCAAGAGATCGCTATAATCCGGGGTACCCACCTGACCCTGCCTATAGTCGGAGCAGGAAGCGTTGTTGATATAAGAGACCTTGCCATCGATTAGGGTGAAGGTTCGCTTCAATTCATTGATCGATATTTTTCCATTTATGTGCGCGATCAGTTGTTCAACCGGAGCCTCCCCGTTGTCAAGTGTTATGAAATCATAAAACTCAAACACGCGGGGATCGCTCAGCGAGCGCAGTTCAGTATTGGCGAACCCGCCACCCATGGCTACTTTGACGCCAGTCCGATGTTTCTTGATCCACTGCCCGCAACGAAGGGAAGTGTATAGATTGCCGGGGAAGGGAACCGATAAGGCTACAAGTCCGGGCTCAACCGCAATCATCTTCTTTTCGAGTACCTGGATCAGGATATGATCTAAATAAGTATAGTCTTGCTGGAGGGCTTCGTACAATTCGTCGAAAGAATTTGCAGACCGGCCAAGGCGTTCCGCATAGCGGGAGAACCCGAAATGCTCGTCCACTGTTTCTTTGATCAGGTCGCTCAGGTCTTCCAGGTACATGGTGGCGAGATGCTTTGCGAGGTCCTGTGTGCCCATGCTGCCGAAGGCCCAGCTTAGGTCATCGAGTTGTGCAAAACGACTGGCTTCGGGAAGAAATTCTCTTTTGCAGATCAGGTGTGCGAGGGTTGGTCTTTTACCCTGGAGAAAAAGAATCACGTCGTCTATGGAATGGATATAATCTTCTTTGAGGGCAATGATGCGATCTATATTGGCAGAATGTGATTGGGGTCTGCTTTCAATATCCAGAAAAAGCTTTTGCAGCCCCGATTTGGAGAATAGCGCCAGGGTCACTTCAATACCCAGATCTGCCTGTCGGGATTCGATGTTTCTAGTATTCAAAAAACCTTTCAGATATGCCGTAGCGGGATAAGGTGTGTTGAGTTGTGTGAACGGAGGCGTGATCAATAGAACTGGTGCTTGCAAATCGGCTTGTTTGCGCAAAAATAGTACTATCGACCCTCTTGTTGATGCTTCTCAAGTAAATCCTGTGGCTTGTCCATTGTATAGCGGCGTAGCGGTCGCGATCTGATATATCCAGATTTGCCCGGCGGTCGATCATGTTGTGCATATACTGCATACCCTTCCAGGGCGGATAGAGTTCACCGGTCCCGGGGGCCAGGTTTTTCGTTGCCTTACCTGAATGCGCCTGAGAGCTATGATCCGCCGGCACGGAACAGGCGGCACTTATGGTCAGTTAATGTTGTCTAACACCGCATCTTTCACTTCACTATTTTATTTACCAAGGTTCATTTTATTCCTGGGGATCAGGTAGATTTCTTTTTGTCTGCCGCTGACATAGCGAAACGTTTTACCATCCCAATAGCCGTCTTCCTCCAGCATGATGCGGATGGTTTTCTTCCACTCTGGAATTTCGGTAGAGGCATTCAGCTCGATAGAAAATACGGTGTTTGGATTAAGTGGAAAATCACCGGAGCCCGGCACACCGCCCTGCATATCCCACATGCCGATGGTTGTTCCCGCGGCATGGCCATGAGTGCCCAGGGGATGGGTATAGATACTGGGCACGATGTATTCCGATTTTGCTTTGGACAGTGCGGCAGCCAGCATTTTATTTCCGGTAGTACCCGGCTTGAATTCAGCAGTAAGAATATCCTGGAGTCTGTTGCCATACTCGAAAGCTTTCTTCAGCGCTGCAGGGAGTTTAGTCTCGCCCGGAAGTAGCACGTAGGCATGTTGCTGTATGTCGGTATTCAGCCGCAGGTAGGTAATACCCACGTCGCAATGCAGCAAATCACCGGGCATGATCACCTGATCTTTTGGCCTGTTGGAAAAACTCCTAAGGTGTTCAAAATTTTGGGCATCGTTTCTCTGCACATCTACTGAGGGATGGAACCAGGTATCCAGCCCCATGTCGCGGAATTTCTTCCTGAACCACCAAACCACGTCGTCAGTGGTGGTGATGCCGGGCGTGATCACCTTTTCTGAAAATGCCTCATCGATAAATGCGTGGGTCATTTGGACGAGTTGGGGGTACAGGGCCATTTCCCTCTGGGTGCGGGTTTCCAGCCAGTTTACGGCCAGGTTCTCTGCGGATACCAGTTTCTTCTGATTGGCAGGTCCCAGTTTAGCAACCAATTCCTGGTACTCGGTATGCACCATACCGTCTGCATGTCCAAAATCTGTAGAGGTATTGATGCCGATCTTTTTCGGATTGCGGGTGTTGATGATATTGATGAGCGCGTCCCACTGATCGGGAAATTTCTGCATGTCCCAGGAGGCTTTGATGGTTTCGCCTACGTCGTACCTGGCGATCGCGAGTTTCTCAAATACTTTTTTAAGGGAGTCGCGATAAAACACAATGATGGTCCTGCGCCGGGCGGATAGCCAGGTAGCTGGCAGAAAAGTTTTAATGATGGGATCTTCATTGTATTCCCGGCTGACGATCACCCACATATCGATCCCCGACTTGTCCATCAATACGGGAAGAAGGTTGTTGATCCTTTCCGCGAGGATCTCATCGATAACCACTGCCTGCTCGCGGGGCGAAAGCACCTGGGCATTCAGTTGTAGTTGACACAGAAAAAACAGACCGATCAGGTACTTGCTCATGGGTCTAAAATAAATCATTTAGCAGCACAACGGCGTGTTAACGGTCAATAAAACAAGGCCGCCCATTTCCCTGCGAATGCCTGCCATGCCGTTGATAAGCGGAGTTGCCACATTATTGCGCCAACGATAAGAACCGCCAGAATAACCAGGTAGGGTGCAGGATTCTTCCTTTTATAAACATCATAGCCCAGCAATACGGAAACAATGACAATATCAATTACATCCGTTATGGCAAGGGCATCCCAGAGACTTAAACCAAAACTGTTCATCAGTCCCCGTCCAACACCCGGACCGATGGCCAGCATGGCCGTGCCGATCATGTAGCGCATATGGGCAGACGAATTTTTCCGATTGATCATGGCCAGTGCCCAGAACAGGGCGAAACTGAAGAACCCCCTGATATCAAGGGCGCGAATGGCCAGGTTGATATTCATGGGAGCATCACTTTGTATATCATTGAAATACGCTGCCCGACCAACAAGGAACAACGAAATGATGATCAATGGTCCTATCACATAAGAAGATTTTCCGATTTTTCGGTGGAGTTGGTTTCTGCCGGTCATGATCAGCAGGGGCTGCACAAAAAGCAAGGCCAACCAAATCATCATCAATGCTCCATGAATATGATGTATGGTTGTATTGCCTTTAAATTCCGGGAACTGGCTGGTATAGTTTTTATAGAAGCCCCATTGAACCCCTATTAAAATCAAAACAACAAAAATGCTGACGTTGCGGTAGGCTTTGTCCATGTTAGTATGTTTTAAGGATTAGCACTGTAAGGAGGGGCGGACAACCCTAAGCTACTTCTTTAAAAAAACAAATTGAAATTTTCTATGCGGATCTTTTCTTCAGCGAGATCACAATACCGCTTGAAATGATGCAGCCTATGCCGATTAGGGACAACAGGTCTGGGAAAGCATCCCCTAATAACAGTCCGAATACCAGTGAGAAGATGATGTTGCTATACCCGATGGCGGAGACCAGGCCGGGCTTGTCGGATCCATAAGCCAGTGTTACAAAATACTGGCCGAACAATGCAGCAAGCCCCAATACCAACAGGTAGCCCCATTGGGCCGGCGATTCCGGCAGTATAAAGCTGATGATCAACAGGCCATCTTCCGGTATACCGCCTACGTGGTGCAAAAGCAGGGAGATACCGGGCAGGATAACGCCCGACAGTAGAAACGACAGCACGATCACCCGGCTATCGTAATACTTTGCGATCCGGCCTACAGTAAGATAGGCTAAAGCGGAAGTGACGCCGGAAACCAGTCCTGCGAAATGATAGTACCAGGGCGAGTCACCAAAACCCGGTTTATAGATCATCAGCATACCCAGGAAACCCAATATAACGGCAAAGAGTATGCGAAAACCATGGTACTCCTTAAAGAGCATGAATCCAAATAGTGCGATGAAGAGGGAAGAGGTGAGGTTATAGGTCATTGCCGTTCCCAATGGCATATGCAGGATGCAGTACAACAATGTGTAAAGTGCCGTGGTTCCCATCAGGCCCCGGAACACCAGCCAGTTCAGCTTTCCACCGATCTGCCGCGGCATCTTTCGGATCAGGCTGAACGAGAGGAAGATCAGTCCAATGGCATTGCGGTAGAATACCAGTTGACCTGCATTAAAACTCCCCTTCAGCAGTTTGGCTGCAGCGCCCATAACGGAAAATCCCAAGGCTGCAAGAAGCATATAGAAAATGCCCCTATAGGGATTTTCCATTGGCGAATTAGCGGATTTACGAATTAGCGGATTCAATAATCTAAGTTAGCTAATCGGATGGACTGATTGGCGGATGGACTGATTGGCGGATTGGCGGATTGGCGAATTGACGGATTGGCGAATTTTACCCAATCTTCATTAACCTTTCTACGGCTTGTTCGAGGGTTTCATTCTTTTTCGAAAAGCAGAATCTCACCACTTTATCATCTTTCCCATTCTGGTAAAATGCGGATACCGGAATGGTGGCTACACCAAATTCTTTAGTGATGCGGATGGAAAAATCCCTGTCGGCCTCATCACTGATCTTTTCGTAGGTACCACAGATGAAATAACTGCCGTAGGAAGATTGCAGGCTGAATCTGGTAGCCGACATCAGCTTGATGAAGTAGTCTCTTTTGGCTTGTAACTCAGACGAGAGTTCGAGAAAAGCAGACCTGTTCTGCAGGAATTCTGCCAGCGCCACCTGGGTGGGCGTAAAACAGCTGAAGCAATTGAACTGGTGTACTTTCCTGAATTCCTTCATCAAGTGCTCCGGAGCCACCGCATAACCCTGTTTCCAGCCGGTGCAGTTGTAGACTTTCCCGAAAGAGAAGCATACAAAACTTCTTTCCAGCAGGTCCGGATACTTGAGGATGCTTTGATGTGGTATGCCGTCAAAAATGAGGTGCTCGTACACTTCGTCGCTCACAATATAGATCCCGGTACCCGACACGATCTCCCGCAGGGCCATGATATCTTCTTCTCCCAGCACGGCGCCAGTGGGGTTATGGGGCGAGTTGATGATGATGGCTTTTGTTTTCTCTGTCACGGCATTCTTTACCGCTTCCCAATCGACTCCATAGCCCGGAACCTTCAATGGAACCAGTACAGCGATGCCACCGTTGATCTCGATATTCGGCACATAGCTGTCGTAGCACGGCTCCAGCACGATGACTTCATCCCCCGGTTCGAGGATTGTTGTAAATGCAGTGTAGATGGCATAGGTACCCCCTGGTGTGATGGTGATCTCGTTAATGGGGTCAACGGGAGTGCCATACAGAAAAGCGATCTTATCTGCAATGGCTTGTCGTAGTTGCGGCAGGCCGGGCATGGGTGCGTACTGGTTAAATCCATCGGCCATTGCTTTAGCAACCAATTTGTGCAATCGCTCATCCATGGGATAATCTGGAAAACCCTGACCGAGGTTGATGGCACCTACCTCGGTAGCGAGGGTAGACATGATGGTGAAAATATTGGTACCCACCTTGGGCAGCTTCGGCGATAAATGCATGATTGATGTTTAGAATTCCGGGAGCAGGTGTGGTTATCCGTTTCGGACCCGGGTAAGCAAATTACTGAAAAATACTACTATCTGTCTCCGATAAAACCCGCCACCAGCGGCGCAACGATATTTGGACTTTCTTCCATGGGAATATGGCCGATATCTTTCAGGATGACGAGGCTGTCGTTCGGAAGGTCGCGCTGAAACTTATAGGCGTGGGAAACCGGGATCAACTGGTCCAGTTCGCCCCAAATCACCAGTGTGGGCATCCTTAAGGATTTAATCACGGCAGTATCTGAAGGCTTGGGCATGTTCAGTCTTGCTATCATAGCTGCGCGATTTCCTTCACGGATAGCCATATCGCGGTATACTTCTACGAGGGAATCAGTGACCAGGTTTTTATTTCCGTACACATCCTCCAGGCTTTTGCGAACGATGTTTCTCGGCGTTAAGATTTTAAACAAATGGTTGACCACGGGAATTTGGGCAATTCTAAACGCAAGCGCTCCTTTTGCGCCTGTGATCGGGTAACCGGCGGGGTCAATGAGTACAAGTTTTTTAACCTTTTCTGGATACGTTGCTGCATAAACGTACGCTATGGATCCGCCCAGCGAATTGCCTGCCAGATAAAACGCATGTACATTCAGCTTTGTCAAAAAAGCATGTAGAAATGAAACATAGCCTTCTATACTATAATCGCCCGTTGGAATGGGTCCTGTTAACCCAAACCCCGGGAGATCCATCCTGATCACCCGGTGGCTTTTGCCCCATTCCTCCGTACATGCATCCCAGGTTTGCAGGAAGGATGATGTGCCGTGCAGCAGTACGATGGGCAGGGTGTCCGTCTGCGGACCCTCATCGCGATAATGTACATTCATGCCCATCAATCCCATAAACTGCGAGGGAGGCTGCGCATATTTGGGTGTGAGCTTCGCAATGGGAACATCGGCCTGATAATTAAATGCCATGTACACTAACAGGATCAGCAGCAGGGAGCTAACTATTTTAAAAACTATTCTCATTTACTATAATGACCGGCAAAGGCGCGCGGCGATATTGATCTTTACGGGCGATCTTTAATTTTCGCTTTCCCTTCCTTACTTAAAACCATTCCTTCGCGGCGCTTCATCGTTTTAATAAAATCTACTTTTCGGAACCTGAGCGCGCTCCAGTCGTCGTCAATAGACACCATGGCCACTCCTTCATACTCTTCTTCCCCCAGCGCTGCCCAACCGGAGTCCCTGTGAATGCCTGCTTTATATTTTTTAGAGGTTTTTTTAGGATAGGCCATCCAAAATACCGGGTCTGGTTCAAGCAGGGATATATACTTTTTAGCAGCTGCCTTTACATCGGCTTCTGTTTTTACAAAGATCATCACAAATGAGTAGCTGGCCCCATTCACAGGTGTGGTATGCACTTTGGTGATCCTCTTCCAATCGGCCAGAACTTCCCGAAATTCAGACGGAGTATTTACGATCAGTACATGCTCCTGAAGTTTGTACTGTAGCTTCTTGATAATGGCATTCATCATATGGAATGATTTTCGATGATGGCAGTGGCTTCAATTTCAACCAGAAATTCCGGCGAGATCAGTTTTGATACTTCCACCATGGTGGTGCAGGGCCTGATCTCCGAGAAGAATTCGCCATGTGCCCGGCCGTATTCCTCCCAGCGGCTGATATCGGTAACAAAAATCCGGGTCCGAACCACATTTGTAAGATCTGCTCCGGCTTCCTCCAACACGGAAGCTATTTTAGAAATTACGAAACGCGTTTGTTCGTAGGCGGAATCGCCACCCTGGAGTTGATTTTGCTCATCTACGGCTACAGTGCCCGTTACTTCGATGACATTACCCACTTTTACGGCCCGGCTATACCCTACAATTTTTTCCCATTTGGCCCCGGACGAATAATTTACCCTTGCCATAATAGCAAATTAACGAGATTAAATGGTGTATTGATGAATTTGATGACTAAATTTAAAGCCTCTAAAAAATGATAATCTTATGAGAAGAAAAGCAACAGCAGTATGGTTAGGCACCGGCAAAGAAGGCAAAGGTCACCTAAGCGCGCAATCCGGTGTATTTGATAAAACGCAGTATTCATACCACTCCCGTTTTGAAGAAGGGCCTGGAACAAATCCGGAAGAGCTCGTAGCCGCAGCCCATTCGGGTTGCTTTTCCATGAAGCTTGCCTTCGTACTCAACGCTGCCGGCTTTACTGCAGAAGAAATTGAGACCTCTTGCACCATTACGCTGGAGAACGGCGCGGTAACTAAATCGGAATTGGACCTGAAAGCTAAAATACCGGGAATCAGTGAAGAGAAGTTCCAGGAATGTGCCAATGAGGCTAAAGTAGGATGCCCTATCAGCAAGTTGCTGAATGCTGAGATCAGCCTGACTGCGGCATTGGCATAAGAAGCAAAATGATAAGATTCCACAGGAACCGCGGCATTTCTTGCCGCGGTTTTTTTATAACATGCAACAATTGGTGTTTCTACTATAAAATATACATTGGCGCTTATTGTAGACCCCATGAGCAGAGCCGGGCCAACCTCTTTCAAAAACAATTAACAGAATGAATAAAACCCATCCCATCATTATCATTGAAGATGATCTGGACGATCAGCAACTGCTCATTGATGTCTTCAAAGAACTGGGCTATCCTAATGAATTAATATTCTTCGAAGACGGAGAGGAAGCCCTGCAATTTTTTATTGATAAGGAGACAGAGCCGTTCATCATCTTCTCAGACATCAACCTGCCCACACTAAATGGCGTGGAACTGACGGAGAAAGTCTACAATAATTAACTCCTGTTAAAGTCCATCCCCTATTTGTTCTTGTCTGCCTCGGCAGAGCAAAAACTCGTCATTGATGCCTATTCCAAGTCGATCCAGGGTTTCTTCAAAAAGCCTGCTTCGTTCGAACATTTGAAAAAGATGATCAAAACGATCGTTGGGTACTGGCATGAGTGCGAATCGCCCAACTATGTTAAATAGACCAATTGACGGATTAACGGATTGGCGAATTGACGGATTTGCGAATTGACGGATTGGCGGATTGGCGGATTCGGATCTAGTCGCTTTCCCAACAGCACCTATCTTTGATGCTCTCAAGACGTTTACATGAATCTCGAAGACATCAGAGCATACTGCATGGGCAAACCCGGAGCAGAGGAAACGCTGCCCTTTGGACCGGATACGCTGGTATTTAAAGTCAATGGCAAAGTCTTCCTACTACTTCCGCTTGACGATGAAGACGTTCAATTCAATGTCAAATGTGATCCCGATCTGGCCCTGGAGCTTCGCGAAAACTACAATTGTGTGCAGCCCGGATATCACATGAACAAAAAACACTGGAATACCATCGTCGTTGATGGCTCTGTGAAAAGATCAGTATTACGGGAATGGATAGACCACTCCTACGACCTGGTCAGCAAAAAGAAAAAAGACCCCCTGCGTTGATGGTCTCTCAGCCATCATACCCCTTTGGTAACCATCTTTCTTTACCAGGATGACAAAGCTTTTCGATGATCTCCCTATGTTGTGGGTATGTGTTGGCTAATTCCTCTGCCAGGCCGGCTTCAAAACAATCACCCGTGAACCCCGGCGTTACCGTACATCCAAACAGGGCATACACACCATCCCGGTGCAAAAGCCCTGCCTGCCAAACCCCCGCCGGCACGGTGAATTGCAGGGATTGTCCTGCTAACACATCTGGACCCATCACCACCTCCTTTGCAAGGCCATCCTCATACAACAAAAACAGGGTGAACGGATCTCCCTTATAGAAATGCCAGGTCTCATCCCTACTGACCCTGTGGAAAAAGGATCCCGAAAAAGGATGATGGCAATACATCCCCATGATGGCTGTACCGGCAGGAATTCCGTTGGGCAGGGTTTCACGAGCCGTATACGTCCTGCGATAAAAAGTTCCCTCCAGCGGAATGGTATCGAATTGAAAATGATCGATCAGCGCTTTTACTTGAGCATGCATGTCTACAAATTATATAAAATATAGCCTGATACAATTTTACACCGGGCAACCATGTTCAATAGATTAATTTTGTCGTCACCATTACGAGTATGATCCTGTTAAGAAGACTTACCCTCATTTTATTGATCTTCCCTTTGTTCATGCATGCCCAAACGGCCAAACCGGCTGCCAAATCGGGTATTGGACTGGCGCTCAGTGGCGGCGGAGCAAAAGGGCTTGCGCATATCGGGATTCTGAAGGCGATCGATTCTGCCGAGCTGAACATCGGCTACCTTACCGGGACCAGCATGGGCAGCATCGTTGGAGGTCTGTACGCTGCGGGTTATTCAGGTGATTCCATAGAAACAATAGCCCGCCAGCTCAATTGGGACGTTTTACTCAGCAACTCCATTCCCATGTCGAGCTATATCATGGAGGAAAAAAGCGAGTACGGAAAATACGCGGTGGAGTTACCGGTATCCAAAAAGAAGATCTCGCTGCCATCCGGATTTCTCGAGAGCCAGGAACTTTGGTTGATCCTGGAAAAATATTTTTTTCCTGTTGCCTCAGTCAAGCACTTCGACAGCCTGAGCATCCCCTACCGATGTATCGGAACAGATCTGGCTACGGGCGAAGCGGTAGTATTTGACAAGGGAAGTATAGTAAGATCGATCAGGGCGAGTATGGCTATCCCTGGCGCATTCTCAGCCGTGGATATCGACAAAAGACGTTTCGTAGATGGAGGCGTGACGAGAAACTTTCCGGTGAAGGATCTGAAAACCATGGGCGCCAATTATACGATCGGCGTTTCAGTAAGTACCCCACTGGAAAATGTGGAGGAACTGGATGATGCCATGAAAGTGTTGATGCAGGTGGTTTTCCTGACAGAAAATAAGGACCTTGTGGAAGAGAGTAAACTGGCCGACCTCCTCGTAAAGATCCCGATGGGCACTTTCAGTTCATCCAGCTTTGACGAAGGCGACGCGATCATCGATCTGGGCATCGCTGAAGGTAGAAAGTATTATCCCTACTTCAAGAAATTGGCCGACTCGCTGAAAGCCTCGAACCCCGGGTATGTGTTCACAAAAAATCGCCTCCCCGAACGCAGGGCATACAAGTTCAGCAAGATTGAAGTAGTAGGATTGAACAAGAAAACTCGCGAAGCATTTCTTGAACAGATCAATGTAGACACCACAGTAAACATCACTTCGGAAAAGCTGGAAAAAGAAACCCGTCAGGCTTTTGCCTATAGAATGTACAAATCCATTGTATATGAAGTCCGGGAAGACGACAGCACTGGCAGCCAACTGATCTACAGAGTAAAGCCAGAGTCCGACGTAATGTTGAAGGCAGGAATTTCACAGAACTCTCTGACTGGATTCGGCATACACCTGAATCTTACCGGACGGAATATTTTGACCCCATTTTCCAGATCCATGATCTCCGCCAACCTCGGCGAAAACTTCCGTGCCCTTTTGGAACACACTCAGATGTTCGGATATGAAAAGCCATGGAGTAACAGGTTTCAAGTGTATACCGAATTCCAGGAATTGCCGACTTATACTGATTTCCGGAGCACCGGACTGTATAAAATGAGGTATTTCACCATTGACGACCGGTTTCAGCTATCGGCTAAAAGAAGATCGGCAGGCGGTATTGGCGGACAGTGGGAAGCGATTGGCGCAGACCCCCGCGTTGAGAGCGGCACATACTATTCAGGAAACAATAACTTTTTTCACAGCTATGCTTTCTGGAACTTAAATACCCTGTCGAAACCACAATATCCTAAAAAAGGCACCTTCATAGAGGTGAAAGCCGGATGGGTATTTAACCTGCGTCCTGACTTCAAAGTATATGAAGATGGGTTACTGATCGGCAACATAACCCATAAAAAGACAACCTTCGGCAACTATGCCAGAAGTACAATGACCTTTTCGAGCACCACTCCCATCAGCGAGCGCTGGGCCTGGGTTAACCGCGCACAAAGCGGAATAAACTTTAGCAAGAACGGCAGCGTGCTGAACGGATTTATAGCCGGGGGCATGAATAACACGACGCGGAACCAGATCATGTTTGCTGGATTGAAAGAAGGCCAGATCTATTCGGAGAGTATGGCATCGGCCCATACTGGATTACGGTTTAATCCCTTTGGAAAATTATATACTACGCTTATCGGCAGCGTCTTGTGTTATGATTTTGTAGAAAAAAGAAATGAAGCGACCTCTGCCACATGGATAGTTGGCAGCGGGCTCACCCTGGCTTACGATCTGCCCATCGGCCCTATAGAATTCACCATTATGGTAAACAACAAAACCAGCGGGGTAGGAACTTATTTTAATTTCGGATTTCCCTTCCGCTTGACCTATTAAGATTAACGGATTGACGGATTGGCGGATTGAGCGGATTGGCGGATTGAGCTGATTGGCGGATTGAGCTGATCGCCCAAAAAGCGCAGGGACTTTGACTTTCTGAATGAGCAAATGAGCCAATGAGCCAATTAGCCAATTACAAAAACCGCTCCCCCTTATTGCGTTTCACCTCCCCTACATACTCCTTGATCTCCTGTTCTTTTTCCTTTTTACAAATGAGCATTACGTCATCCGTATCGACCAGTATATAATCGTCCAAACCCTGCAACACATACAACTTCTCATCTCGTGTATGAACCATGCATCGGGTGGCATCGATCACCATTACATTCTCACCCGATACCGCATTGCCGAGATAGTCTTTTTCCATAATATCATACGCCGAATTCCAGGTTCCCAGATCACTCCAGCCGAAACTGGACGGGATCAAATACACATTATCCGCTTTTTCCATGATGCCGTAATCAATAGATATATTGGTGCACTGAGGATAGATGCGGCCAATCGCTTCTTTTTCTTCCGGTGAATTCATTTTCCCCGCCTCCGCCTCAAACAACTCAGCCATTTCAGGCAAATACTTCCCAAAAGCCTTTACAATGTTCTTCACCTGCCACACGAAAATGCCTGCATTCCAAAGAAAATCACCACTGGCCAGGAAGGTGCGCGCCAATTCAAGATTGGGCTTCTCTGTGAATGTTTTTACTTTATATACGTTATCCGATACACTCTGCTGATCGTACTGTATGTAACCATAACCCGTATTGGGCGTGGCAGGCTTAATGCCAAGGGTCAACAATGCCCTGTCCTTACTCACAAAATCGAGCGCTTCCAGACAAACCTTATTGAACGCCTTCTCATCCAGAATCAGGTGATCGGCGGGCGCGCAGATCAGCGCGCCGTCAGGATTGATCTCCTTCAGTTTATACGATATATACGCAATACAGGGAGCCGTATTCTTCCGGGATGGCTCGCAAAGAATATTAGCCGGATCCAAATCGGGCAGCTGCTCCTGAACAATGTGCCGGTATTCATCAGAAGTAACAATATATATATTCTCAATGGGAATGAATCGTAAAAAACGATCATATGTACTCTGGATCAGCGTTCTTCCTATTCCTAAAATATCGAGGAACTGTTTTGGGAAAGAGGTACGGCTCATGGGCCAGAATCTGCTTCCAATACCGCCGGCCATGATGGCAACATAATGATTCTTATTCATCAGATCAATCCTTCTTTAATGAGGTCATGTAAATGTATCACTCCAACATATTTATCATTTTCCTGAACCAACAACTGGGTGATATTATTTTTTCGCATCAAATCAAGGGCGTTTACCGCCAGTGAGGAAGCATGTACTGTTTTTGGATTCGGACTCATGATCAGGGCCGCCGTAACAGATCCGGTATCCCCACCTTTTTCCAACATACGCCTGAGATCGCCATCGGTGATCACTCCTTCAAGTCGCCCTTCCTCATCGATCACAGCCGTAATACCAAGTCGTTTTTGTGAAATTTCAACGATCACGTCTTTCAAACTGGCCTTGGCCTTCACACAGGGCTTCTCATTATGAGGATAAAGGTCCGACACCCTTAGATAAAGTTTTTTGCCCAGCGTCCCCCCGGGGTGAAACTTGGCAAAATCTTCACTTGTGAACCCCTTCATCTCCATCAGGCATACGGCAAGGGCATCACCCATGACCATTTGCGCCGTTGTACTGGTGGTAGGGGCAAGATTATTCGGACAAGCCTCCTGTGGCACAGTGGTATTCAACACATGATTGGCATGGCTGGCGAGGTACGACGATAAATTACCAACCATCGCAACAAGCGGGTTACCCAAATTCCTGATCAATGGCACCAATACTTTTATCTCCGGACTTTCACCACTTTTTGAGATCACCATAACCACGTCGCCCTCCTGGATCATTCCAAGGTCGCCGTGAATGGCATCGGCAGCATGCATAAAAATGGCTGGAGTACCAGTACTATTGAACGTAGCTACAATTTTCTGGCCTATGATGGCGCTTTTCCCAATACCACTGACCACCAGCCTGCCCTTCATATTGAAAAGAAGGCTGGCTACATGTTCAAATTGCTCATCAATGAAGCCTGACAGAGCCAGGATGGCAGCAGCTTCCAACTCTATGGTTTTTCTGCCAGCCTCCCTGATATTAATTTTTTCCATGGAATTCAAGCAAAAGTATTATTTTAAAGAAGACGGCCAACGGTGTATAACAATCAAATAACTCCCGGATCTTCACAATTGGCTGTTTTAACAACAATCCATCCTGCATTTTCGTAAATTCGCGGCCGAAGTACGATGAAAGCCCCGTGAATATTGCAGTTTTCAATATTGTGTGGTGGAAAAAATTAGGAAATGGCTACTGCGAAAAAAACAGCGACCGGTAAAAAGTCTTCTAAAATAACAAGCACCGCCCCATCGAACGGCGTGGACCTCGATGCCGCCTTACAAGAACATTTCGGTCATAAATCCTTTAAAGGCAATCAAAGACCCATTATCGAGAAACTCCTTGCCGGCAACGATACCTTTGTAATCAAACCCACTGGTGGCGGGAAAAGCCTCTGCTACCAACTCCCGGCCGTGATCAGCCCGGGTTGCGCCATCATCGTTTCGCCCCTGATTGCGCTCATGAAAAACCAGGTTGACCTGGTGAGAAGCTATAGCAGTAAAGACAATGTGGCCCATTTTCTTAACTCCACGCTCACCAAAAAAGAAATCCGCAAGGTGCATGATGACCTCAAAACAGGTAAAACGAAACTGTTATACGTTGCCCCGGAAACACTTACCAAAGCCGAAAATCTGGAGATCTTCGGGGATCTGGACATCTCATTTTTTGCTGTAGATGAAGCCCATTGCATTTCTGAATGGGGGCACGATTTCCGCCCTGAATATCGTCGCCTTCGTGAAATGATGGAACAGATCAATGACAATATCCCCGTGATCGCACTGACGGCTACGGCTACTCCAAAAGTGCAGTCGGATATTGTTGAAAATCTTGGATTACGAAAACCGCATATCTATATTTCATCTTTCAACAGACCTAACCTGTACTACGAGATCAGGCCGAAGATCGATAAAGAAAATACCATCAAAAGTATTGTTCGCTTTATCCAGGACCACCGGGGTAAAAGCGGCATCATCTATACCCTCAACCGTAAAACAACAGAAGAGCTGGCCGATATGTTGATGGCCAATAATATCAAAGCGGTAGCCTATCATGCCGGGATGGACAGTAAGATAAGGTCTGACCGGCAGGACCAGTTCATGAATGAAGACGTGGAAGTCATAGTGGCTACCATAGCTTTTGGCATGGGCATCGACAAGCCGGATATCCGTTATGTGATCCACTATAATATCCCTAAAAGCATTGAAAATTATTACCAGGAAACCGGTCGTGCCGGCCGCGATGGTATGGAAGGAAAATGCCTTTTATACTACTCACATAAAGATGTTTCCAAGCTTGAACACCTGATGCGGGATAAGCCCCTTAGCGAACGCGAAGTTGCCGCCCAACTCATTCACGAAACGGTTGCCTATGCAGAAAGCGGGGTATGCCGCAGAAAAACGCTGATGAGTTATTTTGGGGAAGAGTATAAAGAAAATAATTGCAAGAACTGCGATAACTGCCTCAACCCTAAAGAAAAGATCGAAGCAAAAGCAAGCGCAGTCAAAATGCTGAAAGCCATAAAGGCACTGGATGAAAGGTTCCCGGCAGAATATGTGATCCCAATCGTGGTAGGTAAACTGACGCCCCAGATCCAGATGTACCGGCATGAGAACCTGGAGGTCTTTGCCTCGGGAAACGATCAGCCCGAGCATTATTGGAACTCACTGATCAGACAACTATTGTTGGATTCAATACTGAAGAAAGACATAGAAGATTACGGCGTACTGAAGATCACCAAAAAAGGAGAGGCCTTTTTGAAGAAACCCGTATCCTTTAAGATCATCCTGAATAATCTTTTTGAAGATGCAAATGAAGATGATGAAGAGGCAGTGGAAACAGGCGGTACGGCAGCTGCGGATACCGTGCTTTTCGAGATGCTGAAAAATTTAAGACAAAAAGTATCGAAAGATAAAAAGCTTCCACCCTTTGTGATCTTTCTTGAGAGTTCATTGGAAGACATGGCTACCCAGTATCCCTGTTCGCTGCAGGAACTCGAAAAGATCAGCGGTGTTTCCAAAGGGAAGGCGATAAGGTACGGACAACAGTTTATTGATCTGATCTCTGCCTATGTGGAAGATAACGAAGTGGTTAAACCCGATGATTTTGTAATGAAATCAGTGGTCAACAAAAGCAGTAACAAAGTTTTTATCATCCAGCAGGTTGATAAGAAGATCCCGTTGGATATGATCGCTAAATCGAAGGGGATGAAACTGGAACAATTACTGGAGGAAATGGAAACCATCGTAGCCAGCGGCACCAAACTGAACCTTGGCTATGCCATAGACCAGATGGTTGATTCAGATGACCAGCTCGATATACTGGACTATTTCAAAAGCTGCGAGACAAGCAGCCTGCAGGTAGCACAGGAAGAAATGTCCGATTTATCTTTGGAATGGGAACAGCTGAAAATCATGCGGATCAAGTTCTTGAGCGAGTATGGCATATAAACAGGTGCGATTTTTCAGCCCGCAATACCAGTTTGCCGTATCACCCATGAATACAACCATGCCCGTTAAAGCCTACCCGAGGATCTTTAACATGCAAACAGGTATGCAGATTCGGCTATAATGGTTAATCTTGTAGCATGCTGATATCACGTGCTTCAGAACGACATATCATCGACCAGGGCAAATTCATTATTCGAATGATTTCTCCCGGGAAAAAACTCGGCGATCCAAAAGATCCCTTCGGCCTTGGACCATTAGGTCGAATGGACCACTCTACACTTGACCCCGGTATGGTGATTCCCATGCACCCCCACATGAACGATGAGATCCTGAGCTACATGCGAAAGGGACAAATGATGCACCGCGACAGTCACGGTCATATTGAACTGCTGTACGGACATTATATGATGATGATGAATGCGGGAAAAGTATTCTATCATGAAGAGACCTGCATGGACGATGCAGATGAGAAAGTAGAGATGCTCCAAATCTTCTTCAGGCCGGAAGAAGATGACCTTGAGTCAAAAGTGCAGTTTCACCATTTTGAGTTTTACCACAGCCTCGACGAGTGGCGACTGATCGGCGGCCCCCAAGGTTCTGACGCCCCGCTGCTCATCAGATCACAAGCCTGGCTCTACGACACCCATCTTAAATACGACACCATCGAAACGCCACCGCTTGAAAAAGAAGGACTTGCCGGGTTTTTATATGTATTCGATGGAAGCGTAACGGTATTAGGCAGCAATGACGTATTGCAGAAAGGGGATCATGTGGTACTTCAGAACGAAACAATTACAGTACAAGCTGACGACGAGGCCGATCTTGTTTTTTTCGTGCTGGATACAAAAAGTAAGTACTCAAGAAATGGAATGTACGCACGGTGATCATCTCTTCTAATTCAAAACAGGCCTTTCGGCCCGCCTTTTTTCTCTATTCCTTCGCAAGTATTATCTGGATCCTCACCAAATTACATAAGCGGCTGAGCGGATATTAATTTTTTTTATAATTTACGCGCTTCATCAACTTCACCTCATGCAATTAAAACATGTACTGCTCGCAGGACTGATCCCTGTCACCCTGATCGGTTTAACCCGGATCGAAAGCGAGGATACCAACCAGGGACAGTTTTTTAGTCGTGCCCTGACCGATACGGTTAAAAAAGATTCTATAAAGTATACCGTCTTCAAAGACCTTCCCCTAAAGCCCACCAGAAAAATAGATTTTTCCACCAATGAAGGAAGCTGGATGTCGGTAGACGTCCATCCCAACGGGAATACGATCGCGTTTGACCTGATGGGAGACATCTATACCCTGCCCATCACAGGCGGGGTCGCTACGCCGGTTACGAAAGGACTGGCCTATGAAACACATCCCAGATTCAGTCCTGATGGAAATAAGATCCTCTTCACGTCAGACAGAAGCGGATCAGACAATATCTGGATCATCGATCGAATAAAGGAAGACACCACCCAGCTCACTAAGGAACGCGTGGACGACTTCCCTTCAGCCGCCTGGACACCAGACGGTGAGTATATCATTGCTTCAAAAGGCCGCAGAACGCCAAAACTCGTTATGTACCATAAAGATGGTGGCGGCGGAACACCCCTCATTGAACAACCTGCCGGATTAAAAACAATCGATCCTTTTGTAGACCCACAGGGACGCTATGTTTATTTCTCCATGCGCATGGGTGCCTGGAGCTACAATGCATCGCTTCCCCAATATCAGGTGGGGATGTACGACAGGAACAATTCAAAGATGATCTCTCTGAGTTCCAGGTATGGCTCATCTTTCACGCCTACCGTTTCCAAAGATGGGCAGTGGATGGTGTATGGTTCAAGACATGAAGACAAAACGGGCCTTATCCTCCGTAACCTGAAAACCAGTGAGGAAAAATGGCTGGCCTATCCGGTTCAACGTGATGATCAGGAATCAATAGCTCCATTGGGCGTTCTGCCAGGCATGTCTTTTACGCCCGACAGTAAACTCATTATTGCGAGCTATGGCGGTAAGATCTGGAAGATCAACGTTGCCGATGGCAAGTCGACCGAGATACCATTTACCGTAAACCTTTCCCTGGAAATGGGGCCACGCCTGGAATTCAAGTATCCAATCAAAGATACCTCGCACGCCCTGGCCACCCAGATCCGTGATGCGGCTCCTTCACCCGATGGATCGAAACTCGCCTTTACCGTGCTGGATCGCCTCTATGTGATGGACTATCCAAAAGGCACTCCAAAACGCATTACCAACAACAACTTTGTTGAGGCAAACCCCATGTGGAGCCCGGATGGCAAGCAACTCGCGTTTGTAACGTGGCACGACGATAATGGCGGTGATATTTATAAAACCGCATTGGGGCCAAAAGGTAACACTACTTCCAAACTCAATACAGAGCCGGCTATGTATATAGACCTGGCTTGGGCGCCCAATGACCGCATCGTGTTCTCCCGGGGTAGCGCCAGGATGTTCAAGGAGTCGATCAGCCCCTTTGTTTCAGGAGCGGAAATGGAGTTATGCTGGATGCCTGCAAGCGGCGGTGCCATAACCGTCATCGACAAAGCGAACGGTCGCGGCAATCCTCACTTTTCAAAAACTTACCCGGACCGCATCATGCTGAACGGGTCCGGCGGATTGATCTCCATGAAATGGGATGGTACCGATGAAAAAACACACGTTAAGATCACGGGCATCACCACCTATGGAGCTGTTGCGGAGCAAGAAGAAAATCCGATGCACAACAAGCGCACCGTTTACGCCCGCAATGCGCTGAACTTTGTCAACCATTGCATGTTGCCGGCTTCTGCAGGCACAGAGCGTGAAGTGATGATGCCTTCATCCGCGTCCGTGATTACCATGGCGCCCGAAGGCGTGAAAGCGTTGGCGCAAGTCAACAACGACGTATATGTTGTGACCGTACCACAGACCGGAAAACCTGTTAGCATAAACGTTGCAGAACCAGCGGCAAGCAATTTCCCTTCAAGGCGGCTGACAGAAATCGGTGGCGAGTTCCCATTCTGGGAATCCAATGGCCAGCGTGTTCACTGGTCGATCGGAAACGGGCACTTTATTTATGACCTGAAAAAAGCAGATGCGTTCGATGATTCTGCGAAACTGGCAAGAAAAGCAGAAGAGAAGAAGAAAATGGCTGCCCTTGATTCCGCTAAAAAGAAGATGGATTCCGTAATGGCAAAAGTGGATTCGGCAGCTAAGAAAATCCTCGATACCGCCCTGGCGAGAAAAGTATCTGACTCTACCAAAAGGGCTGACTCCGCTAAATTGGTCAAATATCAGCCCGAAGAATTTCAGGTGAAAGTGTACTATCAGCGAGATATTCCTACAGGCACCATCTTGTTGAAAAATGCCAGGATCATCACCATGAATAAAGACGAAGTGATCGAGCAGGGGGACGTGTTGATCATAAACAACAGGATCAAGTCCATTGGCAGAAGCGGCACACTCACGGTACCTGCCAACGCAAAGATCATTGATTGCTCAGGCAAAACAGTAATGCCTGGCTTAGTAGATATCCACTCCCATATGTGGCCATACTGGGGCCTGCATAAAGGCCAGGCATGGGTCTATACCGCAAATCTTGCCTATGGCGTAACTACCACCCGCGACCCGCAAACAGCCACAACTGACGTACTTACTTATGGCGATATGGTTGAAGCAGGACAGATTGCCGGACCCAGGATCTACTCTACAGGTCCCGGCGTAGGCTTCTGGATGTATAACCTGAAAGACCTCGACCAAACCAAGCGGATCCTCAAACAGTACAGTAAGTATTATAACACCAAGACCATCAAGATGTACCTGACTGGAAATCGTCAGCACCGTCAGTGGATCATCATGGCCGCAAAAGAACAGAACCTGATGCCCACCACTGAAGGCGGTCTTGATTTCAAGTTAAATATGACCAACCTGCTCGATGGTTATCCCGGTCATGAACACTCTTTACCGATCTATCCATTATTCAAGGATGTTACCAAAACGATCGGCGATGCCAAGATGACGGTAACGCCTACCCTGCTGGTTTCCTATGGCGGCCCCTGGGCAGAGAATTTTTATTATGAAACCGAATCGCCCACCAACGATCCCAAGCTGAAGACTTTTACGCCTTATGAAGAGCTGGCTGCCAAAAGCAGGAGAAGAAGCGATGGCTGGTTCAGGCCGGAGGAACACGTGTTCCAAAAACATGCTGAGACGATGAAAGATATCGTGAAGTACGATGGGCTTGCTGGTGTTGGAAGCCACGGGCAACTCCAGGGGCTGGGATATCATTGGGAACTTTGGTCTATGGCCAGCGGTGGAATGAGCAACATGGATGCGCTTAAAGTAGCCACCATTAAAGGCGCGATCTCCATCGGACTTGACCAGGATCTGGGATCAATAGAGGCGGGCAAACTCGCCGATATCATCATCCTCGGTAAAAATCCATTGGAAAATATCCGACATTCAAATACAGTGGAAAAAGTGATCATGAATGGTCGCGTATACAATGCCGATACCATGGATGAGATCTATCCTACTCCGCGTAAGTTGAATAAGGAATGGAAAGATGTTGCGCCGGTCACCAATACGGCTGCTAAATAATCATAGTTTTAAAACATGAGATCCGGGTACTGATTTGGTACCCGGATTTTTTACTCCTCAATAAAATCCAGATCCTTTCCGTAAGACTCTTCCAGGCCCCAGGCGGCCCATATGGCGATGGCCATCAGTATGACTCCTGTGATCCAGGCACCCGTTACATAACTGCCTGTCACGTTACGTATACCTTTGAAGAGTAGTAAGATCAGGGGTAATGCGCCACGCACCATATTTGGAATGGTAACGGCAGCCGTAGCCCTCAGGTTGGTGCCGAACTGTTCGGCAGACATGGTGATGTAAATGACGGAAAAACCTGTACCAAAGCCAAGTCCGGCACAGATCCAATAGAGGTTCTGAACACTGCCACCACCGCGGCTTACAAAGTATACGGTTAGAAAAAACGCAGTGATGCCATAGAAAATAAACAAGGCCTTCTTTCTGCTTTTAAAAAACCTGCTTAACAATCCTGCTGTCAGATCACCGAAAGCAATGGCCATGTACTGATACATGATGGCTTTTGCGGGATCCACATCCGCGATCCCGAATTCCTTCCCAAACTGGTCGGAAAACGTAACCAACACACCAATGATATACCATGCCGGTATCCCGATCATCACACAGCGCAGGTATAGCAATGCCCTTTTCCGATCCTGAAAGAACATCCTGAAATCGCCCCGCCTGACATTCGAGTTAGCCACCTGCTTAAACATATGGCTTTCATAAACACGCGACCTCATGAACAATAACAGCAGGCCCAGTCCGCCCCCGATAAAATAACAGGTGCGCCAGTCGAACAACTCCTTCATGAGAAAGGCCGTTACAGCCCCAAGGATCCCGAACGATGCGATCATCGCCGAAGCGATGCCTCTTTTCTCTTTGCTGAGGAGTTCATTTACCAGGGTGATGCCTGCGCCCAGCTCACCGGCAAGGCCTATCCCCGCGAGGAAACGAAGCACTCCGTATTGCGTAGTGTTCTGCACAAATCCGTTGAGGATATTGGCGATGGAATAGAGCAGAATAGATCCAAACAAAACGCTAAGCCGTCCTTTCTTATCGCCCAGCATGCCAAATACGATGCCCCCGATCAGCAGGCCGATCATCTGCACGCTGATCAGCCATTCGCCCTGCTCCAGCACCTGATCAGGATTCAAACCGAGGGAAGCGAGGCTCGGTTTACGAATGATGCCGAACAGCAGGAGATCGTACACATCCACAAAAAAACCAAGGGCACTAACGATAACGGCTACATGAAAAATACCGGGATCGGACCTCTGCGATTCGCTCAACTTATCCTGCATATTTCACTAAATTAATATTACTCCGCTAATTTCCGTTCCCCGATTTGGTTTGTAGCATTCTCCTCATGGTCCCTGTTAATTTCTTAACTTGGTATCACTTAAAACGCCGATATGAAAAAGATACTGCTGGCCGCCGTGATACTGTTCTCCCTGCAATTGTCTGCCCAGCAAACATTCACGCTGGAAGGCAACACCTCCAAGCTAAAAAAAGACACGCTGAATAAGGTGATGATCAACTACAGGGTAGATGGTGAATGGAAAAATGATTCGGCTGTGGTCACAGATAACAAATACACATTCACCGGTCAGATAGAAGAGCCTGTATTGGCTTATCTCCGGGTGACCTATAAAAGGGCGGTACCCCAGAAGATCAATCAAAAGCGGGACGTGGTGACCGTTTACCTGATGCCGTCAAAAGTGGCTGTGAGTCACGTTGATTCTTTTTCAAATGTGAAGGTCAAAGGATCCAAGGCCCATGATGCGTATACTTCGATGAATGACAAAATGAAACCCTTTAATACAGAAATGGAAGGGTTGAGCAACGAGTACCGCGCTTTAGCCGCAAAAAAGGATGAAGCGGGGATGGCTGATATTGAAAAGAAATTTGAAGCGGTTGAAGCAAAGCAGAAAGAAGTATACAAATCTGAATTCCTTGCAAATCCGGCTTCTCCCATTGCATTATATACCCTGGACAGATATGCAGGCTATGACATCAATGCAGACGATGTTGATCCCTTGTACGAAAAGCTCCCAGCCGCTGCAAAGGCCTCTCCCTCAGGAAAGAGCCTGGGCGAAAAGTTAAATCTGGCCCGCATCACAGGCGTTGGAAAACCAGCACCCGAATTTGTCCAGAACGACACACTTGGAAACCCTGTTGCCCTTTCTTCCTTCCGGGGAAAATATCTGCTCGTTGACTTCTGGGCCAGCTGGTGCGGTCCATGCAGGAAAGAGAACCCGAACGTGGTGAAGGCTTTTGACAAGTACAAAGAGAAAGGATTCTTCATCCTCGGTGTGTCCCTGGATCAGCCCAATGCAAAAGACAAATGGATGAAAGCCATTCATGATGACGGCCTAACCTGGTCGCACGTATCTGACCTGCAATACTGGAAGAACGCTGTGGCCGTGAAATATGGTGTACAGGCCATTCCCCAGAACTACCTGATCGATCCGGCCGGCAAGATCATCGCCAAGAATCTACGCGGCGAGGACCTTGATAAAAAACTCAGTGAGTTGATCAAATAGTTTTTATGAAAATATTCTTCCTTGCCATTTTCATGCATCTGTCTGTTATGGGCCATGCACAGAAATTGCGCAACGAATTCTTCGTTTTTCATCATATCATCGCTGGCGATAAGACGTACAATAGTTATGAAAGTCAGGTGAAACTGGTTAAAGCCAGCGGATTCGATGGTATCGAGAGCGGGAGCGAAGAGAGCTTTGATGAAATGTTTGAAGCGATTGAAAAAAACCACTTCAAATGTTCTTCTTTCTATGTTAAGCTACAGGTTGAAGACAAACCTGAATTGCTAAGCTCCACAGCAGAGGAAGTAACGCAGCTAAGAATAGGAAAATAATTTGAACACTGGACTACCCTTTTTATAGGGGAATGGCAAGGTGGAGATATCATCGTCAACAACATTCATATCACAAGCTTATGCTGCAGCCATTCCCTTCACCAGAGCGAGGGCCCGCGGAAAAATATCCCTGTTTTAGGTGGGAGATAAACTTACTGATTTTAACGGTAAAGTACTGCCACTGGCCGCTTAAGAAACGCCAGTGGAAGGCTGGGAAAGCTTGACAGCCAATTTCTTAGGTCCTACCTGCCTCAAGGCGCGGAACGATAGTTTTGACGTAATTTCCAAAATAAATCCCCTAACTTAGTTCCAATATGACACTTTTTGTCGCCGGATTACCATACGATATAGACAATGCTGAACTGGAAGAGATCTTCGAAAAGTTCGGCCCAGTAAAATCTGCAAAAGTTACCCTTGACCGGGAAACCGGGAAAAGCCGCGGCTTCGGATTCGTTGAAATGGTAAACGATGAAGATGCCAACCAGGCCATTGAACTGCTAAACGAGATCTCTCTGGGCAAAAACGGCAAACCCCTGGTGGTGAAACAGGCTGAAGACAGGCCTTCCAAACCCAAGCCCAATAACCGTTTCAATAACCGCTGGTAGATACCAAAGTTTTAAAAAACGGATGGATCTGTTTAAACCCCTGCTCATCATTCATATCATCGGCGGGAGCCTCAGCCTTGTGCTCGGAACCGTCGTTCTCATGATAAAGAAAGGAACCGCCCGGCACAAACTGCTTGGCCGAATCTTTTATTATGCCATGCTCATTGCTGCTATCGTATCCATGCCCATGAGCTATCTGCATCCAAATTATTTCCTGTTCATCATCGGCGTATTTACCTCCTTCATGTTGCTCTCCGGCAGGAGATACATGGTGAACAAAGGTAAACCGGAATGGCAAGACTGGCTTTTGACCAGTCTGATGCTCGTCTTCGCCATGGCCTTTATCGGCTTCGGAGGCTACCATATGATCCGGGGAGATTCTTTTGGACTGGTGTTCCTGGTTTTTGGATCCGTTAGCCTGTTATTCGTGTACCACGACTGGACAAATTTCACTGGCCGTTCCAAAATCAGCAACTACTACCTAACTACACATTTACAAAGAATGCTCGGCAGTTATATTGCCTCAGTGACGGCATTCCTGGTTGTAAACAATACCATACTTCCCCCCATGATCGCATGGCTTCTTCCCACGGCCGCCGTTACGCCGCTGATTGTTACGTGGAGCAGGAAACACAAGAAGATTGCCATACAGGAGGCGGTTTACTAGCGCTGGAAACATACGCTCCTCTCAATACAGCACCGGGTTTAAAGGCGAATTGATCACATTGCCTACCTCAGCTCCCGGACACCAGGCATTCCAATCGTCTACCTGGTTTTGATTTTCAGGCTTCCTTAACCGCATATTCTTATCCATATAGATGATGGTCATCACCTTTCTCATATGATTGGTCTGATTGGGACCGGCACGGTGGAATACCCAGCCTGAATGAAAGCTGATCTCACCGGCATCGAAGGATTCTACCACATGCTTGAAATCCGTCACCCTCAGGCGCTGTTGGATCATCGCCTCACTTTCGTCGCTGATCTGCAACTCCCGCCCTTCCAGCACCTGGTGGCTCCCTGCGCTGAATTCAAGCGGACCCATTTCCAGTGGTGTAGCCTGAAGCGGTATCCACGCGGTTACCGTTTTATCTGTCTCCAATGGCCAGTAATATTGATCGGCATGCCAGGGCGTAAAACCGCCGCCGGGCTCCTTGTACAAAGCTTGATCGTGGTACATGCGCACGCCTTCGCATTGCATGAGGTCCGTTGCGATCTTCGCCAGGCGTTTGCTGAATAACAAGCCTTTGATCCGCTCATCCTGCGTCCATAAATTGCCCAGCTGAATAAACGCTTTCCCATAGGTGTTGCGCGCTTCCATGGTACGCGTCTCCTTATTCAGCTCATGCACTTTCGCCGTGATCACTTCATCCAAATAAGCCAGAGCCTCAGGACTTAATACCTGCTTGAGCTTAATGAACCGGTTCTCCTGGTAAAATGCAATTTGTTCACGGGTGAGTGGATAATGCTCCTGTAAAAAAGCGTGTATGGAAGATGGAATCGGGGTCATATCCTACTAAATTATAAAAAAACGCGGGCAGTTATACATTCCATAGGGAGATCCGAGATGCCAAACAGGAGGAAACATAACTGCCCTTGACATAGCCTACATGAATAGCCCTAAGCGGTTATCATATGTATAAAAAACTCCTTTTTGCGATTTTCATCTGCCTCAATGCCCTTAATGGTTTTGCAGATGATTACCCACGCAATTATTCCGTAGATATTACCCACCATACTTTTGAGCTGAGGCTGTCCGACAGCATCAATGACATAGTAGGAAAAGCAACCATCAGCATGTTGTTTAAAGCCGATGATGTCCGTCAGATCCGGCTGGACCGGATCAACAAATCCGCCAAATGGGAAGGCAAAGGCATGGTGGCAGAATTGATGAATAATGATAATGGGAATCTGGAATACAAACACGGGGGCGACGCCTTGTTCATCCAGCTTGGCCAGGTGGCAAAAAAGAACAATATCTACAAGATCGTGGTCAGGTATGAGGACGTCCCGGCCGCTGGAATGAAGATCAGCAAAACCAAATTTGGGGATCGCGGATTTTTTAACGAAAACTGGCCCAGCAAAACCTGCGCTGGTATCGATCGACCCGGGTACCGTTTTACTGGCGGACGCAGATTTCAAGGCCAAATAATGAATACACTGAGATCACGAGCTGCGGAGTATCAACTTTATTGATCCGGTTCGTTAACAACATCAACCTGTTCTTTCTTTACTATTTGTAACAGCAGGTTCCAAGAATATGTATATTTGAAATGACCCCAATTAGGCTGCTGTCTTACCGAAAACTAAGGCAACAGCCATTTTTTATATCAACCGAGGGATATGAAGGTAGAAGAACTATTATCCGGATATGAACATGCATATGCATGGGATGAAATGCTTGAAAAAAACACGGTGCGCGATCACTACCGCCCCGTCATGCAGAAACTCGCCGATATGGGTTTCGAAAACATCAAGCAACACCATGCCCAGGCCAGCGAACTGTTCATGAGCCAGGGGATCACCTTTACCGTGTATAGC
>Ga0164292_10000261_pt1 | contig 38794 bp, 31 predicted proteins | sample GEODES117metaG_FD_111486 | JGI IMG/M metagenome (GOLD analysis project Ga0164292, IMG submission 111486) | Eutrophic lake water microbial communities from Lake Mendota, Wisconsin, USA - GEODES117 metaG | ecosystem: Environmental > Aquatic > Freshwater > Lake | place: USA: Lake Mendota...
ATGATGCTACCCATCAGCATTTCGGGATGGGGCTTGCGAGAAGCAACGCTGTCCACCACTCTTGCACTCTGGGCGGTCGATAGCGGAATCACTGTGCTCGCCTCAGTGAGTTTTGGGATTGTGACGCTAGTGACGTATTTGCCGGGTGCCATATCCCTGTTGAAGCGACGACGCCAAGACGATCTGAGCACAAAGCATTAAACTACGACCCCATGAGCCTAAGCGTCGACACCATGCGCACCATCGACCACCGAGTCGGTGTTCCCCTGTGCGCCCTCTTTAGCCCACTCGTGGCCCTGCTGGACTGGATCACCCATCTGATTAAGGGTCCAGCTGGCGCGCCACGTCGCTTGCTGTTTATCGAACTCTCCGAGATGGGAAGCGCCATCATTGTCGACCCTGCGATGCGTGATGCCCAGGCACGGGGTGCTGAAATCTTTTTTCTGATCTTCAAAAGCAACCGAGCTAGCCTAACTCTACTCAATACCGTACCCGCAAAAAACATTTTCACCATTGATTCGAGCTCGGTTTTTACCTTAGTCCGAGACACTGTCAAATTCCTGTGGCAGGCACGAGCGCACAAAATTGATACTGTCATTGATCTAGAGCTCTTCTCTCGCTTCACTGCCTTACTCACGGGCTTATGCGGTGCCCGCAAGCGTGTTGGATATCATATTTTTCATGGTGAAGGCCTGTGGCGCGGCACGATGCTGACGCACAAAGTGCACTACAACCCACACATACATATCGCCAAAAACTTTTTGTCACTGATACACGCCGCCTTCGCGACCTCCGCTGAGCAACCTTTCAGTAAGGTACATATTCCAGACTCTGCAATCCGAATCGCACAAGCGCAGATTGATGTCACTGTTAAACAAACAGTGCTGGAGCGAGTTCAAATACTTGCCACACAAGCACAGAGGCCGTTTCAGCATGGCGTTCAACCATTGCTTCTGGTGAATCCCAATGCGAGCGAGCTTTTGGTGCAGCGCCGCTGGGCACCCGAAAGTTTCTCCAAGCTAATTATTGCGCTCGTCAACCACTGGCCCGATTGTTTAGTACTCATTACTGGCTCACCCTCCGAACACGCCTACGTCGAGAATGTTCGACTGGGTGCCAACGTACCCAACGCCCTGAACTTCGCCGGTCAAGTTAGTTTTGCAGAGCTTCCCGCGTTATATACGCTTGCAGATGTCATGGTGACCAACGACTCAGGTCCTGGTCATTTCTCCTCCGTAACCGGGCTACATACCGTCGTGCTCTTCGGACCAGAGACGCCTGCCTTGTATGGGTCGCTGGGCAAGTCCATTCCGATCACGGCTCAACTCGCCTGTTCACCTTGCGTCAGCGCGGCTAACCACCGCAAAACACCGTGCTCAGATAACGCCTGTATGCGTGCGATTACCGTCGAGCAAGTGCTGCAAAAAATGATTGTCCAATTCACGGCGTCACGTGCATGACAGTGCCTCCGCGTTCGGCCACGCATACGCACCATGTCGCGACCATTCAAAAAAAGGACTTTCTTTGGTGTTTGGCGCCCCTGATAATTTGGGCGCTTTGCTGGCTTTTCTTACCAGAGCCTGGTCTCTTCCTTTATCTCAACCACACCGCCCGTCTCTTGCCAGACATTGTGTGGGTCACCTTCAATATGCTTGGCAACGGCTGGAGTGCCTTTGCGCTCCTTTCCCCCTTGCTAGTCCTTGCGCCCCGGCTACTAATCGGTGCCATGTTTGCTGGTGCAATCGCGGGCGCGCTCTCACGCTGGCCTAAACATGTCCTTGAGATGCCGCGCCCTGCAGGTCTTTTAGATCATTCCACCTTCTACATTCTGGAGCGTCCTCTCACCTCCTTCGCAATGCCTTCAGGACACACCCTCACTGCCTTTGCTGTTTTATCGGGCATTTACTTCGCGATGGACCGTCACCGCCGCAAACCATTTTTGTGGTTATTTCTACTCGCAGCGTTGGGTGGATTCGCACGTATCGCGCTCGGAGCCCACTGGCCGTCAGACGTCTTTGCTGGCGCAGCCTTAGGGATTTTTGGCGGGATTCTTGGAGGGCACTTCAGCAATCGCTTGCCTGACACTGTCGTACAAAACACATCATGGTTGATGCGACTCATTGGGTTTGGTGCAGCTTTATGCGCTTACATGCTCATCACAACCAAGATCGATTTCAAGATTGCCGAACCCGTTCAATATCTCTTTGCCATCCTTGCGGTCGCAAGTGTCACCATCTTTGTTTGGCGAAGCTTTCGCCTCGCCAAACAGCTTAGCTAAGAAAGATTACTTCTGACCCGTTTCCGCTTTGTACCGCGCCAAATTCTCTGCGTTCGGTGGGTACAAACCAGGCAAAGCCTGCCCATTTTCAACTTGCTTCATAATCCACACTTCTAGCGCCTCTTGAGATGCTGCGCTCGCGACGACATCGTCGAGCAGTGCTGCAGGAATCAGCACTGCACCGTCATCATCAACAACCACTACATCGCCGGGAAACACCGCAACGCCGCCACAACCGATGGGCTGTTGCCAATCCACAAAGGTCAAGCCCGCAACAGATGGTGGCGCCGCAGCACCTGAACACCAAACAGGCAAACCTGTGCCCAGGACACCCGCTAGGTCGCGCACCACACCGTCAGTCACCAGCGCAGCAACATTTTTCTTAGCCATACGCGCGCAGAGAATATCTCCGAAAATGCCAGCGTCCTGCACACCCATCGAGTCCACAACCGCGATACAGCCTTCAGGCATATCTTCGATTGCGCCCCGTGTCGATTTCGGCGAAGACCAGGACTCCGGTGTCGCAAGGTCTTCACGTGCGGGAACAAACCGCAAAGTAAAGGCGCGGGCAACGAGTCGAGGCTGACCACTACGAATGGGCTTTGTGCCGCGCATCCATACATTGCGCAAACCTTTCTTGAGCAGTACGGTGGTGAGTGTCGCGGTAGAAATTGCGCCGAGAATGTCTTTTACTTTTGGGTCGAGCTGCATATTGACCATGAAGGGTCTCCGAATGCGTTAAATAAAACTAGGAAATAGGTAAACAAACAAGCCAACTATTTCAAGGCAGCCAGCTTCTTTTCCTGCCGTGTCGTTAAGCGTGCAATATCTGCAATGTCCTGAGCGCTAAGCTTGGGACCAGGTTTGCGTATCGCGGCCGAAGCAATCGCGCCACGTTGGGCAAGAATATGTTTACGCACAGCGAGCCCAACGCCCGCCTGCTGCTCATATTTGGCTAAGGGCAGATAGCAATCAAAGATATCGAAGGCACGCTCGACATCCCCGGCGGCAAAGGCCTTGCAGACATCCACCATCATTTCAGGGTAAGCGAAACCAGTCATAGCACCATTCGCCCCGCGTACGAGCTCTTCTGGCAAGAACAAACCACCGCCATTACCAGTCAAAATCGAAATCTTTTGCAGGTCGCCCTTTTGTATTGCCTGACAGACCGCAGATAATTTTCCCAAACCAGGCCAGTCTTCGTGCTTGAGCATGACACACCGTGGTGAGTTCTTCAGAATCCGCATCACCACCGCCGTGGACATTTGCACGCCAGTTGATGTGGGGTGGTCCTGCAAACACCAAGGGACATCGGACCCCAAGGTCTCGTTGACCATATCAAAATAGCTGCTTATCTGATCATCTGTGCGCAACCCAGCTGCCGGAGCGACCATCACACCCGACGCCCCCATATCCATCACACTTTTCGTTAGCTCGCCCATGGGGGCAAAGCCTGCTGCAGAGGCACCCACGACAACAGGCACCTTACCCTGGACGCGAGCAAGCACTTGTTTGACAAAAACACGAGACTCCTCAGCGGTTAGTTTGGTCGCCTCGCCCATAATGCCAAGAATGGTCAGCCCCGTCACACCCCGGTCAAGGCAAAAATCCACCATGCGATCTGTACTCGCGAGATCCAGTTCACCTCCGTCTTTAAACGGTGTGACAGTAATCAAATAAACCCCATCTGCTGAGGGATTAAAAGCATTAACGTTCGTGTTCACAATCAGTCCTTGGTTCGGGCGAAATGCCCCTCGTTCGGGCAAGGTATTCATCACAATAATTGCGCTGTAACATAGCACACACTAGGGAGATAAAGCTCTTGCCACGGCACAGCAAAACCAATAGTCTAAGCCATCCTCAAGATGAGTGCATACAATGAAATCCAACAGATCGGAGCTAGGAATGAAACTAACAAAAAATTTGCCTATTTTGACGCTCGTCGTCGCCTCGATAGGTGCGGCCTTGGCACCGGCGGTGCAAGCACAAGACTTTCCAAAGCAGCCCATCAAACTCGTCGTGCCCTGGGCGCCTGGTGGAAACGTTGACATCACCGCGCGTGCCGTCGCTCCCTCCCTGTCCGAAATTCTGGGTCAACAAGTGATTGTTGAGAACAAGCCAGGCGCCGGTGGCTTTATTGGCTCCACAGGCGTGGTGAAGTCGACCCCGGACGGCTATACGTTGCTACTCGGCTCTAGCGGCTCCGTTTCGGTTGCACCTGCACTCGTTGCCGCCCCGCCCTACAACCCCGTCAAAGACCTGACCGTCATCGGACCAATCCACGCCGTACCAATCATTCTTAGTGCGACCGCCAAAGGGAACATAAAAACCTTTGCCGACTTTGCCGCCAAGGCCAAAGCAGGCAAGGAGCAAATTTCAGTCGGGTCGGCAGGAAATGGCTCAAGCCAACATCTCGCACTTGAAATGCTGGCCTTGCGTATGAACGTCAAACTCAACCATATTCCTTACAAAGGCAGCGGCCCGGCCTTGATCGATCTGGTTGGCGGACAAATCGAGACCATGATGGATCAACTGACCGCCTCAATCTCCCATATCAAGAGCGGCGCGATCATTCCCTTGGCTCAGACGGGTAAAACCCGCTCGCCTCTCTTACCCAACGTACCTACCTTTGAGGAGTTAGGTATCAAAGACTTCGATATGGTGACTTACACAGGAATTTTCGGACCGGCTGGCATGCCAGCTGCGGTCGTAGAAAAACTCTCCGCAGCGCTTCAGAAAACAATGCAACAACAAAGCGTGAAAGAGCGTTTCAATAGCCTTGGTGTGGACATCATCACGCTGGATCGCTCAGCCTTCGCCGCCTACGTAAAGAAGGATTTCGAAGAGAACCAAGCGATCGCTAAGGCCGCGAATATCGTCATGCAATAACGCGACAAGTACAGCCCTTAAAAGGAAAAGGCTGATCACCTGTGGGGATCAGCCTTTTTCACAACACCAAGCGAATTACATTTTCGCTAGACGTACCATTAGGGCTTGACCAGTCTCTTTTGTTCCCAGCTTACCGCCGACGTCTTTCGTTGACTCGCCAGCTGCGACAGCGCCTACAACCGCAGTCTCTAGCACTTGTGCAGCCTGTGTGAACGCCGGGCGCCCATTTCGCTGACCAAACCAGTTCAAGAGCATCGCTGCAGACCAAACCTGAGAAAAAGGATTGGCAATATTTTTACCTGCGATATCCGGTGCAGAGCCATGCGCAGCCTGTGCCATCGCATAGTTCACGCCGGCATTGATGGAGGCTGCCATACCCAAACTACCTGAAAGCTCAGCTGTTAGATCTGACAGAATATCGCCGAACATATTTGTAGTGACGATCACGTCATAACGCTCAGGCGTACGCACCACATGCGCCATCATTGCGTCCACAATGATTTCTTCGATTTGGACTTCGGGAAACTCCTTACCAATTAACCGGCAAGAGTCGATGAACATCCCATCCCCTAAACGCAGTACGTTTGCTTTGTGCACGACGGTCACGTGCTTGCGTCGCGTCATGGCCAGCTCAAACGCTGCACGAGCAATCCGCTCGCAGCACTGACGCGTAATACGCCTGAGTGAAACCACAACATCAGAAGTAATGAGCATTTCACTGCCACCAGACTCTATGTTGCGATCAGCATAGAAGCCTTCGGTGTTTTCACGCACGACCACAAGGTCTAATGGTTTGTGCACTGCGCCGCTACCGGGGAAGGTCTTTGCTGGACGAATATTGGCGAAGAGATCTAAACTTTTACGAAAAAACTTTGAGGGATTAATCTCTCCCTTAGATTCATCTTTAAAGTCATAGGTAGACATCGGCCCGAGTATCAAGCCATCTGCATTCTTGACCGCATCAAGTAAGCCCGCATGAATCGTAGTCCCATGCTTAGTCAAGCTCTCATGGCCTGCGATGTCATGATGTAAATTCAAGTTGAGTTTGAATTTCTTAGAAACAAGTTCGAGCGCCTCGACAGCAACAGAGACAGTCTCTGCGCCAATGCCATCACCTGGCAGGACAATAATCTTCATGAACAATCTCTCTTTAAAGTGAATACCGTTTATATAGCAAAGATATGTACCCTTGCCAACACGTTCAACCAAACTTCAACTCATCAGACGGACTAATCAGCTGGAGCATCTGCTGCTCGAGCTCTTTGCGCGTATGAATGCCCGATCGCTTGGGCCCATCAAGATAAAACCGCCAGAACAAGCTTGTCGTCGTGCTCACGCGCTCCCAAATCTGAGTACTCGTCTCGCTTGTGACTGAGATATCACGACTAAAGCTCTTAGCATCAACGGCTTCACCCGCAAAACTCATATGATCAGCCAAGTTCAGTTTGAGCTGAATTTTTTCGCCTGCAGGAAGATGCTCGTACACCAGCTCACGTTGCGCAAGACTCACGCCCAGGCGAACGGACTCTCCACCCTTCTTAAAGGTCACATACTGGTCATGCGTGCCTGTGACGCAGAAGAAAGGGATGTCTACGCTCTTGAGTGACTGCGCACGCTCTGCAGAGATCGCAGTAGGCGACAAGGCGATCACGGCTCGCACCCGTGTATCGCGCAGCGCTTGACCCCCACCCGCTTGACCAGCAATCGACTGCGCCGTTAAGGCACCAAACGAATGCCCAGCCAAACCTATGCGCGCCGCATCAATACGTGAAGCAAACTCTGCCTTTGCCAAGCAATAGTCAATCGCAAAGCGGCAATCTGCAACACGTAAACCGTACTGCGGCCCAGCGATTGCCTCATTCACGTTTGTCTTAAAGGACTTGCCGGGCGAGATCGTCCAAAGGGAATCATCAGTCACAGGGTGTGCGATTGTGACCACAACGAACCCAGCTTGCCGCCAGGCTTCGCACCAAGCCGCACCATTAGAGACACCACTACCAAGCCCAGGCGAATAAACAATTAGCCCCGCTTTGCCAGAGCCGTCGGGAAGTCGAGTACGTAATTTAATACGCCGCTTTGTTTTGGGATCGATCAACGCCAGCACGTCTGGATCGGCGTTGGTCACTTCATGCTTCGCCGCCAGAGTCTGTCCGAGTGCAGCTGCGCTCACTCCCATACCGCATACGGTCCAAGCCGCACCAGCGGCAAGGCGCCTACGCATCCGATTGACGCGGGCGCTTTTGTCTGCATCAAGTACGCCAGCGGTCATCACATTGTGATAGTTTTGAACTCGCCTGGCAGCACGATCTCAAGCACTTCAAAGTCATCCGAGTGTTCGATTTCGCGGTGGCGGATATGTGGCGGTTGATGCACGCACGTCCCTTCCACGAGCTTGTGTTGACCGTGCCCCTCATATTCAAAAATCGCCCAACCCTTCAATACATAAACAAACTGGAAATTCAACTCGTGACGATGCCATTCTCCGGTTGCATTGCTACCCTTGCTTGCGCGAATGACATGCATGACCGCTTTGCCATCCGTTGCATCAAAAATGCCTAAATCACGGTAATCAAAATATTCACGTAGCCCGTCATGTGCAAAAGGCTTGTCCTTCGCGTGCTGGATGCTGAATTTCATGTTGATCTCCAAATTAGAAAGCTACGCCTGCTTCGCGCCCAACGCGCTGCAAGTCTTCAAGTGTGTCCTGAGGCAAGAGAAGACCCTTGCCGCGATTCTCGAGGTCAGCCAACCGCTCCATCTCGCCGGGATAATAAACCTGCTTGTGCCCAGCCGCGAGGGGCACGTCCTTTAGCGAATGAATATAGGCGTCGATTCGTTGATGAAACTCTTTCATTGGCATGAACGCAGCAACATTGAGTGCAACCATAAAATGGCCTGCACCGCTGCGATTGACTGGGTCGTAGGGCCCATGCACCGTGTCGAGGAACTGGCTACCCGACAACACGCCAGATAACAGGTCAACCATGACGCCCATTACGTAGCCTTTATGCCCCGCCATCGGCAAAATGAATCCCTCGAGTGCCGCTTTTGGATCGGTGGTCGGACGCCCCTGTGCATCGACAGCCCAATAATCAGGTATCGGCTCGCGACGCTTGTTTGCTAAATAAATCTTCCCGCGCGCAACCCCGGAGTTCGCCATGTCCATGACCACTGGCCCATAGTCACCACCCGGCACGGCAATCGACCAAGGATTCGTGCCGATTTTCTTCTTCAAACCACCCCACGGAGCCATATTCGGTCCCGCATTACTCATCAACATCATGATGCAGTTTTGCTCTGCCGCGATGCGTGTGTAATACATACAGGTACCAAAGTGATTGGAGTTCCGAATCGATACAACGCCCACGCCATGATTTCTTGCGCGGGTCACCGCCTCCTCAACCGCCCGACGCGTGATCACTTGCCCCACACCATCATGTCCATCCATCACGGCGATTGCACCCGCATCGACCGCAAGCGTGGTGTGCGTAACCGGCTTCATGGCACCGGAGCGCAAGCGTGCGTAGTACCAGCCAAGACGGAGCATGCCGTGCGACTGATGACCCCACAAGTCGGCCTGGACCAACGTATCCGCCGCGAGCGCTGCATCGACCTCTGGAACACCTGCGATACGGTAGACGGCGGCAGCAAACGCACTAAATACCTCAGGTGCAATCGGCAAGCCTGACGACGGATCAATCATTGAGCTCATTTCATTAGCGCGCCATACACCAAGGTTTTAAACAGCATCCGACTGTGCGTCTTGCTAGTAGGGCCTTGCGTCATGATCAGGGCTGCAAGATTCTCTCGGGGATCAAGCCAAAAACTCGTCCCCCAAATACCCGCCCACATCGCATCACCAACGGAGCCAGGCACCCACCCCATACCCTGCTCTAGCCGCACCGCAAATCCCAAACCGAACCCATAGCCAGGGCCCGTGTTGGCGATGGTGCTGCCACCCATGCCAGCAGAATGGTTCGACAACATGTACTCAACCGTTTTGCGTGACAAATAGCGACGCCCTTCGAACACGCCCCCGTTCAACATCATTTGCAAGAAGCGCATGTAGTCCTGGCCCGTGCCAAGCATGCCACCACCGCCACGCAAATAGGTACGTCCCACAGGGTTCTGCGTTTGGCGATAGCCTTTAAGCATTTCTGCCTTAAGCGGATCACTATCAAGTGCTTCTGCGACACGACCAAACTGATCAGACGCAACCCACCACGTCGTATCTGGCATCTCAAGCGGATCCGTGAGCAACTCCTTAACGATCAAATCGAGGGATTTATTCTCTAGCCGTTCTAAGAGCAGCCCAAGCACATCAATTGAAATCGAGTACTCCCAAAAGCTTCCAGGTTGATGTGCGAGAGGGATTTTCCCCAAATTACGCAGCATGTCCTGAGCCGTGATGTCGTGTTCGCGTGACTCAATATTTAGGTCTGTGTAAAGCTTTGCGATGCGCGGTGAAGCTGCCCGACCGCCGTAGACGAAGCCCGCCGTATGTCGCATCAAATCCTGCACCCAGATAGGACGCTCGAGTGGGACGTCGCCCTGTGTCGTCTCGACCTTAAGATCTTTTAGCTCAGGTAGCCACTTCACGATGGGATCGAACATATTCATCCGACCACGCTCAACCAGAATCATCGCCGCAGCGGTTACCAACGGCTTGGTCATCGAGGCAAGCCTAAAGATGCTGTCTTTGGACATACGCTTGGATTTCGCCGCATCTTGAAAGCCGTGCGCCGCATAATGCACAATTTCGCCATGACGCGCCACCATTGTGACTGCACCCGGAAAGCAATCAGCCTCAACTTGCTCTTGCATGACACCTGCAATCATGTCGAGACGCGTTGTTGAAAGACCTTGCACAAGGCCAGAATCGGCTTCAGCGAGGTGCGTGTAGGCCGAAGTAGTTTGCTTTGAGGACATTGTCATGATTTTTTTATAAATTTGATGTGGGCGAGGCGCGACTGAGCACCATCGTATAGTGCAGACTTCCGGCATAATCTTACGGCAAAACCCCTCATCGCACCCCAAAGGAATACGCTGCATGACTAAGCTTCGCCCCGAAATGACCGTCCAAGAGTTGAATAAGCGCAGTGGAGAGAACCTACCCGGCCTAATGGGCGTCGAAATCCTTGAGCTATCTGAGAAGACGCTTAAAAGTCGAATGGTCTTACGTAAGGTGCACTTCGCACCGAACGACTACTTGCATGCAGCAAGCGTGATTGCCTTGGCAGATACGACTTGTGGTTACGCGACGGTTGCACACCTTCCGCCTGGTGCACTCTCCTTTACAACGATAGAACTCAAGAGCAACCACTTAGGTACCGTGCGCGGCGAGGGTGAAATTATTTTGTGCACCGCAACTGCTCAACACCTAGGAGGCAACACTCAGGTTTGGGATGCTATCGTTAGCGATGCCGCGACCGGAAAAAAAATTGCCTTGTTTCGCTGCACACAAATGATTCTCTGGCCGAAACAAGCCTGAGCGGTTACTCCACACGCAACTTGATAGTCCTCGCTACATGCCAAAGAACACGTTAATTATTACTGCACTGCCTAACGAACTCGATCAGGCACGATTACCGACAGGCGCACAGTTGGTGTACTCGGGCGTTGGAAAAATCAATGCAACAATGGTGACGCTCAAAGCGATTGAACAATACAAACCAGAACGTATTATTAACTTTGGAACGGTGGGATCGGTCAAGCCTCATCTGTCTGGACTACTTGAGATCAATCGCGTCATACAACGCGACATGATTGCAGAGCCTCTCTCGCCGCGTGGACGCGTACCCTTTTGCGAACGTCCATACGAGTATTTTGCGGAATCCGGACAACACACATGCGCCACAGGAGACAGCTTCGTGACGGCCAAAGACCCTTGGCTTGATGAGCAAGGGGTCGATGTCGTCGATATGGAGCTTTACGCCATTGCAGCAGTTGCGTTCGCGCATGGTCTGCCTTGGACCTCACTGAAATATGTGACCGATCACACGAATGAAGATTCAGCGTCAGATTGGAATACAAAAGTGAACCATGGTGAAGAATTATTTCTAGAGCACCTACGTTCAAACTATTAAAAAATCATAGGGAGACAACATGCAAAAATTAAAACAAAACGCGTTAATTAGGCACGTATCACTTGTAGGCGCAGTCACCCTCGCACTCGCCGCTCCTACCCAAGCCCGCGTGACAAAAATTGTCATCGACGAAACCGTCGCGATGCCAGCAATCAGCAGCAAACACCCTGGAGACCAATCCAATATCACCTACGAAATTATTTCTGGGCGCGCTTTTGGTGAGCTCGATCCCAACAAACCACACAACGCAATCATCCAAGATATTGAACTGGCCAAAGATCCAGACGGTAAGGTTCGCTACGTCGCCTCATTCGTTATTCACAAACCCGTTGATCTTAAAACCGCTAGCGGCCTAATGTGGCACGATGTCCCTAATCGCGGACGCGTCTACGCATTTTCACCGCGAGAGCAAGCGCTAGGCGACATCATGATCGCGACAGCCTGGCAAGGTGATAACAGTGGCAACACGCGTGTTCGTCCAACCAACTCTTCCAAAACCGGTCAGTTCTTACAAGTACCGGTTGCCCGACAACCGAATGGCGACCCAGTCACAGGTGAAGTCTTTGGACGCATCGTCAACCGCTCGGGCAAGGCCTCTCAAGCACTCATTGTTCAAAGCAACCCCCTACCCTACAAACCCGTTTCACTTGATACGAGCAAGGCGAAACTGACGTCCAGAGGGGGCGAAACCATGCACGGGCAAGTTATTGACGAGGTGCGCATCGCGGATAGTGATTGGGCATGGGCCAAGTGCGATGAGAAGAATCCTTTCCCCGGCACACCAGACGCAACCCAGATCTGTTTAAAAGATGGCTATGACCCAAAACGTCTCTACCAAGTCGTCTTTACGGCTGCCGATCCCTATGTACTCGGCATCGGGTTTGCTGCATGGCGAGATCTGGGACACTTTTTCAAAACCGCCGCAAAGGATGATGCAGGGACAGCCAATCCCATCGCTGGAGTCGTAAAGCACAGTATTGGTCGAGGGGTATCCCAATCCGGAAACTTCTTGCGCGGCTGGCTGCATTTGGGTTTTAACCAAGCCGAGCAAGGCGGCAAGGTGCACGATGGCATCTGGCCGATTATCGCGGGTCGTCGTATCGCGTTGAATTTCCGTTGGGCCCAAGCTGATGGCGTGCTGGAACTCTATCAGGCCGGCAGCGAAGGTCCACAATGGTGGCTGCCGCACCCTGATCCTGTGCGAGGCCTGCCTTCAGCTGGAATTTTGGGCCGCTGTACTGCTTCTGACACATGCCCTAAAGTTGTCGAGCATTTTGGTTCGGCCGAGGTCTGGGCTTTGAAACTTACTCCGGAGTGGGTGGGCACGGATGGCAAAACCGATTTACCACTCCCCAACTCTGTCAGACGGTATTACATTGCTAGCAGTCATCATGGCGGTGGTGCAGGAGGCTTCGATACAAGCTTGCCTGGCGTGGGTTTGGCCAAAACACCGACAACCTGTCCTGGCAACAACTTCGGGATGGGAATCTTACCGAGCAATCCTGTGCCGCACACCCAAACAGTGAATGCAATTCGCGTGCACTTTCGCAACTGGGTCATGAAAGGAATCGAGCCGCCTCCTAGCCGCTATCCGACTCTGGCCGCGCAACCAGGGCAGAAGTCTGGAACGCTGGCTTTAGCGAACAAACAGGACATTGGGTTCCCGACGCTGCCAGGTCTGCGCCCCACGGTCCCTGAAGCCGACTTCATCATGCCGGTGCTGGATTACGATTGGGGCCCCCAGTTCAACGCGTTAGATGGCTCGGGCATTCCCACCAATGCACCACCTCCAGTCAAGCAAGTCCTCAAGATGTACGCACCCAAAGTAGATCAGGATGGTAACGAGCTTGGTGGTGTGCCGGTCGCTTTGCTCGATGCGCCGCTTGGAACTTATCTCGGCTGGAACATTACTGCTGACGGAGATAAACCGTTTCACAAGGGACAAATCTGCAACTACGTCGGAGGGATGATTCCCTTTGCCCGTACAGCGGCCGAACGGACGGCGACTAACGACCCAAGATTGTCGCTAGAAGAGCGCTACGGATCACACGAGGGATATGTTGCCGCCTTGATCAAAGGCACCGAGCGTGCCGTGAAAGAAGGATTCCTGCTCCCGATTGATGCAACACAGTTAATCGAGCAAGCGCGCGCCAGTAAAGTTTTACGTTAGTGCATCAACACTCAGGGGTGTCATCACTCGACATCCCTGAGTTCAAGAGACGATCAGAGCACCCAGAAATGATGGGTGCCATCTCGGCCCAGTTGCTCAACCAGACCAAACTCCCAGTCCAGATACGCCTGCATCGCTGCTTGCGCGTTATCCGTACCCTCATAGGGCCGTTTATAACGATCGATGGGCTCGGAAACTGAATGGGTCGATCCTGACTCAAGTGCATAGCCAGACGCTACCCATGCTTTTGTTCCACCTGCAAGCACGAACACTTCGCCACCCAACAACTCTTTGATTTCTGCTGCGGCAAATCGTGATTGCAATCCATCAGCACACGTTAATACATACCGCGTTGCTTTCGGCAACGCCTTCAACGCATCTTTGAACTGCGATCGCAACACATAGTACGCACCTGGCAAGTGACCTTTCACATACTGGGCGTGCTTACCCAGATCAATCACAACGAGCGCTTGCGTTTTCTGCGCTTGTGCCAGTTCGTCCGCTCTAATCGGTTTTACGTCTGGCAACGCCGCTAAGGGGGCCTCCCAGGGTCCGTTTTCTGAGAGTTGCTCTGCCGAGATGCCATCGACTACATACACGTCCCAGGCCATTTGTGCCAACCAAGAGGCCGTCATGTTGGCCCGCACGCCATCGCTGTCTGCAAGCACAATCCGGGCGCCACGAACAGGGGCCACCATCTCGGTCTCCTGAACCAACTGGCCTCCAGGTGTAGAACGAAACGCGGGCAAATGTCCCGAGACAAACTCTTCAGGTGTTCGCGTGTCAAAAAAATAGGTTGTACGTCCCGTCTGCTGTGACCACGCCGCGAGGTTCGAAACAGTGGCACGCTTTACCCCAGCACGATCAGCCACACGACGTGCACGCGATCCAGCGCTCTCAGTCGTCGCGGCGGACACCTCTGTGAACTTGCGTGTCTGTCCGCGATCTAAGGTTTGGCCCGCAAGAGTCCATCCTATCGTGCCGTTACGTAACGCGGCTACCTTGTTAGGGATTCCTGCGTTGACCAACGACTGCGTGCCGATAATGCTGCGCGTACGTCCTGCGCAATTGACAATAACTTGGGTTTCGGGCCGCGGGGCTAATTCTGCAATCCGTAGCACGAGCTCCGCACCGGGGCAGCTAATCGCCGTTGGGATACTCATGGTGTTGTATTCATCAAATCGTCTGGCATCGACAATCACGACATCCGCCTTCCGATCGATCAAGGTCTGCACTTCCTGCGCCGACAAGGAGGGCGTGTGGTTTCTTGACTCGACAAGCTCGCCAAAGGACTTACTCGGTACGTTCACGTCACGAAACAACTCACCACCTGCCGCCCGCCACGCTCTCACGCCTCCCTGAAATACCGATACATTGACGTAGCCCAACGCCCACAATCGTCGAGCGGCTAGCATTGCATCGCTTTGCTCTACAGGGACATTGCCCTCATCAAACGTCACGATCCACACGTCGCGTCGAGGTAACAAGGCATAGGCGTCGACCTCCACGCGCGAGAGCGGAAAATTTGCAGCGAACAGTGGATGACACTGCGCATGGGGATCTTCCTCGCGAACATCAAGTAACGCGATCTCTCGTCGCTCAATCAATGCAGAGCGCACGTTAGCGTAGTGGGTTAATTCAATCGGTTTACTCACGCTCGCTGACATTTCAATTATTTCCACAGGTTTGGAACTACGCTGTTGCAGTAGCCGGACACAAAGGACTTCGATGTACCCGTTGCAGGATCAAAAACATGGCGATTGATACGTCCGATGTTCCCGCCATAGACATGGATGCTAATTGATGTGCGATCTTGATAAAAATTCGCCACTTCATGGACATCATGTGTGGCCGGGGATACCGAGCCGACTTGACCTGGCAACAAGACCACGCTCTCACCAGGCAAGTAGCTACCATTTGCCTGCTTGTGATAGTGCGTATCGACCTCTTTGCCTCGCAACATCCCGATCAGTCCCCAAGTCATATGGTCATGAACTGGTGTTTTTTGTCCCGGTCCCCATACAAAGCTGACGATTGAAAACAGGTCTAAAGGATCCGCATAAAGGAGGTACTGCTGGTAGTGCTGCAAATGAGGTCTAGTGAATTGCTCCGGCAACCAATTGTCATTTGCCACAAGCGTTGCCAAGAGCGCAGAGCCGCGCGCCAAGATCTCCGGCTCCTTAGGCTTACCCTGCAACATTCGGGACATTTCTTGAACAAACATCAGCAAACTGGAAGGACTCATCGCTCGTTGCTCCATCATTGATTTATTGATCATAAATGCAGAGCTCATCCAGAGGATAACAAAGCAAAATATTAAACTAAGTATTACTTTTCTTTTGCCTCATTCTTGGTCTGCATCAGACCGAAATAAGTCTTAAATACAACTATCTCATGTCGAAAGCCTTCCTCTATACTCCAAAGCTTTACCAAGCATCGGAAAACACTCACTTTTTTGGGTGGGATACCCCCCCGTGTGGGGGCAATTCTTAGCATAGGTATTTAGGATGTGGATTGTTAGGACAGCGTTAGAACGGCCTTACACATTTATTGTGATGGCAATTCTCATCCTGCTCTCCACACCGCTCGCGGTGATGCGCACCCCAGTGGATGTATTGCCAGAAATCGACATCCCGGTTGTGACCGTGATCTGGAGCTACAACGGCTTGTCTGCGCAACAGATGGGCAACCGTATCGCTCAAACGCATGAGCGTTCTCTCACCACCACGGTCAGTGACATCAAAACGATTGAGTCCCGCTCAATCGGTGGTCTGACGATCATCAAAATTTATTTTCAGCCAAATGTAAATATACAAATGGCGATCTCCCAGGTTGTGGCCGTTTCACAATCAGCACTGCGACAAATGCCACCGGGCATCACTCCGCCACTCGTGATCAAGTACACCGCCTCCTCGATTCCCGTGATTCAAGTCGGGATGTCAAGCAAGACCTTGTCCGAGAAGGAGCTGTTCGATGCCGCACTCAACATTCTTCGCCCTCAACTGATTACGATCCCTGGGCTTGCCATGCCCTTTCCCTATGGCGGCAAGGCGCGCGCCGTATCTGTCGATATCGATCCAGAAGCGCTAAGGTCGAAAGGGATGACCTCCTCAGACGTCATTAACGCTATTACGACGCAGAACTTAACACTTCCTTCTGGCACAACCAAAATCGATGATGTGGAGTTCAACATCTCGTTGAACTCGTCACCCATCAGCATTGCGGGGCTAAACAACATTCCGGTGCGCACTGTCAACGGCGCAACAACTTACCTGCGTGAAGTAGCACACGTACGCGATGGCTTTTCTCCACAAATTAATATCGTTCGTCAAAACGGCGAGCGCGGTTTATTACTCACAGCCCTAAAGAACGGTGGTGCATCCACCCTGGATGTCGTCAGCAGAATTAAGACCATGCTGCCCACGCTTTTGCCATTGCTGCCGGAAGGTATCGATGTCACGCTGCTAGCTGATCAGTCTATTTTCGTGAAACAAGCAATTACTGGCGTTATTCATGAAGCGCTTCTCGCCGGAGGACTGACGGCACTGATGCTCTTGCTGTTCCTAGGCAATTGGCGCACAACCGTCATCGTCGCCATATCCATCCCCCTTTCAATTTTTACCTCCCTGATCGTGCTTTATCTGATTGGGCAAACGATCAACATCATGACACTCGGCGGGCTCGCTCTTGCCGTCGGCATTTTGGTCGACGACGCTACAGTCACGATTGAAAATATCGAACGTCATTTGCACATGGGCAAAGGCTTATATGAAGCGGTGATGGATGGCGCGGGAGAAATCGCTATACCCACCTTTGTGGCAACGCTTTGTATCTGTATTGTTTTTGTACCGATGTTCTTTTTAGGTGGCGTCGCGCGCTATCTCTTTGTACCGCTTGCACAGGCCGTCAGCTTCGCAATGCTGGCCTCGTATGTGCTGTCCCGGACGCTCGTACCAACGATGGCTTACTTGCTCTTAAAAAATCAAGGTACACCAGGATGGTTCACTAAACGTATTCATCAGACACACGTACACTTCAATGCAGGCTTTGAACACTTTCGTGCCGGCTATGTCGTCCTTTTGGGTAGGCTACTGGAGCATCGCACGCGATTCATTATCGGCTTTCTCGGTTTTTGCATCCTTTCTTGCGGCATCTATCTGCTCCTGGGCAGAGATCTCTTCCCCCCGGTGGACACCGGGCAAATAAAATTACATATGCGCGCACCAAGTGGAACCCGGGTTGAGCGCACGGCCATCATCTCTGATGAAGTTCAAAACGTCATTCGAAGAGTCATTCCACCCGCAGAGCTAGACGGTATTTTAGATAACGTCGGCCAACCCAACAGCGGTATTAATCTCTCGTATAGCAGCTCCGGAACCATCGGTTCTTTCGATGCAGACATCATGATTACGCTCAAGCGTGGGCATAAAAAGTCGAGCGAGTACTACATGGACGAGCTCTTACCAGAGTTGCGCAAGAGCTTTCCAGGCGTCGAGTTTTATTATCAAGCAGCCGACATCGTTACGCAGATTTTAAACTTTGGCATCCCAGCAGCGATTGACGTTCAGATTGTTGGCAACAACTATGCCGCAAATCAGCAACTTGCCGCAAAGCTCGTGAGTAAAGTTGCCGCCGTACCTGGCGCGGCTGATGTGCACATTCACCAACGCCTAGACAGACCCGCAATCGCGTTGACGATGGATCGGACGCGCATGCAAGCGATGGGGCTCACGCCAGCTGATCTCGCTCAAAACGTCTTATTACCATTATCTGGAAGCGCACAGACGTCGCCCAACTTCTGGCTAAACCCCAACAACAACATCAACTATTCGATTCAGGTTCAAGCCCCTCAGGCCAACATTAGTTCGCTCGACGAACTGCTCAGACTTCCGGTCGGACCGTCAAACGCAGCCGCATCCAATGCAGCATCGGCACTTAATAGTGCTGCTGGGCGAGGGACACAATTACTTGGAAATCTAGTGACTGCATCGCCGACGACAGAGTTTGCAATCTTTACGCGCTACAACATTCTGCCAGCGATCAACATTTACGCCAACGTACGTGGCCGTGACCTCGCCTCAGTAGCCAAAGAGATTCAAGCCATTGTCGATGAAGCAAAACCCCTTCTGCCCAGAGGCAGCCGTATTCAAATGCGTGGTCAAGTTGAAACCATGCAGGAGTCCTTTAAAGGCCTTGGGGTCGGTCTGATCGGCGCCGTTCTTTTGGTCTATTTATTAATAGTGATTAACTTCCAGTCTTGGCTTGATCCATTTATCATTGTCACCGCACTCATTGCAGCACTCGCTGGGATCGCCTGGATATTGATTCTGACGGCGACCAACCTCAGCGTGCCCGCCCTCACCGGCGCCATTATGACGATGGGGGTAGGAACGGCAAATAGCGTTCTTGTCATTTCCTTTGCGCGACAACGACTGCTCGACGGCCTGACACCGTTGGCGGCTGCACTTGAGGCAGGGGCGACGCGCCTGCGTCCAGTCCTCATGACTGCGCTTGCCATGATTATTGGCATGGTCCCAATGGCCATTGGTCTGGGTGAAGGTTCTGAACAAAACGCGCCTTTAGGTCGCGCTGTGATTGGAGGACTGATCTTCGCGACAGTCTCCACCGTTTTATTTGTCCCTGTGTTGTTTGCCACTTTTCACGGACGATTGGCAACGCGCAAGTTGAACAAGGAATTAGCGACATGACGGACTCAGGCCAAAGCGCGATTGCGACCATGCGTCGGATAAAAATCGCCACAGCAGTGGTGCTCATTTTTCTTCTGCTCGGCATGGGTAAGACCCTGCACTCACGCTGGTCCTATGCCGATGTCTTGGCGCAACGCAGTGAGGAGGCGGCCCAACTCCATGTGCTGGTGACACAACCAATCGTGCCTAATCCGAACAACCCCAATTTGCGTCTTGTTCTACCTGGCACATTACTCGGAATCAACGAAGCCCTAATACATGCTCGCGTAAACGGTTATGTCAAAGAGTGGCGCAAAGATATCGGCGATAACGTCAAGCAAGGTGAAACGTTAGCCGTACTCGACATACCGGAGATTAATCGCCAAGTCGATGAGGCGAGTGCCAATTTCCAACTTGCGAAGACCGCGTATGAGCGCTGGAGAAAACTGCGTGCTCAGGACGCGGTATCGCAGCAAGAACTCGATGAAAAAACCGCCGTGTACAGACAAAGCGAAGCGGTCCTAAAGCGTCTAAAACAATTACAAGACTTCGGCACCGTGGTCGCGCCCTTCAGCGGCCGGGTGACTAAGCGTAATGTCAATATGGGCGATCTGGTTAACTCAGGCAACGTCGGCACTGCTCAAGCCATGTTTGCGATGGCGCGCGTCGATAGACTGCATGTCTACGCCTACCTTCCCCAAGATCGTGTGTCGCAAATTAAAGTGGGCGACAAAGTTGACGTCTACCAACCGAGCACGCCCGATAAAATCGTCGAAGGTCGTATTGCTCGTACGGCCGGTGCAATCGACATGCAAACCCGAACACTGCAAGTCGATGTCGAAATCGATAACGCCGACAACGCCTTGATGCCAGGCACCTATGTTGAAATCGCTTTTAAGATGACGCCGGGAAACAATCTGCTCATACCGACCAACACCCTGATCTTTGGAGCTGGCGGACCTTACGTCGCAACAGTCAAAAATGATGAGGTCACCAGGAAAAAGGTAACTCTTGGAACTGATTTCGGTATGCAAGTCGAGGTACGAAGCGGTGTCACAAAAGAGGACTGGTTGATTCTAAACCCTCTAGATTCGGTCACAGATGGGCAGCGCGTGATTGTGCAGATTGCCAAACCACCAGCAGCTCCTACTAGACGCGGTTCATGAAACGCACTCTTGCCCTTGCTCTAATAACGCTTGCCTGTGCCGGCTGTTCGCCCATTGGTCCCGATTACGAGCGGCCAGAGATCGAACTTCCTCAAAACTGGAAAAGCCTACCGGGTGCAAATCCCGCACTGTGGAAGCCAGCCACTCCGGCGGACGATGCACCGAAAGACAAGTGGTGGAAGGCCTTTAATGACAAGATGCTTGAAGACCTGATTGAGCAATGTCTGACCAACAACAATACCTTGCAAGTTTCTTTGGCGCGACTCGATCAGGCAATTGCTCAAAGCGAGGCCCGTGGCGCCGCGCTCTTGCCAAGCCTGAACCTAGGAGCTACGGCGACGCGCGTGCGCACCTCGGAAAATAGACCCACCAATACGTACACGAGCGTCAACGCCTCCACCACTCAAAACGATTTTCGTCCTGTGGCGGTGATGACCTATGAAATCGACTGGCTCGGCAAAGTCCGTCGAGATGTCGAGGCATCCTCCAATACGGCCGCGCAAGCGGCGGCAGATACTGAAAACGTTCGATTGCTGCTTACTGCTCAACTCGCTAGTGCGTATTTTTTGCTGCGACAATACGACGAAGAAATCCGCATTCTGAGCAATATTGTTGCCATTCAGAAAAAGTTACTGGATCTCATTCAGAAGCGCTACGACCTAGGCGCAGCTGGCCGCACCGAGCTATCGCAGCAAATGGCCCTAAGTGAGTCGAGTGGCGCGCAGCTTGAGATGCTTCGATCGCTGCGCAATGTCCAAGAAAATTTAATCGCGACTCTCACTGGCACGCCTGCGGCTTTATTCTCTATCGCACCCGGTCGCTTGCCCAATCAGCCTCCGGTCTTTCCTGTCAGCTTACCTTCCTCACTTCTTGAGAGACGACCCGATGTAGCTGCCGCAGAGCGTGCAATGGCTGCGGCGAACGCCCAAGTGGGTGTCGCGAAAGCCGCATTCTTTCCCTCTCTTCTGATCGCACCTACTTTTTTTGGTGCTGACTCGACAAATATTGCGAACTTACTGAGTGTGCCGTCAATCGTTTGGACGCTTGGCGTGACCGCAACTCAAACTCTCTTTGATGGCGGACGCACGAGTGCGAACTATCGCTTTGCCCAGGCCGGCTATCGCGCGACAGCGGCGAGCTACCGTCAAACAATTACCGTCGCCATTCAGGAAACGCAAGATGCAATGAGTAGCGTGCAGCAACTTGAGCGTGCGCGTAACAAACAGGGCCAAGCCGTACGCAATCTGGACAAGGCCTACCAAATCAGCGCGATTCGGTACCGTGAGGGTCTCGATACCGCTCAGACGCTCGCCTTGATTCAACAAAACCAACTCACTGCGCAACGTATTAAGTGGCAGATGCATGGGGGCCAGTTTTTAGCCAATATCGCACTAGTAAAAGCCTTAGGTGGCGGCTGGGATGGCTACAAAGACCTCAAGCCCCAATTATCTACGGATAACAATAAATAGAATGGCTGTTTCTTTCTACCACTCCCTCACAACATATTTAGGGATGCATTAGGCATGTTGATTTTTTCAAGCACTGTGTTTTTGTCTGCTTTTCTACTTTTTCAGATACAACCGATCGTCGCCAAAATGATTCTCCCTTGGTTTGGGGGTTCGTCATCCGTTTGGAGCGTCTGCATGGTTTTCTTTCAAGCAGAGCTTTTGCTGGGCTACGCTTACGTGCACTGGCTGCATGAGAAACTCTCACCCCACAAACAAGTGCTTGTGCATGTAACGCTTTTGATTTTGAGTTTGCTGATGCTGCCTGTAGCAGCAGACCCTTCATGGAAGGGCGACGCGTCGACAGATCCAAGCTGGGCGGTATTTGTCGTGCTCACCATCGCCGTAGGCGCTCCCTACCTGATGCTTTCCACGACTGGCCCCCTCATGCAAGCATGGTATGCATTGGCTTTCTCTAAGCCGGGCACAGAGATCAAGCCCTACCGCCTGTATGCACTATCGAACCTCGCATCAATGCTGGCGCTTCTCTCATACCCTATCGTGATCGAGCCCTTTTTTGGTGTTCAACATCAGGCCAACATGTGGTCAATGGGCTATGCCGTGTTCGCGCTTGGTGCTCTATTAACCGGAGTCGTTGTTTGGAAGAGCCACGCCCCAAGAGCGGCAAAAAAAGTGGATGCGACACCAGCGGTGCGCCCCTCTTTTCGCGAGTGTTTTCTTTGGGTGGGTCTAGCTGCAACGGCATCGATTCTGCTGTTAACACTGACACAGCAGTTAACAAACGACGTCGCACCTGTGCCTTTTCTTTGGGTTTTGCCACTCAGTATCTATTTACTTAGTTTTATTCTGTGCTTTGATGCGCCGCGCTACTACGTACGACCAGCATTTCTCATTGCTTTGCCGATTGCGTTACTGACCGTGGATTACGTTCTTTCGCACGGACAAAGCGTTCCGGTAATGGTCACGCTACTAACACTTTCGCTCTTTGTGTTTTGCATGGTGTGCCACGGCGAACTCGTCCGTAGAAAGCCACCCGTGCGATACTTGACACTCTTTTATCTCATGCTCTCCATCGGCGGTGCACTGGGCGGAACCTTTGTTGGTCTTGTCGCACCCGCCATTTTCAATGCGTATTTTGAATTACCGATTGGCTTATTTCTATGTGCAGCGCTGACAAGTGTGGTCGTTTGGAAGGGGAGCCCCAAAGCACTGCGGATCGGAATTGCCATCGCTTTAGTCCTGTTTAGCGCACGACTCATTTATCTCTCAATCGAGTATGTCAGTGGCTACCGAGTCGTCATGCGTAACTTTTACAGCCAACTACGCGTTGAAGATGTTCCGACAGAAAATGGTATCAAACGCATTATGCGCCATGGCAACATCATTCATGGCGAACAATACATGGATGAAAACTTGCGCCGCAAACCAACGGCTTACTATTGCCCACAGTCTGGTGTTGGGTTGGCATTAAATAGCCTGAGCACCGCGCAGCCGCAAAAAATTGGTGTCGTAGGTCTTGGCGTGGGCACGCTTGCCACCTACGGAAGACCTGGCAACGAGATGCGCATGTACGAAATCAATGATCAGGTACTTGATGTCGCACGCTCTGAATTTACTTATCTAAGCGATAGTCCCGCAAAAATGGTCTCTGTTCTTGGAGATGGCCGCTTAATGCTGGAGCGCGAACCTCCCCAGCAATTCGATTTACTTGTGATGGATGCCTTCTCTGGCGACTCGATACCGACCCACCTACTAACACTCGAGGCAATGAAGATCTACCTCGGTCATATGAAGCCTGATGGCATTTTGGCCATACACATCACGAACCAGTACCTTGATCTGGAACCGGTAATGGCTGCGATCGCACAACATTACGGTAAAGTCGGCCTGCTTTACACCCTTCCTCGGAATTCGGAGGAGGCGTTTTGCCGACACACAGTGTGGGTGCTGTTGATGTCACCCGAACGCGCCGCAACTTTACCCAAGGAACTGCAAGGTGGCGTCAAGCTGGTCCCTCGCCCTGGCTTTAAGGCCTGGACCGATGGCTTTTCAAACCTAATCGATATCCTCAAGTAGCACGCGCTACTGCTTTACTAACTTCTGCAGTATGGCTTGATTGAGTCGGGCTACGTTACCGGTAAGCGCCCCACTCTTTGTAAGATCGAGTGGCTTGGTGTCTACCTGTAGCTTAGCTTGAGAACTATTTCCGATCGTTAACGAGGTGACTCGATCAAGCTCTACGTCGATAGACTGACCAGCCTGAAAGATACGCTCGGTGCGGCTCCCATCCGTCGTGATCAGTGAGGCCCAACACTCGCCGACAAACGCGATACGAAGCATTGAAGTCTTTAAATTAGCGAACGGATCAGCAGCCGATCCAGCAGTAGGCTGAGCGGCAGGCACACCCGGTGAAGATGCCGCGGGCCCGGCAGTCGTTTCGGCGAGAGGCAGGCTAACCTCTGGCGCAGTTACGACGGTATTTGCAGGTGTCGCGATGGCCTCCGACGTTTTGGTTCCCTGCGTCGTCGACGTATTTGAGAGGACAAGGCTAGGAATCGGTGATGGTGCAGCCTGCGAGAGCGAATCGGTTGCAGGCCCTCGAGCTGGGGGCGATATTACAGTGTCTAAAACTACAACTTTCTCTGAATTAGGCGCAAATAGTTGCCCCACCTCAGAATCCTCGGCGTTATTAAAATATTCACTAGCAAGGCTTGCCACTAGCAACAAAACGACGATCGCCGCAAAGAGTTTCACTATACGATAGCTTCGTTTCTTGTCTTTATGTAAGTCAATTGGCGCTGGGCCATACCCCGCCTTGTACAAACGTGCCACACCGGACGCTGAGGAGGCAACTGACTGCAAGCTAGCTGACTCGAGCTGCTGTAACTTGTCGTTAATGACCAGATCGCTGCTCAGCCCAAGGTAAAACAAATAACCCTTAAGTGCATGCACGTAGCGGCGCTCATGATGGAAGGAGTCCATCGCGCCGGCCTCAAGGTTGAGCACCTGGCTTGGTGAGAGGATCAAACGTTTGGCGACATCGCTAATCTCTTTCTGCTGTTTGAGTCGTTCTTGACGCAAAAGCATCCCCAACTCGACACGCATTGAAGCGCCGAGCCCTGAGCTGTCTGTAGTCTGGTCAACTTTTTCCACGTGCGTTACCTAAAGTCAGACCAACATCATAATTCAAATTAAAGTGTTTTAAGATCGCGGGCGATAAGCTTTGAGATGTAACCAGCCGGACTATCCATTTCATGCAAGACGGTGTAGTGATTCAGTCCTGCCAACTCATGCAAACCGACCTCGCATCCCATCGATTTCAAATGGGCCGCCATCTTGGCTGATTCCCCGATCCAATCACGTGGCTCCGCCCCTCCAACCACCACCTCGTAATGGATGTCGGGAGCAAAGGGATGCCGCACAGGGCTAAGCAGTTGCACATCCGCAGGTTGAAGATGCACCTCTTCGTTAACACTAATTTGCAAGACCGGCTCTACATCGAAGACCCCGCTGATCAGGTAAGCCTTTTTGATTCCGTGTTGCTTCAGTTGAAAACCAGCACCCGTTTGAGCCAAGGTCGCTGCAATGATGTGCGCACCAGCAGAGTGACCAGACACAAGGATCTTACTTCCATCAACATTCCAACCCGCCGCTTGCTGAGCGACCCACTCGAGCCCACGACGCGTTTGATCGACAATCTGAGCCACAGTCACGGCCGGACATAAGTCGTAATTCATGACCACCACCGAACAACCAAGCGGTAAGACACCGCTGACAACAAAGGTGTAATCCTTTTTATCACGCGCTCTCCAGTAGCCGCCATGAAAGAACACCATGACAGGTTGGTTTGGCTTTCCTGAGTAAAAAAAATCAGCAGTTTCTAAAGGACCGGGGCCATATCGCAGGTCGTAGACACCCTCATACCGAGCGCGCGCCTCTTCACTGGCTCGCGTACCTTGCTCTGTCAAGGCAAGCAACTGCTCTGGCGTCACAGTTGTGCGCGGGTTGTATTGTTTCTCGACTGTTTCGTTCATCAAAATTATCCCCTAGGTATAGCGATCGATTTACGAGATGGGCGATTATTGACCAACGGTCCAACCACCGCCTAATGCCTTAAATAAATCAACTCCGGCCTGAAGCCGCAATGAGCGATTAATGACAAAAGCCAAGTTCGCTTCATTCGCAGCCCGTTGCGCCTCCAACACATTCAGATAGTCCACATAGCCAGCCTCGTAACGCAGAGCAGCTAGCTCCTGCGCCTTTGTTGCCGCCTTAACTTGTTGCAACAAAAACTGCTCCGTCTCAAGAGTCTGGCTCACTGACACCAATGCATCGCTGACTTCGCCAAATGCGCCACGGACGACCTTAACGTAATTCCCTAATACCTCTTGCTGCTGAGCCCGAGCAAAATCCAACCTTGCCTGCAAGGCACCACCAGAAAAGATCGGTTGTAACAGACCAATACTAGCTGACCATACGGCGCTGCGGCCTGAAAGAAAGGCACTAAAGTCAACCGTCTGCGAACCCAAAACACCCGTCAAAGAAATAGTGGGAAAGAAGTTAGCGGTTGCGACCCCGATCCGCGCATTCGCTGCGCTCAGCTCTTGCTCTACTCGGTTGATATCAGGACGACTTTCAAGAATTGTAGAGGGAATACCGGCAGGAGGCACTGGTGGCAACGGAAGGCTTCTCAGATCCAGCGGCTGAAGCTTCAGATCAAGCTTCCCTGTGAGGATACCCAACTGATTCTGGGCGATTGCACGCTGCCTTTTTAATTCGGATAACGTAGCCTGTGACGCAGAGCGGGCAGCAAGAGCCTGATTAACATCGATCGGTGAAACCAAACCTCCGTCTAGCTTAGCTTGTGCTACCCGCAAGGTATCGGCGCGCGTCTGCACAGAATGACTAACAACCATAATTTGCGCATCTAGTGAGCGCAAACGCATATATGTGTTGCTCACAAGCGCAGAGACCGTCAACGCAACGCTATCGCGCTCATAGGTGCTCGCAGTGGCTAGGGCCGTCGCAGATTCAATATTGCGACGCACTCGCCCCCAGACATCCAACTCATACGAAGTCACTAGGCCAAGCTGCGACGTATTTGTCTGCAAGCCAACGCCCGAAGGGCTCACCGAGGTCCCGGTCGAGGCCCGGGTGGCCGAACCAGTCATGTTCAAGGATGGATACAACGCGGCCCCAGCCTGTCGCGCTATTGCTTCTGCCTGCGCCAAACGTCCTAGCGCGATTTGAAGATCCGCATTCTCAACACGTGCGCGTTCCACTAACTCACTTAGTGTTTGGTCCTCAAACAGCGTCCACCAATCTTGTTTGAGAGACATACCTGAAGAGGGTGTGTCGTTTTTCACCCCACTCACCGTGTAGCCAGTATTGAAATCGGCAGGCAAGGGAACCTCAGGGCGCTTGTAATCGGGCCCCAGAAGACAGCCGCTGAGAACGAGCAACACCCCGACCGCACATAAATGACGCATTGGCCTCATGACTTAGGCCCTGCCTCGGGGGTGGATTCTTCGGCTCTCGCAATAGGCTCTTTTGCTTTGACCACGTCTTGCTTGCGAGTCAGCCACAAATAGAACATCGGCACAAAAATTGTCGCGATGAAGGTGGAAGCCAACATCCCCCCAAACACCCCAGTCCCCATAGATTTCCGCGCGGCAGCGCCCGCACCAGAGGAAATTACCAAGGGGAAAACACCCAAAATAAACGCCAAAGAGGTCATCACAATTGGTCTAAAGCGCTGTTTTGCTGCAAGTAGTGCGGCATCAATGTTACTCAAACCTTGTGCGCGCTTTTGGGCAGCAAACTCGACGATCAAAATCGCATTCTTCGCAGAGAGCCCGACCAATACAATCAAGCCAATTTGAAAGTAAATGTCATTGGGCATCGAACGTACCCAAATAGAAAACAAGGCCCCAAACAATGCAAAAGGAACCGCAAGCAACACAGCAAGAGGCAAAGACCAACGCTCGTATTGCGCAGCCAAGATCAGAAAGACCATAACGATTCCGAATGCAAAAGCTAAGCCTGAGGCAGTACCCGTGCGAATTTGCTGATAAGCTTGACCTGCCCATGCCAACTCATAACCCGTCGGCAAACTCGCTCCTGCAACCGCTTGAACAAGACTGATCGCTTCGCCTGAACTCACACCAGGGGCAGCACTTCCAAGCACCTTCGCCGCCAAGAAACCGTTAAAACGCTCAAGCTGCTCTGGACCAACAAGACTCGACACGGTAAGCAACGCTGCAATTGGAACCATACTGCCGTTATCAGCGCGAACGTAAAGCTCACCGAGATCGGTGGGCGAGGCGCGATATTGGGAATCAGCCTGCATCTGCACTCGGTAGGTGCGTCCGTTTAAGTTGAAATCATTGACATACAGCGAGCCCATCAGCGCTTGTAAACTGAAATACACATCTGACACCGCTATACCCAGAGACAGCGCCTTCGCCTCATCCACTTCAACGTACAGCTGAGGCGATGTCGGCCTAAAGAACGTATTGATACCCGTCAGCTTTGATTGCTTTTTCAGCTCGTCAATAAAATTATTTGTGACAAGCGCCAAATTAGGCACCGATGGCTCGCCTTTAGACTGCACGTAGAACTCAAAACCGCCAGCTGAGCCTAAACCACGAATTGGAGGCGGGTTGAATACGAGCGCCATACCATCGGGCAACGTCATTCCCAACCCAGTAAATTTCTTCGCAAGCTGGTCCGAGGGAGTCTCACGTTGATCCCAGTCTTTTAAGGGAATAAAAATTGTGCCCGCATTCGTGCGACGCCCCCCTCCAATAATGTCATTACCAGCGATAACAAAAACCCTCGCCACGCCTGGATCTTGGGCAATTTTTTTCTGAAAGGTATCCCCTGCGGCTTGCGTTCGCTGCAAGCTTGCACCGTCGGGCAACACGAGTGCGCTAATCAAAAAACCCTGATCTTCTGGCGGAACAAAGCCACCTGGCACCAACCGAAACATCACAAAACAACCTACGACTATTGCTCCGAACACAGAGGCACCAAATAGTCGGTGATACAGCGTGAACTTGACCAGAACGGTATATTTATCCGTGAATACAGAGAAGGCGCGATTGAACCAACGAAATCCCTTTGGCTCATGATGGCCAGGCTTGAGCAGCACCCCGCATAGTGCGGGCGTAAGCGTCAGTGCCACGACGCCCGACAACACAACAGCAAGCGCAACTGTCACGGCGAACTGCTGATATAACTTGCCAGCGATACCGCCCAAAAATGCAACAGGGATGAATACGGCAGACAAGACAAGAACAATCGCCACTACGGCGCCTGACACTTCCTGCATCGCCTCATAGGCTGCCTCCTTCGGAGACAATTGACGCTCCGCCATCAACCGCTCGACGTTTTCTAGCACGACGATCGCGTCATCCACCACAATGCCAATCGACAATACCATTGCAAATAAGGTCAGCGTGTTGATCGAAAAGCCAAAGACCCAAAGACCTGCGAACGTGCCAATCAAGGATACGGGAACCGCTATTAGGGGAATCAGCGTTGCGCGCCAATTTTGTAAGAAAACAAAAACGACTATCGCTACCAGCACCATTGCCTCGGCGAGCGTCTTCAACACCTCATTGATTGAGGCGGACACAAACTTTGTGGTGTCAAAGGGAATCACATATTCAATACCTGGCGGGAATTTTTTCTCAAGCTCTTGCATTTTCTTGCGGACACTTTCCGCAACCGCAAGCGCATTTGCCCCCGATTGCAGATACGTCGCCACCAACGCAACCGGCTTACCGAGCAGCATCGTATTTGCGTCGTAGTCAGCCGCTCCGAGCTCGACACGCGCCACATCCTTCAAACGCAACACCCCACCCGCACCGGTGGATCGAATCACGATGTCGCCAAATTGCTCTGGGGTCACAAGCCGGCCCTTGGCCGTCACTGTATAGACGAGCTGCTGTCCCTCTGGAGCGGGCTCCTGACCAATCTTGCCAGCCACATTCTGCTTGTTTTGCGCAGCGATTGCAGCGCCTACATCCGTCGCAGTCAAACCCAACTGCGCCATACGATCAGGTTTGAGCCAGATACGCATTGCATAATCTTTAGCGCCCAATACTGCCGCATCACCCACGCCGGGCAAGCGCTTGAGCTCATCTAAGACATTGACCAGCGCATAGTTAGACAAATAAAGGTTGGAGTGCTCATCCTTGGGCGAAGTAATTGCGGCCACCATCAAGATGTCGTTAGAACGCTTTTGAGCGGTAACACCAAACTGACGAACGATATCCGGCAAACGCGGTTCTGCGATCTTGACGCGGTTATTGACGTTGACCGTCGCTGTGTCAACATTCGTCCCCACCTCGAACGTTGCCGTAATCACTAAGGTTCCGCTCGATTGCGCGACGGAATTAAAAAAGAGCAAATTTTCTACGCCAGAAAGTTGCTCTTCAATGGGACCCGCAACCGTTCGCGTCAACGTTTCGGTCGAGGCACCGGGGTAGTTTGCGGTGATGATGACTGTAGGAGGTGCAATCTGTGGGTACTGCGCAATTGGCAAGCCACGAGCAGCCATTAAGCCGGCGATAACGATGGTGATAGAAATGACAGCCGCAAAAATCGGCCGACTAATGAAGAAGCTCGAAAAGCTCATCGAGTTTCCTTCGACGCCTGAGTTTTTTGCTCAAGAGGAACCACCGTGGGCTGAACCACCGCGCCGGGGCGGATCTTGATAATCTGATCAACGACAACGCGATCGCCCTCTTTCAAGCCAGACAACACCACCCAGTTTTGCCCGAGCCACGTCCCCATCTTCAAGGGGGTTGGCACCACTTTGTTGTCGTTACCCACTGTCCAGACCATATAGCCGCGATCATTTTGAATGACTGCCCGCTGCGGGACTAAAAACACATTATCCAGACTACCTGTCGTAATTTTTACGCGCAAAAACTGTCCCGGTAATATGGTACGGTCTGGATTAGGAAACTCCGCTCTTAGCTGTTGCGTACCTAGCCTGGGATCAATAAATACCGAGCGGAAATTCAGTTTGCCTGGCTGATCGTAGACTCGCCCATTCCCTAACAACAATTGAACCGGCGCGTCGATTGGCGCCTCTGACTTTCCTGCCGGCAATCGCGCTGCATCTGCACTCGATAAACCGAACCGTACCCAAATCGGATCAACTTGATAAATCGATGTCAGCCAGCCGGCATCACCAGTGCTCGTAATGAGATGACCCTCAGGACGTAATGCGCGACCAGATACGCCGGCCACTGGTGCCGTAACCGTTGTCCAGGCTAGATTTAACTTTGCAGTCTTGAGTGTGGCTTGAGCAATCTCATTAATTGAGGTCGCATCGTCAAACTCTTTCCGGCTAACGGCTTGTTGGCTAAAAAGTTTTTTGAGTCGTGCCGCTTCGCGCTCTGTTTGCTTAGCGCGTGCCTGCGCTTCATCCAAAGTATTTTGAAATGGAACGGGGTCTATTTGAAACAGTGGCTGTCCCTCTTTCACGACGGACCCCTCGACATACAAGCGCTTCAATAAAATACCGTTCACGCGGGCGCGAACTTCGGTCTCTTTTGCGCCTTCGGCTTGCCCAGTGACCTCAATCGTGCTCGGCACCGAGGTGGCACGCGCCTCAATAACGGATACCGCCAGCGGTGCTGCAGGTGCGCCCTGCGACCAAACAGGGGGTGCGACCGCGACCAGACACACCGATACCAACAACTTCCTTAGCCAAGACGCCTCGCTCGACCTCTCTAAAGAGATCGCCTCACCCGCTACTGCTTTGATCATGAAAAATCCTAGCTTATATGCCTGAACTTATCATTTTATACGGGTAAACCTCAGCAATACCTCCCCTGCAAGGCTTACTTTAAGTTTCTGCAAATCGCCTGCGTCATCTCGGTGCATGACGCTAAGCCGCCCAAATCTCTCGGAATCGTCTTTCCTTGTGCCAAGGTAAGCTCGACCGCCCGATCCACACGCTGTGACGCCTCAGTCAAACGTGGGTCAGCATGGCGATCCCCCAGCCATTGCAGCATGAACGAGCCCGACAAAATCGTCGCTAAGGGACTCGCAATGTTTTGGCCAGCAATATCAGGGGCAGACCCATGCGCCCCCTGAAATAAGCCGTGGTGGTCACCAAGCTCGCCAGAAGGGGCGATACCCATTCCACCGACCGTTGCTGCGCCCAAGTCCGAAATGATGTCACCAAACAGGTTTTCTGCCACGATCACATCATAAAACTCGGGACGCTTTACTAAATGCACTGTCATTGCGTCTACATACGAGTAGTCAATTGACACGTCGGGGTAGTCTTTCGCAACATCATCACACACCGAACGAAAGAAGGCGTAGCTGCGCAGGATGTTAGCCTTATCGCATACCGTCATTCGTCGCTTGTGATCAGACGGCGCACCGTTTCGCTTGCGTGACAAGTCAAAAGCAAAACGTGCAATCCGCTCGCAACCTTTTCGAGTGAGCACCAGCGTGTCCGTCGCGACCTCCCCGCGCAGCAATACGCCAGCGCCTCGACTTGCGTACAAACCTTCCGTGTTCTCTCGCACGATGACATAATCAATGTCCCCGGCACGGCGATTCTTGAGTGGTGAGAAGTCCGCTTGATACAACCGAATTGGTCGCACATTGGCGTATAAGTCGAGCTTGAACCGCAACTGCAAATGCAGATCGTTGCCCACCTCCGTACCGTCGGGATAGGTCACATTAGGCAAACCCGCTGCACCATGCAACATAGCGTGTGCATTTTTACAGGCTTCAAACGTGTCAGGCGGAAGCACTTGGCCAGACTTTACGTAATGGGTTGCGCCCCCAGGAAAATCGTCAAACGAAACGATGCCCTCCCCTAACGCCTCCTTCAAGACCATAACTGCTGCCTGACAAACTTCGGGACCAATGCCATCCCCTTCGATCGTGGCGACTTGATATTTGGCAAGCATTACATCTCTCCTGAACGGTGGCGCACGCAAAAGTGGCTAATTAACAAGCAAGGAATTTCCCCATGATACAGGCTTCAAACCCTTCTCCAACGGGCAATTGGGCTAACATGGCACGAATGTAATGCGCGCACAAACTCGGAAAGCCCATGACTGTCAAAATTGATTATGTTTCAGATATTGCGTGCCCCTGGTGCGCGGTTGGTCTCGGCGGCCTCGAACAAGCCATCAAAAATATTAGTGACGAGTTTGAGGTCGAGATTCACTTCCAACCTTTCGAGTTAAATCCCGATATGCCACCGGGCGGACAAGAGGTTTTTGAACATCTCACCCAAAAATATGGCAAAACGGTTGAGCAAGTTCGCGCCACGCAAAACGATATTAAGGCGCGCGCCGCGGCGGTGGGGTATCCCTTCCATCCCGAAGGGCGCAAACACGTCTACAACACATTTAATGCACACAGATTGTTGTATTGGGCCGGACTTGAACATGGCGCACAAGCGCAGCATCGCCTGAAACGTGAATTACTCATCACCTACTTTCAGTTGGCGGTCGATCTGGATGATCCCAAGAACGTTCTCGACGCAGTCAGCCGCGCGGAACTAGACACAGACCGTGCGGCAAGTATCTTGGCGACCGATGAGTTCGCAGCGGAGGTACGCGCACAGCAAGTGAAATACACCTCGATGGGGATTCATTCTGTCCCCTCGATCATCGTTAACGAAAAATACTTGCTGCAAGGCGCGCAGCCTGCTGACGCCTTCGAACAAGCACTCAGGCAAGTCGCTGCCGAGACTCAAAATAACTAGTCAGCAGTCCGGTATTTCGGTAAAACTGATAACAATTTACAAATATCTCAACGGAGACATCAAATGGATCTCGGACTAAAAAATCGGGTCGCACTCGTGACAGGCGGATCACAAGGCATCGGTAAGGCCTGTGCGATCAAGCTAGCCGAAGAAGGCGCCACCGTGGTGATCGCTGCACGCGGCCGTGAACTGTTGGATCAAGTTGCTGCAGAAATCCGCGCAGCGGGCGGCAACGTTCTAGCCATTGCAGCAGACGTCAGCCAGGACGCAGAGTGTGCTCGTATCATCCAAGAGGTCCTGAAGGCTTATGGGCGTATTGATATTCTGATCAATAACGCTGGTACCTCAGCGACCGGCGAGTTTGAATCAGTGACCGACAAAGACTGGCAGGCTGATTTTGATCTTAAATTATTCGCTGCGATTCGTTTGTCGCGCCTCGCAATTCCAGAAATGCGCAAAAACAAATGGGGTCGCATTATCAACGTCACAAATATCGGCGCCAAACAACCGAAGGCCAAGTCTATGCCTACCACTGTGACGCGTGCGGCAGGCTTGGCAATGACCAAAGCACTGTCTAAAGAATTTGCAGCAGACAACATTTTGGTCAACAGCGTCTGTATCGGTCTGATTCGCGCAGGTCAACATGAGCGTAAGGCAGCAAAAGCGGGAATTCCCGTCGAAGAGCTGTACGAAAAACAGGGCAAAGAGGTTCCACTCGGTCGTGTAGGTCGCGCCGAAGAGGTCGCTAACGTCGTGGCGTTCTTTTCGTCAGAGGCTTCGAGCTACGTCACGGGCAGCAGCGTCAATCTCGACGGCGGCACCTCGGCGGTCATGTAATCATGAGCGCACTCACCTCTAGTGTTAAGGCAATGGTGTTCGACACCTTTGGCTCCGTCGTGGACTGGCGCGGCAGCATTACACGCGATCTCACTCGCTGGGGCGCAGAGAACGGCTATAGCTGTGACTGGACCGCGCTTGCGGTGAAGTGGCGCTCGCTCTACCAGCCCTCAATGGAAAAAGTTCGGAGCGGCCAGAGGGAATGGACCATCCTTGATGTTTTACACCGTGAGTCACTCGAGCAATTATTGCCAGAGTTTGGTCTTGAGAAAATGACAGAAGCCCAACGCCAGCATGTCAATAAGGTTTGGCATCGGCTGGACGGCTGGCCAGATGCCGTTGCCGGTCTGACACGCCTAAAGAGTAAATACATTATTGCGCCACTGTCTAACGGAAATGTTTCGCTGCTGACCGACATCGCCAAATACACAGGTTTGCCTTGGGATTTGAACCTGTCGACCGAGGTGTTTCGTTGCTATAAGCCGCAGCCACAGTCTTACTTGGGCGTTGCCAATATCCTGCAACTCGACCCAAGCGAAGTCATGATGTGTGCCGCACACAATGACGACTTAGCCGCGGCGCGCAAAGTGGGACTAAAAACGGCTTTTTGGCCACGACCGACAGAACATGGCCCTGAACAAAAGACCAATCTAAGTGCTTCAGAGAACTGGGATATTGTCGCCAAAGACATCCGTGATCTCGCTACCCAGATGGGTGTCTAAAGCAGCGTTGGGGCTACTCCCGCCAGACCTCTTGCTCAATGGTGAGTTGACCTCGGTCACTTGACACAAATAGCTCACCATCCTGAATGTTTACGTGCAGTGTCATCGTGCGCTGTGCCCAGGAAGCAAGCTCTTTGGTTTGTTCTGAAGGCAGGCAGACCACGCGAAGATTACGCGTGCGTTCGAGTTTATTGCGCACAGACTCCCACCAAAGCTTACTGTTATGTCCCGCATAACAATAAACAACAACTTGCTTAGCGCGACCGCAGGCCTTGAGGATGCGGCGCTCCTCAGGTTGACCCACCTCTATCCACAGATCGATCGCGCCCGTTAAGTCCTTGAGCCAAACATCGGGCTCGTCCGTGTCGCTCAAACCCTTTGTGAATGCCAGATCCTCTTGTGCATACAGGGCAAACGCGAGCAAGCGCACCATCATTCGCTCATCCGTTTCGGAGGGATGCCTAGCCAAGGTCAACGCATGGCTTCCGTAATAGTGGCGATCCGAGTCCGCCACGTTGAGTTCAGCCTTATAAATCGTTGCACGCAGAGCCATAGGAATTCTTAGATTGTGGACGACAGCGGGGTGCCGGCAAGAGAGATCTGGATTATCCTTGATTCCCGACCACAGAGTGAAATTTAATGACAAATTCGCATATTGCTGCAGTCACACATGCCTTGCTTGCAGCTCGGGCTGACAAGAGCCCCATCGATCCTACGCCCTTGTCAACTGCGCTACAGAACGCACAAGAGGCACAAGCAGTGCAGGAGCAGGTGTTGGAGGCGCTTGCGCCCAACCAACGCAAACCAGCCCGCTACTGGAAATCAGGTGGGCCCTCTAGGCAAAGTGACATCGCCAATACGGCACTGCTCGAAAGCGGTATTTGGTCAAGCCCGGCCAAAGCAGGCGATCACGCCTTCAATATCCGCTTGATCGAAATTGAAATCGCGTTCAAAACCAAACATAGCGTGACAGCCCAAGACGCGGTCAATATGACGCAAGAACAAGGCCATGGCCTCATCAATGCACTGACAGTCTCTATCGAACTTGTCGACTCGCGCTGGATACAGAACGACAAAGCTTCGCCGCTACTCAAACTTGCCGACATGCAATCGCACGGCGCGTTAGTCTTAGGTGACTGGCTACCCTACAGCGAACGCGAGGTACATCGAGACTGGTCCAAGCAACGTTGCACCGTAAAAATCGGCAACAACCCGACGCGCGAGTTTATCGGAACCCATTCGTTACAAGATCCACGCTGGGTCATTCCCTTTTGGATACGACATGCCACCAACGGTAACGTCACCTTGCCTGCAGGCTCAATTGTGACTACTGGCAGCTGGTGCGGTATGCCCGCAGCCCAAGCCGGTGACTTAGTCGTTGCCCAGTTTGACGGGATCGGTACTGCTAGCGTTCAACTCTAAATCAGATACATTCTTAATTAAATCAACAATTCAAATTTTATTTACTGGAGACAACCCGTGAAGTTCGACGAAATCCTTTACGAAGAAGATGGCCCCATCGGCACCATCACCTTAAATCGCCCTCAAGATGGCAACATGTTTACCGAAAAGATGTGTCACGAAATTCGCGATTGCATCAATGAAATTAGAAGGGAAACCCGTACTCGCGTCATCGTACTGACGGGTGCAGGCGACCGCTTTTTTTGTTTGGGTGGCCGCAAGGACGGCATGGAAGACACGCAACTCTATGCGGGCGTTCTACCAACGCTCGAAATGTACGAAAGCATTGATCGTCTGCAAAAACCCGTGATCGCTTCTGTGAATGGCTACGCAGTTGGAGGAGGCAACGTTTTACAGATGGTGTGTGACGTCACCATCGCCGCTGACAACGCTATGTTCCGTCAAGTAGGACCGATGGTGGGCAGCTTTGATGCAGGTTACGGCACCTGGTATCTGGAAGACTTGATCGGTAAGAAACGAGCAAAAGAGATGTGGTACTCGAACCCCAAGATCTCGCCACAACAAGCCGTGGACATGGGCTTGATCAACCGGGTTGTGCCGGCAGCGGAGCTGCGCGCCGAAACACGCAAATGGGCACTTGAAATCGCTGACCGCGGTGCGTTCGCACTCGCCTCGATCAAAGCAGCCTTCAATGCACGTCATGGAGGTGTCGGTGGCCTTTCACGCATGGCACATGATTTACTTTTGCGCGGCTACCTCGACACAGAGGAGCACGACGAAATGGCCGCGTCCTTTGCTGAGCGTCGTAAGCCAGACGCCTCTAAGTTTGGTCAATAACGGCTTGCTTACGCTGAAAGGAATCATCCGATCATGATGCTGACTTTGCATGATCCACAAAAAACGCGCGAGCATTACGCAAGCGGAGCGTGGCAACACGACACGATGTACGGCTTGCTGGCAAAGCACGCCGCACAAAGACCAAGCGCCGTGGCGTTGCGAGATAACTTCACGACGCTCACGTGGCGTGAAGTGCTCCAGGCCGTCGAGGCCTTGGCTGCGACACTGCACAACACAGGCCTTCAGGCTGGGGACCGTGTCGCAATTTGGTTGCCCAGCCGAGTAGAAAGCGTCATGATTTTGTTGGCCTGTTCGCGTAACGGCTATGTGTGTTGCCCCTCAATGCATCAAAGCTACACGGCAGATGAGATCATCACATTACTCAAGCGTGTTGACTGCAAAGCCTTCTTTACGACCCCAGGCTATGGATCGGATGCTGCCAAACATCCAGTTTTTGAAAAACTCGGTGAAGTGAAGTCTCTGCGTGCGACCTTTGTGTGTGGTGCGCACTTCGCTCAAGCAGCTTCGCCAATCGTGGGAACCGTGCCCTACCCCAAGGAAGCGGCTAATGTCGGCTCACAACCCGCACCAGTAGAGAATCCAGACAAGATCGTCTATCTGGCATTTACCTCTGGTACAACAGGCTTGCCAAAAGGCGTGATGCACAGTGACAACACCTTGCTAGCGAATGGTCGCAGCATGGTGAAAGACTGGCATCACAATACGGACACCATCCTGTTGACGCTAAGTCCGCTTAGCCATCACATCGGCACCGTAGCAGCCGAACAATGGTTAAGCGCCGGCATGCAACTCGCCATTCATAACTACGCGTCGGGGATACCTGCCATCGAGTGGATCATCGGCAGCCAAGCGACTTATGTGATGGGGGTCCCAACCCATGCCATGGATATTCTTGAAGAGTTTCGCAAACGTGGGCTCTCCACACTAGGCCAGGTGAGATCTTTTTACATGGCAGGCTCTCCCATTCCACGAGAAGTTGCCGAGCAGTTTCTGCGGATTGGCATTACCCCGCAGAACGTGTACGGCATGACAGAAAACGGCTCACATCAATACACCTTACCCACTGACCCGACCAACACGATTGTCGCGACCTGCGGTCGCTCCGGTCTTGGTTATGAAGTTCGTATTTTTGATGCAGAACATCCGGACAATGAAGTGCCGATCGGTCAAGTCGGTGAGATCGGCGGACGAGGTGGTGTCTTAACCTTAGGCTACTTCGACGATCAGACGGCGACCGAACGCTCCTTCAATAGCTCGGGCTGGTTCATGAGTGGGGACCTGGGGGTCTTGGACGAACAAGGATGCCTGCAAATCGTCGGTCGCAAGAAAGATCTGATTATCCGCGGCGGACACAATATTCATCCAGCACGCATTGAGGACTTAGCGCATCGGCATGCAAACATCGCTAAGGCTGCAGCATTCCCGATCGCCGATGATCGGCTAGGTGAACGTGTATGC
>Ga0164292_10000262_pt1 | contig 38772 bp, 44 predicted proteins | sample GEODES117metaG_FD_111486 | JGI IMG/M metagenome (GOLD analysis project Ga0164292, IMG submission 111486) | Eutrophic lake water microbial communities from Lake Mendota, Wisconsin, USA - GEODES117 metaG | ecosystem: Environmental > Aquatic > Freshwater > Lake | place: USA: Lake Mendota...
AATCGTCCTATCTCGAACCGATCAACACCCGTGGCGTCGTGCTCCGAGCCCTAAACAACCTGAAATCCTCGTATCGGCGACGGGACCGGGTGGCGGAACTGCGGAACGTGATGGCCCTGCGAGCGCGGTGCGTGGAACTCGCGGACCGTGAGGCACCTGAATTTGCTCGTTTGATGCGATCCTTGAATTAGCGATACCGATGGAAGATTTGCGAGAATGAGTCGTACACAAGGGGGTAGCGATGTCCGCAACATTGGTGTCGACAGAGGAAGAAGTACTGGGAATCGTTGATGAGTTGATCCGTCAGTTCCCACCGGCGACGACCGACCCGGTGAAATTCTTGGGCGAGCAGTTTGATCGTGGGTTGGCGTGGGTGCACTTTCCCGTTGGGCATGGCGGCCTCGGCCTCTCACCAAAATTTCAGAAGGTCATCAACGAGAAGATCCTCCGTCAAGGCGGTCCCAACTCCTACGCACGCAATCCGATCGGCTACGGCATGTGTGGGCCGACAGTTGTCGAGTGGGGTAGCGACGAGCAGAAGCGCCGGTATTTGCGGCCATTGTTTACCGGCGAAGAGATTTGGTGTCAGTTGTTCTCCGAGCCAGGTTCAGGGTCTGATTTTGCCGGTCTCTCTGCAAAGGGCGTGCGTGATGGTGACGAGTGGGTGGTCAATGGGCAGAAAGTGTGGACCACGCTGGCGCATTTGTCTCGTTGGGGGCTCCTCGTCGTGCGCACGGACGCTGAAGCGGTGAAGCATGCCGGACTAACCGCGGTGGTCGTCGATATGGAGGCCCCGGGTGTCGAGGTTCGTCCACTTCGGCAGATGACCGGCGAGGCAGAGTTCAATGAGGTGTACTTCACTGATACGCGTGTGCCGGTGTCCGAGACGCTTGGGAGTCCAGGAGACGGCTGGCGAGTCAGCTTGACCACATTGATGAACGAACGCGTCGCTATTGGCGGCGCAATACCTCAGCGTGGCTCTGGTGCTATTCGCGATGCGGTGAAATTGTGGCAATCGCGAGGAGCCGAAGACCGGACTCCTGAAGTTCGGGATCAATTGATGAAGCTATGGTCACGAGCAGAGGTGTTGCGGTTGACCAACATTCGTGCCGGGCAGGCCCGGAAGATGGGTGTGCCAGGCCCGGAAGGATCAATTGGCAAGATGGCCAGCGCTGACCTCAACAAAGACGTGTTTAACTTTTGCGTTGATCTCATGGGCGCTGAGGGGATGTTGTACGGCAGCTACGCAATGACGCGACCAACGTCGGCGATGAGTTTCGACAATGTTCCGAAGTCGTTCCTTCGCTCGCGCGCAAACAGTATTGAAGGCGGAACCACTGAAGTAATGAAGAACATCCTCGGGGAGCGCGTGCTGGGTCTTCCCGGCGACGTGCGTGTCGACCGAGACGTGCCGTGGAGCAAAGTTCCCCGAAACTGACGGTTTCTTACCCTTGGCGAAAGTGGAGCAGCACGTCACTCGCGCTGACCTGTCGATCATCGAGCGTTGAACGCAATGGATTGCCGCCCACCATGGCGGCTGCAGCTTGTTCGAGCGTGGTCTGGAGCTGACGAATGTTGCGCGGAGGAGGAAAGTATTCGTCTTCATCGGTTATCCGCACCTCTTCGACGCCGAGTCGCGGTTTGAGGGCGTCGAGGACTCCTCGCACAATTTCCTCAGGTGCGGATGCACCCGCGGTAACACCGATAGTGCCGGAAAGGTTTGGCGGTAGCTCAGCGGAGCTGTTCACTCGTAGAACTCTCGGGCACCCCACGTCACGCGCCAGCTTTTCCAAAGCGAGTGTGTTGGATGAATTGGCTGAACCGATGACGATGATCACATCACAGCGCTCAGCGATATGCATTAGTGCTGATTGACGATTTGTCGTGGCAAAACACAGGTCGCTTCTTCCCGGTGTCCATACGTCGGGATAGCGAGTCTTGACTGCGTCCGCGACTCCCATCCAGTCGCGATGCGACAAGGTGGTCTGCGCCAACAGTGCGACCGGCTCGGCGAATTGGGGGAGAGCATCCACCTCTTCGATCGATTCCACGCGTGAAATCGCAGTGGGAGCGACCGCCATGGTGCCGACTGCTTCTTCGTGGCCCTCGTGACCGACGTAGACGATCCGATATCCCTTGTTGGCGCGCACCTTGACCTCGTGATGCACCTTGGTAACGAGCGGACACACAGAGTCCACCACGTAACTACCGCGTCGTTTTGCCTCCTCGACAACTTCCGGGGCCGATCCATGTGCCGACAACATGATTGGTCGTCCTGGTGGAACGGCAGTGATGTCATCAACAAAAACGACGCCTTGTTCAATGAAGCGATCAACGACTGATTTGTTGTGCACGATCTCGTGGAAGCAATAGACCGGTGGCTGGAAGGTGCGCACCATCCAAGCGAGTGCTTTGATTGCCATCTCCACGCCTGCACAGAACCCGCGGGGGGCGGCAAGAACCACCAGGTCTACTGCCGAGTCGCCGGCATGTGCGGCGGCTTCGAGTCGAGGATCCACGCCTGAACAGTACCGAAACGGTGCAAGTGATTGCAGATTGTGCAACACGGTGTCCACGCGAATGCGATCACCGCGACTCAGTACACTGTCGCAGTGCAATCGCTTCCTGTAGTCGTGATTGTGGGTCGCCCAAACGTTGGCAAGAGCACCCTCTTCAACCGCTTTGTCGGCGGGCAGGTAGCAATCGTTGAGGATCAACCGGGAGTCACGCGAGATCGGTTTGAGCGTGAGGTGGAGTGGACCGGGAAGCGCTTCATGTTGGTGGATACGGGCGGCTGGATGCCCGAGGGAACACCCCTTGATGAGAAGGTGAGCCGACAGGTCGAGGAGGCGGCGGCGAAGGCCGATCTTGTCCTTTTTGTAGTCGATACAGGCATCGGGCTCACCGACGATGATGAACTGATTGCTGGCTGGCTCCGCCGTGTCTCGCGCCCGGTACTGCTGGTGACCAACAAAGTGGATTCTGAACGCCGCGAAAGCGATACGTGGGACTTTCTTGCATTGGGCTTCGGTGAACCCCACTCGGTGTCCGCGCTCCACGGCCGAAAATCTGGCGACTTACTCGATCTCATTCTTGAACAAATCGAAGCGGTCGACGATGATGTTGACGAAGAGCGCGAGTCGACACAGCCAAATGCGCCCAGAGTTGCAATCGTGGGTAGGCCGAACGTGGGGAAGAGCACACTCTTTAACCGACTTGTCGGCGAAGATCGGTCAATCACGCACGATATGCCAGGGACAACTCGCGATGCGATCGACACTCTTGTTGAGACACCAGATGGGAGCATCACATTTGTTGACACGGCGGGCATGCGTCGCAAAAGCCGCGTCGATGAATCCGCCGAGTATTACTCCTTTGTGCGCGCGTTGCGTGCGGTTGACGAGTCGGATGTCGCGTTGTTGGTGATCGACGCAACCGAAGGAATCACCGGACAGGACCAGCGCCTTGCCGAGCGAATTGATGCCGCTGGAAGTCCCATGATCGTGGTTTTGAACAAATGGGAGATGTTGGATACGGATGCGAAGGATCAACTCGATGCAGATGTGCGTCGCCAGCTCTACTTCATCGGAGACACTCCCGTACTCAAGATTTCAGCATTGACGGGCAAGGGAGTACATCGCCTTTTGCCGCTTATTGGAGAAAGTATTGAGGGCTACCGGAAACGTGTGGCGACTACGGACGTCAATCGTGTTATTGCTGAAGCGCAGCAACGCCAACCGGCTGGGGCCGGTGCTCGTGTGCTGTATGCGCTTCAAGGCGCATCGGATCCACCGACTTTCACGCTCTTCGTAAACCGCGAGTTACCTCAGCACTACCTTCGGTACCTTGAGCGCTGTATTCGTGAACGATTCGAATTTGGAAGTACGCCGATCAAGATGCGCGTGCGCAAGCGCACGCGGTAGGTGCGAGCATGCCGTGGTGTGAGTCTTGTTCCAAGTATCTCGCACCTCCAGCCATCACCAAGGAGGGCACGTGTCCCGTGTGCGGTCGAACGGTTGATCCGGTGCACGCCAACACGTTGGACCTCAAACAGATTGCCGGGGACGACACTGGTGTGCCGTGGCACTTCACTTTGCTGGTGGTGTTGCTTGTCGCATATCTCGGGTGGCGAGTCCTCGCACTGTTTCTGTGAGGTGACGATAGGATCGGGCGTTGCTACGGGCTGTAGCGCAGCTTGGTTAGCGCGCTTGTCTGGGGGACAAGAGGTCGTGGGTTCAAATCCCGCCAGCCCGACCATACGATGAGGCCAATGCCGGGTCTCGGAACACTGATCAATACCGTGACCGTTCTGGTGGGGGGAATACTTGGACTCCGCTTCGGTGCACGAATCCCTGAGCGTGTACGCACCTCTGTGGTGCACGTCATCGGACTTACCACGTTGGCCATTGGCATTTCTGACGTCTTAAAGACCCACAACATCGTGTTTCCTCTCGTGGGTATGGCGCTCGGCACCGTGATGGGGGAGTTGCTAAGGATCGAAGATCGTCTGTTCGGACTTGGTGAATGGTTGCGTAATCGATTCGCGCGATCCTCTGAAGCGTCAAAGTTTTCGACTGGTTTTGTCAATGCGACGATGTTGTTTTGCGTGGGACCTTTGACAATTCTCGGCGCTATTCAAGACGGCCTGGGCGTAACGCCTCAGCTCTACATCATTAAGGCTTCCCTGGATGGATTCATGTCATTGGTGTTCGCGTCGGTGTACGGAGTCGGCGCGATCTTCAGTGCGGTAAGTGTGTTCTTTGTTCAGGGAACATTGACGCTCTTCGGCTCTCAGCTTGACGATCTGTTGAATGATCGTATGCAGATCGAGATGTTCGCGGCCGGTGGTCTGGCAGTGCTCGCTATCGGCTTGAATCTCCTCGGGCTTACCAAGATCCGTTTGGGATCGCTTCTGCCCGGGCTTGTCGTCACCCCGCTGTTGGTTGCACTGTTTGCCGACACGATGCCTCCCTGGTAGCAGAACATGTGTGGTCGTTTCGTGCGAATGGCCTCGGCGCAGGACATCGTGGACGCCTTTGGCGCGTCAGGCAACAGCGTGTCTGTGCCGCCGTCCTACAACGTGGCGCCATCGCATCCCATTCTGGCGTTACGTGAGGAGCGCGCTGGCCGCGAAGCATTTGTTCCAACGTGGGGATTTCAGGCACGTTGGAAAGGGTCCTCGTCGCTTGTGATCAATGCACGCATTGAGGGCGTTCATGAACGTCCATTATTCAGGAATTTGGTTACAACCCATCGCTGCGTTATCCCGCTGTCCGGCTATTACGAGTGGGTAAGCAACGCGGACACCCTTCGTATCCTTGGGCACCCAAGTAAGAAGGTGCCGTATTACATCACTTCATCCTCGACCGAATCGGGAAGTGCCATCACGCTGTCGGCTGCCGGCTTGTGGCGACGCGAAGGAGATATGGCATTCGCCGTCATGCTGACTACGTCCGCCGTGCAATCGATCGCAACCGTGCATGACCGAATGCCGGTTCTGCTGTTCGAAGAGCAAATCGATTCGTGGTTGTCATCGTCGGCGGCCGTTGACTGGGAGGCCCTTGCTCGCCAAGAAATACGCGATCTCGTCGCAACGCGCGTAGGGAATTCAGTTAATTCGACACGAAACGATTCGAGCGACCTCCTCATTCCGTATCGCGGCGACGAGCAAGAACGACTCTTTTAAGAGAGATGATTTGTGAGTGTGCTGGCGTGTTGAGCCAGCTCGTCGTGATTAATGTGTGTCGCTGCGCGACTGAAGTCCATGTCCTGCATCCCTCTGGCTGGTATGACGTGAAGGTGGCAGTGGGCAACCTCAAATCCGGCAATGATGAGCCCGACTCGCTCGCATGGAAACGCTGTTCGGAGCGCACGACTAACTCGTTGAGCAACGACCATGAGATGGGCGGCGACATCATGTTCGAGATCGCTCCACTGGTCAATTTCGGTCCGCGGAATGACCAAGCAGTGTCCGGGCGCAATGGGATTGATTGACATCAACACGAAACACTGGTGGTCGCGGTACGGGACATGTCCAGGAAGTTCGCCGTTGATGATGCGAGTAAACACACTTGCCATCGCTTCAAACTAGCGAGTACAGCAATGCTCTTCGGTACCATGCTGACGTGCGCATTTTGACCGTCCCCAATGCGTTCACACTGATGCGGTTGCTCCTGTTGCCGGTTTTCCTGTGGATGTTGCTTGTTGACGACAATCGAGCCGGTGCGGCCCTACTACTGGGCGTTCTCGGCATGACTGATTGGGTGGACGGATGGCTCGCGCGTGTGCTGCACCAGCGGTCCGATTTCGGGGCCGTGTTCGATCCGGTTGTGGATCGCATGTTGTTCATTGTGAGTGCAGTTGGCGTGTGGATTGATGGCGGAGTAGCGCACTGGTTTCTTGCCGCTCTGCTGTTCAGGGAGGTGGTGGTGGGCACGGCGATGTCGATAGCAACCCTTTTTGGCATGGAGCGCTTTGCGGTATCGACGCTAGGCAAGCGATACACATTCCTCCTGATGACGAGCGTGCCATTCCTGCTTTTGGGCGCGAGTGATCACCCCACGGCCCAGTTGGGCACGGTGATCGGATGGGTCCTCGGACTCCCGGGTCTCGCGCTGAGCTATGTCACTGCAATTGCCTACATACCCTCTATTCGGCTCCACCTCCGGCAGGGGAGGGCTAGGCGCAGGCTACGGTAGGGCTATGTCCTACGTGTTCTGCAATGCATGCGGACATCGCAATCCGCCAGCGTCGGCTTTTTGTTCTGCATGTGGAGCAGTGCTCGATCATCCGCAGCAACACACAATCGTCTTGCCCAAGTCGGACCCGCTGCAAGATTCTCCCGGTCCGCAAGACAATGTCAGCATTGACCTCGCGGATATTGCGCCAGGTACGGGTGTGCTGGTCATTCGTTCGGGTGATCGCGAAGGGGAGCGGTTCGTGTTGCGTGGCGAGCGTGCGGATATCGGACGCCATCCGGACAGCGCGATCTGCCTTGAAGACGTCACGGTTTCGCGCCGTCACGCCGAGATCGTGCATGAATCGGGCGATTATCGGGTGTTTGATCGGGGTTCCCTGAATGGTTCCTACATCAACCAGGAACGAGTAGACGAGGGCGCCCTGCGACATGGCGACGAACTGCAAATTGGCAAGTTTCGTATGGTGTTTTTTGACGGGCGTTGAGTCGCCGTTCCGCGTTTTACTGGCAGACTGTGGGGCGTGGTGACCGACAACAAGTCGTATCTTTCGATTGGCGAGGTGCTCGGATTACTCCTTGAGGAGTTTCCCGATATTACGATTTCGAAAATTCGGTTTCTCGAAAGTCAGGGTTTGATCGAACCAGAACGTACTGCATCAGGGTATCGAAAGTTCAGTACAGCGGAAATCGAGCGCTTGAAGTTCATTCTTCGTGAACAACGCGAGAACTATTTGCCGTTGAAAGTCATTCGTACTCGTTTGGAGGGTGACACCAGCGATGGAATGGTGCGCCCCTACGATGCAAGTGCGCCGCGCGGCATTCGCAATGTGCAGACGTCTGCTCATCATCCAGCGGCAAAGGTGGCATCTCGACCAGTACCACAGCGCCAAGTAGTCACCGACGACACCACGTCAATTAGTCGTGACGAATTACTCCAAGAAGCCCACGTGGACGAGAAAGTGCTTGTCTCAGTGGTGAGTGCGGGCCTGATTGCGCCAAAGACAGTCGGTAACGTGGAGATGTTTTCGCCTGCAGATCGCGAGATTCTCGATATCGCCGCGCGGTTTATAGAGCTCGGCATCGACGCGCGACACCTGAAGACCGTGCGTCACACGGTGGAGCGCGAAGCCGATCTGTACGAGCAGCGCATTCTGCCGTATCTTCGTCAGCGCAATCCGCAAGCACGTACCGAGGCAATCGAAATGGTCAACGAATTCGTCGATCTCGGCGAGCGCCTTCGAGCAAATTTGATGGCACGTTTGTTGCGCCAACTCGCCGAGGGCTAAGCCAACGCCTTCGGTTCGCTTGGTACAGTGCGATCGTGATGCACGAATTGGAACTTGAAGGCGTTCGGCTTGAAGTCCCCTCGAATGTGCCAGTGATGATGCTGCGCGAGGTGGAAGGTCAGCGAAGAATGCTGCCGATCTATATCGGGGGGCCGGAGGCGTCATCCATTCATTACGCACTCGAAGGCGTGATGCCTGAGCGTCCGCTCACGCATGACCTCTTGGCAAATGTCATCGGTGATCTGGGATCGGTTGTTGAACGCGTGGTGATCACCGAAGTGCGCGACCAGACCTACTACGCAGAACTGCACTTGGTAGGCGAAGGGGAGACCCAGATTGTTTCGTGTCGCCCGTCGGATGCGGTAGCGCTGGCACTTCGAACCGGATCGTCGATCTTTGCCGCGGCATCGCTGCTTGATGCGGTGGGGAAAGTTGCCCTGGAGGCGGTGGTCGAATCTGACGAGGAGATTCTCGACGATTTTCGCGACTTCATTAACAGCATTCGGCCGGAGGATTTCGGGGCGTAGGCGTCGCTCAAATAGGACCGTAGCCTTCGGGTTATGCATCTTGGCTTTAGCGGGAAACAGGCGTCCGAGATCGTCGGTATTAGTTATCGGCAATTGGATTACTGGGCGCGTACCGACTTGGTGCGTCCTACTGGGGCCGACGCGAAGGGAAGTGGCTCGCGTCGTGTGTACACCTATCGCGACTTACTTGAACTGCGCGTCATCAAGAACCTTCTCGATGCGGGTATCCGTCTCGAAAGCGTTCGTGATGTTTTCGCTTATTTGCGCGCGCATGTCGACACCGATATCGCGGCGGCACATATTGTGATCAACGGACAATCGGTAATTCTGTGCCAGGGTGACCAGCTCATCGACGTCATGAAGCGGGGACAGGGAGTCCTCAACGTGTTACCCCTGGCCGGTGTGAAGCAAGACGTTGATCGCGCAATTGAGCGCCAGCTCACGCCGGCTGCGTTACCAATGACCCAGGCGGTCTAGACGTCAGGCGTCGGGATTTGCCTTGGTAGTCGGAAAGAAGTTGGCCATGGGCGCAAAGCGCTGAGCCAGATCACTGAGGGCGCTTGCCGCATCGTTGAGCCTGCCCAAGGTCGCAAGACCTGCGGCCACCTCAGGGACCATTGACCGCAGCGGCTCCTCAAGGTCGTCGAGCAGACTGTTGAGCCGCCTGGCAGCCTGATTCACCGCCGCCAGGGTGTCAATGGCGGTGTCTGCGGCACGCAGCAGCGTTTCGAACGTCCGCGTAGCTTGGGACGCGAGATCAGTCGGAGCGACGGCGCTGAGTGCGCGAAATAAGTCGCCCCATGGATTGGCAGGCTCGTCCGGAACGTGCATGGCGTCACGGTAGTCGGCAACCACATATGTCCTGGAATGCCTGTATTTGCTGGCGATTAAACTTTACATAACTATTATTATGGGCGTCAAGAACTCGGCCGGATCGACCTACCGGGGCCCGCCGTCCAGCATCTCACTGGCAATAACCGGCCGTGCCGCCTCCAATACCCATGCCAGCGCCGATCGATAATCGCGGGTGGTCGGGTCAATATCGGGCCGCAGGTCTTCCTCCACGTCTTCGATCGCACAGGCCAAGACGTAGATACGGTCGCGGAGATCGTCAAGATGGCTCCGTGTGATGACCAGTTCGTGTTCGCTGAGATTGAGCTCACGCGACCGCTGACGCGTGACCCAGTCCCACTGGCGACATGCCTGCGAACAGAAACGCCGCGGCCTTCCGGCGCCGGTTGGCTGGCGTAGCGCAACACGGCACCAGAGACATTTCGCGCCGCGTTGAACGGGGTCTGCGCTCCCCGCTGCATGGTTGGTGGCGGTCTGTTTTGTCATGACGAAATGGTAGGCGGAATCGACCCAGCCAAACGGTGATACTGAGACGGTGCATCTTGGTCCTGTTCCCTCGCGGTGGTTGGCCAGTGACAACGCTGCTGGTGCCCATCCACTCGTGCTCGAGGCACTGATTGGCGCCAATGCGGGCCATGCGCTTGCCTATGGGGCCGATCCGATCACCTCGCGCACCGAGGAGGCCTTTCGCGCCCTTTTCGACGCTGACGTAGTGACGCGGTTCGTGTACGGCGGTACCGGTGCAAACGTGTTTGCCTTGGCCTGTATGTTGCAGAAGGCAGACGCCATTGTTTGTAGTAACTGGGCGCATATCGCAGTTGACGAAGCCGGTGCTCCCGAGCGGTTCCTCGGAGCGAAATTGATCACTATTCCGTCTCGCGACGGCAAGATTCGGCCCGACGATCTCCTCGCACTGGAGCATCTCCGTGGCAGCCAGCACCACGCTCCCCCTGGTGTGTTGTCGATTACTCAGGCAACTGAGCTTGGCACGTTGTACACGCCGTTGGAGGTGCGCGCACTCTGTGATACCGCCCATGCCATGGGCATGTCAGTGCACATGGATGGCGCGCGAATTGCGAATGCCACCGCGGCGCTGGGCGGGTCACGATCTACGCTGCGCAGTTTCACCATCGACGCTGGTGTCGATGTACTCACGTTTGGCGGCACAAAGGCGGGGGCCATATTCGGTGAAGCCGTGGTATTCCTCTCGCCGATCTTTGCTGAGCGATCGCTCAATATTCGCAAACAGACCACCCAGCTACATTCCAAGATGCGATTCATCAGTGCGCAATACGAAGCGTTGTTAACAAACGATTTATTCATCGAGCTGGGCCGTAAGGCAAATGCGGGAGCGCAGATTCTGTTCGAACTTGTCTGCGACATTGAGTCTCTGCAACTTCACGAACCCCCGCAGGTCAACAGCCTCTTCCCCATCGTGACCCAGCCACAACGCGCGGCGCTACAGGAGTGGTCATTTTTTTGGGACTGGGATCCCGCGCGCGACCAGGTGCGGTGGATGACGGCGTGGGATGTTTCCGACTCCGATATTGCGACGTTTGCTGACGGGGTGCGCCTCGCGCACGCCAAGTAGGCGTCGCATGAACGTGGTTGACGCAGTTACGGCCATTAGGAAAGCGTGGTCGGAATACTGCGACGATCGAACAATCCTGCAACTCGACGAGACGAGTGCGCAGGTATCGACGAATCGTGTCTTTCGGTTGACACTCGACACCGGGAATCCGGTGATCGCCAAGGTGAGCAACTACGGGTCGTATTTTCTCTTCGCAGAGGATCACGACCGTCTTTTCGAATGCACGAATCTGCTTCGGCACACGCGCTGGTCTGGATTCTTAGCCAACATCTTGACGAAAGACGGTCACCCATTTCGCTGGTACGACGGGTCGTGTTGGGTGGTCTTCTACGACGATGTCGCGCGAGGCGACGCGCTTCCCAAGATCGTTTCCGAGGGTGACATCACCAACCTGGCCACTGAGATTGCTGAGTTCCATCTCGCCTGCACGGATATCGGTAGACGGTTGCCAGCGCCGTCCCACTCGATACGCAGCGATGCAGTCGCGCTGATGGACCAACTCGACATGGAAGACGCGCCGAGACGCCTGGGTCTCAGCCTCGAACATGTCCACGTGGCTCGAACCAGCGTGCACGAACTCCTCCTCCATCTTGAGCACATTGACTACGACCACTGGCCAAAGATTCCCATCCTGGTGGATTGGAATCTTGGCAACTTTTCGGTGCGGCGATCGACGTCGGGACGTTTCAGCCTGGATACCCGTTGGGACTACGACTGGTTCCGCATCGATTCACGGATGCTCGACTTCTATTTTCTTTCTCGAGTGTCGTCGGCCACGGGAGACCGAACGGAGTTCACCTACTCGCCACACACCTTTGTGGAGCCGCGTTTTGTCACGTTTCTTAGCGCATATCACCAGGTCAATCCGCTTAAACGCGAAGAGGTCGAGTTTCTTCCGTGGGCGTATCGCTTCTTTTTACTCAACTACGTCATACGCGAAGGTGCTCGCTTCTTTCAACCGCAGTTCAGTGCATCTTTTCGCGTACAAGCGACCGAGCGCTATCTCCCTATGTTGGCGAACTTTGATATCTCGCCGGCGATTCGAGCGATCTACTGACCGTTGGGATGATCGGGCAATCGTCGCATTGCAGTTGAGAAATATCGACCTTTCTTGACGTAGACCGCACTGCCGAGCTCGATCTCCTCCGACCGCGCGCGGCCTTCTTTGATCACTGCGGGTGTGCCTACCGCGAGCGCTCCGGGAGGAACGACCGTGTCATTGAGCACGACTGCATTTGCAGCAACAATGGCTCCGCTACCGACATGTGCACGATGCAACACGACCGCGCCCGATGAGACCTGCGCCGAATCATCGATGGTGCAGCACTCCAGGTGCACGATATGACCGATCACGCAGTCGTTTCCGACAATGGTCGGTGTATGCGGCGTGGTGTGGATGACGGTGTTGTCTTGAATGCTGGTTCGTTCGCCCACCACAATCCGCCCGTCGTCGCCACGGAGCACCGCACCTGGCCAGATTGTGGATTCAGCGCCGATCGTCACCGAGCCAATGATTACGGCCTCCGGATGCACAAATGCTGTGGGGTGGATCGTGGGCACCGCATCGCCCAACGCATAGATCGCCATGCCCAAACGGTACTCCCCCTGTGTCTGCTGTCGATTACTCCGCGAGTTCGCCGTATCTCGATATTGGGAACCATGCGCGATGCCGTTACCGTGGGCGCCCATGTCACGCCGCATCGACATCGAGTTAACCAGCCTCCTCCCCGACGGGACTTGGACATGGCGTGCAGCGGGAGCGAAGGCTCCGAAGGGCACCGTCGCTGCCGGTCTGCTTCCTGCTGATGCAGCACATGGTTCGGTGTGGAAAGTGGAAGCCGATTTCGATCTCGATGGCATCACTGTGCTGTCGGTAGTGCAGACGAAGGACCGCAGTCAACGCGCGAACGTACTCGCGCTTTTGCCGAACGACTCTGATTTTGAACCCGTTACGCAAAAGCTTCGACCGAAGAGCGAGCGTGGCGGCCCCCGGCGCGGTGGTCGCAAGGATGGTGAAGGTGGCGGGCGTCGACAGGATGGTCGCCCAGGACGATCGTCTGACGAACGCAAGCCAGCGCGTGAGGGTCAGCCGGCTCGGCGTCCACGATTCACCGCTCCACCCGACTTGCCCAAGCGGCCCACTGCGAAGCGCCTCAAGCCCAAGCGCGTGCATCGAACTGCAGTGTTGGCGACACTCCCCGAAGAACAGCGTGGTGTCGCCGAAAAGGCACTAGTTGGCGGCATCAAGGCGGTTCGCGATGCAGTGCAGCAGCAAAATGACCAGTTAATAAAGGAATCGAAACCGTTGATTCCCGCAGACGGACTCATCGCCATGGCTCAAGACTTGCTGCCCAAGTTGCGTGTTGCCGACTGGCTTGACCGCGCAGAAGCCGCTAAGGCCGATCTCGATCAACTGGACCTGCGTGACTTGAGGTCCGTAGTCGTTGCCTCAGATGACCCCATGGTGGTGCGTGATGAGAGCACACGTGCACTTGCGGCCGAGTTGAAGGATGCGCTCAAACGCAAGCAGGACGAGCAGCAAGAGTTGTGGCTAGCTGATATTCGGGCCGCAATCGGTGTTGGCCGTGTTGTTCGCGCGCTGAAATTGTCGAGCGAGCCGCCGAAGGCCGGTCAGCCCTTCCCTGCCGAGCTGGGTGTGGAGCTGGCAGCCCTCGCCGCCGCGTCGCTGGTTCCCACCGATCCTCAGGACCGCTGGGTTGCTGTTCTCGAAGCGGTCGCCTTCTCTCCGGTCCGCAGCGCTGTGGCAGCGCAGGGTACGCCCGAGACCCCTTCGGCCGAACTGCTGGCCACGGTAAAGCGCCTCGCGCCCGTCATTCCACAAATCGCGAAGCAGTTTGGCATTGTGGCTGAACCCGGCGCGTCCGCTCCCCGTCCGCTGCGTCCTGCACGGGAGAAACGACCCCCAAAGCGTCAGCCTGCAGTAAAGCGTGCCCCCGATGCAGCGGTGGCAGCGAGCGCTCCATCAGCCGAAACACACGCGTCCTAATTGTTCAGTCGGTGCATCGCGTCGTAGTCTTCCGTCTATGACTGACGCCGTGTTGTACCGCACCGAAGGCAATATCGCCTTCATCACGCTGAATCGACCTGAAGCACGAAACGCCATAAATGGCGACGTGGCCCAAGGTATGGCCAATGCCGTAGCGCAGATGGAAGCCGATCCAGAAGTTCGGGTTGGTATCTTGCTCGCCAACACTGCAGGTCAGGAGCGACCAGTCTTCTGCGCTGGCGCCGACTTGAAGGCGTTGAACAGCGGAAACGCAGCAGCGCTGAATACCAAGGAGGGCGGCTTTGGGGGGTTTGTGTATCGAGAACGCCGGAAGCCGATCATCGCAGCTGTAGATGGGCTCGCGACGGCGGGCGGATGCGAATTGGTTCTGGCAACGGATCTCGTTGTTGCTTCGACGCGTTCGTCCTTCGGACTCGCCGAGGTCAAGCGCAACTTGATCGCCGGGGCTGGCGGCCTGTTTCGACTCCCCCGCGCTATCGGACGTGCAGCCGCTATGGAGATGATTCTCACGGGTGACCCGCTTGGTGCGCAGCGCGCATACGACCTCGGCATGGTCAATCGACTCGTGGACAGCGATGCCGTGGTCACCACGGCAGTGGAATTAGCAGGCAAGATTGCCGCCTCAGCGCCCCTCGCTGTCTGGGCCTCGCGCCGTGTCGTTCTCGCCTCCGCCTATGCCTCTGACGATGCACTTATCGCCATGACAAATGAGGAATTTGGCGCCATCCTGCAGAGCGAGGACACCAAGGAAGGGCTCACCGCGTTCATCGAGAAGCGTCCGCCACGCTGGCAAGGACGTTAAGTCGAGCGTGAGGCGATGATCAGGCGGGCCTTCATGCCCTGCCGTTCATAGAGGTTCTTCGTTTCGCGATCCCCTGGCAACGACAACGCATCGATACTGTCGGCACCCTCGCGCTCTGCGTGAGCCGTCACGTAATTGAGCAAGGCGGCGCCCGCACCCAACTCACGTGCGCGAGGAGTTACATAGATTCGGGTCAGCAGCGGACGTGGCTCAGCAGCACGATCGAGAATCGCGAACCCAACGATCTCCCCCTGTTCGACGACGACAAAAAATGGCATCGCACCCGACATGCTCCCCGTAGGCCAACGGTTCGCAAAAGAACCAAGCGACTCATCGAGCACTTCTACACCGCGAAACAGGCGGCCCTCCTCCGATGACGCGCGATCGAATGACTCGACGACCTCGCGGTCCGCTTGTGTGGCGAGCCGGCAGAGAAAATCAGGCGTCGACATGTCCTCGGCGACGTTCGATGGCTTCGAGCACAGCTGCGCGGTTTCGACCGCGTACCTCGGCCTCATGAAGTGCATCGAGATCAGCGATGGACAATTCATCTACTCGTGCAATCAACTCCGCCGCACTGAGCAGCGCCCAACGCTCGACTTCGGAGTGCTCATTACGCGCCAAGGATCTGCTCAACGATGAATCGACAGGGTTCCGGGCATGATCAGTCGGAGAAGGAGTCGGACTCGGTCGATAGAGCCGCGACCCAAATTGACGCACAACCATTTCGCCGATCATCCGTGCATTTCGACGATCTTGATCGAACCTACGCATCTGATCGGTGATGCGCCCGATAAGAGCCTGGGTATCGATCAGGCGGCTCATCGTCACGCCCTAAACAGCGGGCACGCGTCATCCTCGACTGGACAACCAGGCGCACTCTTGCGGACCAGCAAGAAGCACTGCGTGCACTGGGTCTCATCCGGACGTCGCGGCTGCAGACGCTCAAGTCCGTCAGTCTTGTCATCAACAACGACTTCCTCGTCCTCATCTTCGAGTGGCGTCTCGTCTGCTGCCGTGAGCTTTTCCCGCAAAATAGCGTCGAGATCGGCCTCGACATCATCCTCGGTGCGCAGATCGTCGTCGTCGTCGTCTTCTTCGGTTGCGCCCTTCTTTGCAGATACTTCGGAAACGACCGCATCGACATCCTCCGACTCAAGGATGTCTTCACCGGCTAGATCATCTTCAACGAAACCCTCATCGAGTTCCAGGCCCTCCTCGTCGAGGTCTTCCCCCTCGATCTCGGGCACGCCAAGAATCTCCGATTCCATGTCCTCGTTTTCAAGCATCTCGTCGTCAGACATGCACTTCCCTTTCGGCTATTGGGGCAGGAATATAGCCGAGTCAGGCCATTGTCCGGCGAATCATTCGCCGCGGCGACGTTGTTCGGCACGACGCTCAGCATCAAGACGCTCTAACTCGGGCGCCTCAAGCGTGATATGCGTCATAGCGGCAGCGATGGCATGGTGTCCCGCCTTGTCTGCGATCAATCGGTGCATCTCGAGGGCGACACGCCGGTAGGAAGGATGTCCCTGTGGGGATGAGCGCAATTCCAACAGATGCATGGCCTCTCGAGCATTGAATTGCATGACATATCGCAAGCGATACGCCATTGCGACGGCGTAAGGAGCCTGCTGGGGGTATTCCTCACGGAGCGCCTCGTAGAGGGCCGCTGAACGTGCCATCGTGCTCGCGAACTCGTCTTCACCCCCCGCTGCAGCCACGAGCTCGGGCATGACATAGCCATGGTCGACCGTTAGGCGCTGCCATTCGATCGTCAACATGCGATGGCGCTGTAAGTCACGAAACGCGCCGTAATCACCCAACACGTCGAATCGATACCCCACACGCTCGAAGGCCCGACCAGGCCGGTGCCGACGATTCTCGCGCTTACCGACGTAGGCGGTAAGCAGCGCGGATTTGTCCTCGATAGACATGTTTGCAACGCGCTCGAGAATCTGGGATTCGGGAAGATGGGAGTGTGCGTAGCAAATCGCGGCGATCACCTTGTTTTCGCCGTCGGGGTCAAAATCCACGAGTTCAACCTCGGGCACGTCGACAGGCGATCGATCGCCTAATAGGTCGTCCACAAGAATCGCTGTTCGATCGTGGTTGTCAGCCAGGTACGCACTCCATTTGCCACCGCGCTCTGGAATATCTACACGCCGCAGGAAGCTCGGAATCACCTTACGAAGTTCGGTAAGCATCAACTCCGCGTAATGACGGGCCTCGGGTAGAGGGTGACTACGCATGCGTAGTAGGAGTGCTTCGTAGGCCTGGCCTGAGCCATAGATACCAACATTGGACAGAGCGGCTGCAGGCAAAACGCCTCGGACCGCATCGAGAGCTTTCGCCCGAGTCGCCTGACGATAGACAAAGTCGGAATCATTGATTCCCTTGTGGACCGTCCGGCGAACGTGATCGGTGACGCGACCAACCAAGTCCGTGTATGTATCAAACATCCGATCCATATCCCCGACGTATCGCGTTCCGTATGGACCATTCAAAATTTCCAAGTCACGGAAGTATCGAAATCGACCTCCGAGACGGGCGTCGTAGTTGATGTAGCGCGTGCTCTGCTCGAGATAACTCATCAGGCGTCCCCATTCGAGGACCTTGGTCAATACGTTCGACGCCTGTTCACATGCCAAGTGCACGCCGCCCAACTGCGCAACTGAGTCATCTCCGTACTCCACGAAGATCTTCTCGTACAGGCTTTCAGCATGAGACGAACCGACGCTCAGCGAGTTGGCATCGGCGTCGGGCAGGTCCTCGACGAACTCATCGAGAAAGAGGCGACGAAGGCTTTTCGGGCTCCGGCTATACCGGGCAAACAGTGCTCCCTTGACCACCTCTGGCAGATTGACCAACGCAAACACTGGGCTATCAAGATTGGTGAAATAGCGCGAGAGTATGGACGCTTCTTCGTCGGAAAAGACCTCAGGAATGTAGAGCGTCACAGCAGGCGATTCTAGAAGTTCCTCCCCGCCTAGCTGGTGATGTCCGCGGCGTCACACGTACAGCGTCACGGCGTCAGGAATGACACGTATCCGAATCGCGGTTACGGCCTGGATGCGCTCGCCATCGACGCACACCTGACGTGGCGGTCCGTCCCATGAATACGAGTCAACTTGTGTGATCGCAATGTGGGGATGAGGAAGATGGGTCCCCCATCGCATGCGGTAGCGAGCCAGAAATCGCTGACGAATAGACATCGCGTGGTTGACGGTAACGAGATCCACTCGACCGTCGTTGGGGTGTGCTCGGCTTGCAATGCGCTTGCCTCGCCAGTAGCCGGTATTAGTAAAGAGCACCCAATCGCCATGGAAAAAACCGTCACCGACCTCTATGGTGTCTAGCGCAACAACACTTGAGCGACCCTCGGCGGTGGTGAGATCCACTGCGACGATGTCGACAGGGATGCGAAGGCACGTGTCACGCTTGTGATCCTCTAGGCCAAGGAGCTGCAAGACGTGCCGATCGGTCGAAACACACGCAAATGGCGTCTTTACGGGCTGTTGAGCATGCGACTCCACCGCTCGTCCAATGGCACGTGCGGTAGAAAAGCACGGAAGCCCGTTTGGCTGCGGTACTTCCTCGCCCCACGGGTCCCCTTTGCGAATCGTCATGCGCGCCCGCCTTCGATCGTGCTCGCAAGCGCCACCACCCCACGGTAGAGACGTTCACTGGCCTGTTGGGCCTGTTCGATGTCGGCTGCGTCCACGAGAACCTTCTCGATCTGCCTCACGAGATCGATGAGTTGCTTCATGGTCCGTACAAAGTCGCCCGCACTCAGTGCATCATCCGCCAACACGTCGTGCAAGGCTTCACCTCGACACCATTCCATAGCGAGGTCAATAAAACCGATATCGACAGTGCGATGGCGTGGAATGTTTCGACGAGTCTCTTCCCTGCCGATTCTTTCGCTGATTCGCTCGATTTGACGTACTCGCGTGCGAAGAGTCTCGTCACGTACCCGAGACGATTCGTCGCGTTCTCGGGATCGATCTTCGTAAACAAACACACTTGCCAACCCCGCAATTCGTGGTGCATCGAGTCCACGAAAGAAGCCTGCAGCGATAGCTTCTGCGATAAGTAAATCCTGCTCGTGGAAGATGCGCGACAACAAATGCCCTTTGTTGGTGAGGGACCATTCATCCACATATCCCCATTCGGCAAGCAATTCGATGACGTTGTCAAATTGATCGGCCACGGAGAGCACGTTTCGCGTACTTCGATTCGCTAAACCGCGAAGTTCGCGTTCGATTCGATCTGCTGATCGAAGGGCTTCACGCCGAGCTTGCTGTCCGTGGGGAGATTCGGCCGCTCGATCAGCGAGGCTTAGCAATCGAGCACGCTCCTTGCTGCGCCTGTTGATACGTGCTTGCATCTCGACGATGTCGCGTCCTCCTTGAAACTGCGCAAACGAAAGATTCAACAGGTGGCGTGACTCGCGCTCCGATGTGGAACGAATCAGGTTTGTCGCCATGTTGTACGTTGGACGAAAAGCAGACTGAAGAACAAAACTCTTACTCCTTACAAGCGCGGCCACTCGCTCCAGTGGCACGAACGGACTCCAAAGCGATACGGCGAAACCCTGCGCATCTAGGCCTCGTCTCCCGGCACGTCCTGTTAACTGGGCGAAGTCAGACGGCTTCAACAACTCGTGGCCCGAACCGGTGTATTTCGTCAATTTGTCTAAGACAACAGCTCGAGCAGGCATGTTGATTCCCACCGCGAGAGTCTCAGTAGCAAACACCACCTTGACCAGACCTTGTGCGAAACATCGTTCGACAATCTCCTTAAACGTTGGGACCATGCCGGCGTGGTGGGTGCCTATGCCCATCTCGAGACGATCGACGAACGATGTGTATCCCAAGACGGCAAGGTCGTCGTCGGAGAATCGACTAACAAGGCTTTCGGCAATCTCAACTATTCGATGGCGTTCCTGATCCGTTGTGAGTCGCATCCCCGCGGCAACGCAAGCACGAGCGGATTCGTCACATTGGTTTCTACTGAAAATGAAGTAGATGCACGGAAGAAGATCGCGAGTCCGCAATTCGTCTACAATCTCAATACGGTTCGGTGTAAAGAGGCGACCAGACTTGCCTCTTCCGTGGCGGTGAGCTCGGGTATCGCGCTCTCCGGACCTCAAGAGCTTGACCAATGATTGGTTCACCTGGTTGCCATCGAAGAGCGAAAAAACGCGTACTTCACGTGTCGACTTGTCCCCCACCGCATACATGTTCTCGAGGACAACAGGGCGCGTGGACTCTACGATGGCCGACGTAGGTCCTCGGACCGTCGTGAGCCACTGAGCAACCTCGTCGGCATTGGAGACCGTGGCCGACAAGCACACCAGGCGGACCTCCGGCTCGAGGTGAATGATGACCTCCTCCCATACCGGACCGCGATAGGCATCTTGAAGAAAGTGGACTTCATCGAGAATTACATACGCCAAGTTTTCAAGAGCCCCCGAACGTGCATAAATCATGTTCCGCAACACTTCGGTGGTCATCACCAGAATCGGTGCTGACGGATTGATTGTGGTGTCACCAGTAAGCAACCCAACCTCGCTCGCGCCGTAATGAGCGCTCAATTCGAGGAATTTCTGATTGGACAACGCCTTGATCGGCGCAGTGTAAAAAGCTCGTTTTGAGTCCTGTCGAGCCCGACCTACGGCATACTCCGCGATCACGGTCTTACCTGAACCCGTAGGCGCGGCGACAAGAACGTTCTTGTCCTCGTCGAGGGCATCGAGTGCCGCAATCTGAAAGTCATCAAGAGCGAAGTCGTATCGCGCCAGCAGAAATTCGCGTTGATGTCGCTCCATTGGCTAGGGCGTCATCGACTGGCGTTCTCGTCGAAGTGCCCTTTTCTGGGCAACCATGCCGATTAGCACGGCAACGAGATACAGCAAAGACATCGGTAAGGCGAGCGCGAGCATACTGATCGGGTCACCGCTCGGTGTGATGACGGCTGAAAGCCCAAAGATGATCATGATCGCTACACGCCATTGACGCAAGAGCGTTTGCGGAGACACCACGCCGACAAGCTGAAGGAAAACGATCAGAACCGGCGAAAGGAAGCCAATACCAAATGCCAGCACCATCATCGCAACAAGGCTGATGTACTTCGAGATCTGATAGGTCTGATTAACGTCTTCGCCGGACCATGCGATGAGAAATTCGAGTGCTTTATCGAGCGTCCAATATGCGGTGACACCGCCAAGTATGAACAGTGTCACTGCCGACAGGATGAACGGTACGGAATACTTCTTCTCTTTAGGATGCAGCGCAGGAACAATAAAACGCCACAACTGCCAGAGAACAACAGGCAATGCCAAGACGAGGCCGCCGTACCCCGAAATGCGCATGCGCGAGGCGAGTCCTTCTACCGGCCCGAGCGCATAGAGCGATCCATCGCAATTGAAATCGGGATTAGCGACGCATGTATTGCGGTAGGGCTGCGTCATGATGTCCAGAACAAAGTCGTAGAAAATCAGAATCGCGGCTGCACCGATACCAATTGCCAACATCGAGCGAACGATGCGCATGCGCAACTCGGCCAAGTGATCGAAGATGGTCATGTCCCCTTCGCGAACACGTTGCGACTTGCGCTTAATCGACGCCACTAATGTGCGCTTCCCGGATTGGTGTCACCATCGGTCGGCGGTGGCGCGTCTGGCGTCGAGACGTCCCCCGCCGGAGAGGGGTCGGTCCCTTGGGGCGTGGCAAGAGGTGTGGAAGCTGGATGTGGGATGAAAGTCGGTTCCTTCACCGTGTCGGCAAGCTCTTTGTTCACGGACTTTGCAGCGTCGGTAAACATGCTCTTGTATTCGTTTGCGGTGCCCTGAATATCACGGATTGGGTCGCTGAGGGCTTGGCGCAACTCCGATTGGGCGTCGGACGTTACGCGTTTGAACTCTCCGTACAGACGACCCGCCTTACGTAGCACCCCTGGAAGTTTCTCAGGGCCGAGGACAACCAGCCCCAGAATGAGGAGAAAGATGATCTCGCTCCCCGAGAAGTTGAACATACGCAAAGTCTAAAGGTTGTCCGGCATGGCGTGGAGGTGCTCCGTATGCTCGTGCACGTGCAACAGCGCCTACCTCGACTGCTTGATCGACCGATCCTGTTTGCCCACCGTGGGGGTTGTGCGCATGCCCCTGAGAATTCTCTGGAAGCCTTTCAACTCGCGCTTCGGCTGGGTGCAAACGGACTCGAAACCGACGTGTGGGTAACAAAGGACGGGGTTGCCGTCATTGATCACGACGGTTATCGGGGGCGGGCTTTTGGCAGACGTTGGATTCGTGACTACGACTACACGGCACTGCCCTATGCGGTGCCAACGCTCGCCCATTTGCTCGACACGTTGGCGCATCAATCGTTCAGCCTCAGTATCGATGTCAAAGACAGCGAAGCATTCAGACCGATACTCGACGTTATTCGTCCGAGGTCACTTGGATCCCGTGTGTATTGCTGTCATCCAGACCTCGCCACACTCGAAATCTGGGCACCCAATGCGTATGACATAAATCTGGTCCATTCAACCGCATTGAAATCACTCAAGGCCGGCCCCGAACAACATGCAGCAGAATTGTCAAAGCTCGGTATTCGTGCGTGCAACATGCATCAGACGGATTGGAACGGTGGTTTGACGTCGCTTTATCACCGTTTTCAACTGCTTACATTCGCTTGGGATGTCCAACATCAATCACTCGCCACGAACCTTCTGCGCATGGGCATTGATGCGATATTCGGCGACGATGTCACGATCATGCATGAGGCGGAACGCAATGACGAGCAGTAGCGCTTTACAAAAACGTGAACATGCGTATCGGCCAGATGATCATCAATGCTCGGCCCACCACAATCTCGCGACGAATAGTGCCGAATGCGCGGCTATCAAAAGACTCAACACGGTTATCACCTAAAACGAAAAGATGTTCCGGCTCAACCGTGGTCGGAGCAAGGTCCACCGTGCGGCAGCGGTCGACCGGATCCGCCTGTGCCACGAAAAACGGGTCGAGGTAGTCCTCTTCAATGGGCAAGTCGTTTACGAGGACCACGCACTGCCGGATTTCGACGGTGTCGCCGGGGACACCAATCACTCGCTTGATTAAGTCGTCATGCTGAATGGTGTCACCTGACACCGTGGCGCGATCGAAGACCACGATCTCCCCACGACGTGGTTCGCGAAAGCGATAAGACAACTTGTCAACCAATACGCGATTGTTCTGAAACATCGTGGGTTCCATGCTCGGGCCCGAAATATAAAACTGCTGCAGTAGGAATGCCCTCACGACTACCGCGATAACTACCGCCACAACGACGATGATCGCCCATTCTCGAATCTGACGTAGCAGACGCGATGATTCAGATCGATTCAATGAGTTTCTCCACTCGCTCGTCGCGACTCTTGAATGGGTCTTTGCACAATACTGTCCGTTGTGCCTGGTCGTTGAGTTTCAGATGCACCCAGTCGACTGTGTAGTCGCGTTTTCGCTCCTTGGCTCGCTTGATGAACTCTCCACGCAGGTAGGCCCTTGTGGTTAATGGCGCATTGGTGGTCGCACTTACAAATGCGTCATCGTGCACGACACGATTTACAAGACCCCGGTCTTGAAGCTTGTAGAAAAGGCCTCTATCGCGCCGAATTTCGTGATACTGGAGGTCGAGCATCTGGACGCGTGGATCATCCAGACGGCACTGGTGACGAGCCATGAACGATTCAACAAGTCGATACTTAATTACCCAGTCGACCTTGGTATCAAGAGCCAGCGGGTCACGCTCGATTGTCTCTACGGCATCTCGCCACATGCTCAACGATCGCGTTTCCTCATCGGGAAATCCGTATTGATCGGAAAACTGAATTGCAGCGTCGAGGAATGACCGTTGGACATCGAGAGCACTCATTTCGCGACCAGACGCGAGACGAACACGTCGGCGGCAGGTGATGTCTTGACTGATCTCACGAATCGCGCGGATCGGGTTCTCGAGAGTGAAGTCCGGCAACTGGAACCCCTTGGTTTCAAGCATCATAAGCATGCAGGACGTGGCGCCTATCTTTAAAAAATTTGTGTACTCGCTCATGTTGGAGTCCCCAACGATGACATGGAGTCGTCGATACTTCTCGGGATCTGCGTGTGGCTCGTCGCGCGTATTGATAATCGGCCGGCTGCGTGTCGTAGCAGAGCTCATCGACTCCCACACGTGTTCGGCGCGTTGGGCGATGGTGAAGACGGGACCTCGTGCAGTCTGTAGTACATGACCCGCTCCCGCATAAATCTGTCGAGTAACGAGAAACGGAATGAGTGTTCCCCCATACTGTTCGGTGTCGGCAGACCGGAGTGTGAGAAAGTTCTCGTGACAACCATACGAATTGCCAGCGAAGTCGGTGTTGTTCTTGAAAAGATGGATGGTGCCGCGAATTCCCTCTTCATGAAGTCGATCCTCGGCACCAATCAGCAAGTCCTCAAGAATGCGTTCGCCCGCCTTATCCTGCGTGACAACGTCGCGTATCGAATCGCACTCGGCCGTTGCATATTCGGGATGAGAACCGACGTCTAGGTATAAGCGGGCACCATTTTCGAGAAATACATTCGAACTCCGGCCCCATGACACCACACGTCTAAACAGGTATCGCGAAACCTCGTCGGGGCTTAGCCGGCGTTGCCCACGGAGTGTGCACGTGACGCCATACTCGGTCTCGACGCCAAAGATGCGCCGTTCCACGTCAGGAGAAGCATTCAGCAATTGCCGAATCGGGCACACGCGAAAAACATCGTCGATCGCCATCGCGTCGCAGCACCGCAACTTCAACGTCTTCCGAGTCAACAGTCTTGTCGCCAGTCGACAAGGCATATACCGCCGATTTCACCGCTGCAGTGAGATTCATTCCAGGGGCGAATTGTTCTTTGAGTCGCACCTGGATTGCATCAGCGTCTCCGCCCAACACGCTGTATTGCTGCTCGTCAATGACCGTTCCATCGTAAAGAATGTGAAACAGCTGATCGCGGTCAGCAGTGCCCCCGAGTTCTGCAACCAGGATTTCCACCTCGAGCGGCTTTACTTCGTGGGTAAAAATCTGGCCGATAATTTGTGCGTATTGATTAGCGAGACTCCTCGCATCTACGTCAAGACGCGAAAACTGGTAACCCTTGAGATCGGCAGCACGGATACCGGCGACGCGAAGTTGGTCGTACTCGGTGTACTTGCCGACGCCGGCGAAGGCAATGCGGTCATAGATTTCACTGACTTTGCGGAGCGTGTTTGATGGATTCTCCGCAACGATGGCAATCCCTTCGTCGAACTGAAGAGCCACAAGAGATTTTCCCCGAGCTATGCCCTTTCGTGCAAAATCTGCACGATCCTTCATCATCTGCTCTGGTGCAACGTAGAACGGCATACTCATGGACGCACCACCCCTTCGGCGATTTCCTGGTACACCCTGGCGAGCAGATCGTCGCCTACACGAGCAAATCCACTTGCCGTGATGATGGCCACTGTCGGGAATATTCCTCGCGTGGTGTCAGGACCGCCAGTTGCGGAGTCGGCGTCGGCAGCTTCCCACAATGCGCGCGACACAAGTTCAACTGCAGCGGAGGTGCTCAAATCTCGCTTCCATGCCATTCGAAGGACGGCACCGGCATGCAGCATGCCGGACCCCGTTGCCACAAAATCACGCTCTTCGTACCTACCGCCAGTTGCGTCGTAATCCCAGAGACGACCTCGCTCAGTTACATGGTCATAGCCAGCAAAAATGGGCACAACCATGAATCCCTGCATCGCGGCCGGCAGGTTGCTGCGCACGAACATGGAAAGCTGGTTGGCCTTGCCTTCCAAAGACAACGACACGCCTTCGACTTTCTCGTAGTGCTCTATCTGCAGTTGGAACAGCTTGACCATTTCCATAGCTGGACCAGCGGCACCTGCGATGGCAACTCCACTGAACTGGTCGGCCTCAACGACCTTCTCCATCTCACGATGGCTGATCAAGTTGCCCGACGTGGCGCGGCGATCGCCGCCCATGACTACTCCGTCAGCTGTGCGGATCGCCACACATGTGGTGGCGTGGGGTACCGCCAGCGAACCGTGTGAACCAACTTCAAACGGTGACAGTCCAATACGGTGTAGAAGCGCGCTGAAGTTCGCTCCAGGATCGTCGTCCAACCGAAATGGCATCGACATACGGGAAAGGCTAGGCCTATTCGCCACCCTTTTGCACATAGTTGCGAACGAACTCTTCGGCATTCGATTCCAATGCCTCATCGATTTCGTCCAACAGATCATCCATCTCTGCGATCAAATCATCGCGCACTCCTGAACGAATTTCAGGCTCGACAGCCACTTCGACTTCACGGTTTGGATGTGCCTTCTGGCGACGGATTGCCATGTATCGACCATAGCCACCCTGCGACGCCTAGATATCGTCGGGCCGATCGAGACCCAGCATCGCTATCAATTCAGCAGGTGATGCCGCTTTGGCGACGATATCGGCAACCAGTTCGTATGTCCCGCGAAGGGGCTCCTCCATTGGTATTCGCACCAACGCGTTACCGCCAGCATCAATCACCATGCTGTCCCAATTCGCGGCAACCACGTGCTCCGGCCATCGCTCGAGAACCTTGCCACGGAAATACGCTCGTGTGGATCGCGGTGGTTCCGTTACCGCGTGCGTAACCAAAACATCATCGATAAGAGTGCGAAGTCCGGCCTTAGACGCGATGCCGCGGCCCGGGCGGAGGTCGTGGTACTGAATATCGATGAGTTTCATTTTCGGATCATCGTCTGAGATCCTCCGCGAGACCGCGTAGGACTCGAGCAGGATCTTCTTGGCTACCCAGTCAACGCGGTCGCGAGCGTCGGATGGCTCACGGCGTAGATCGGCAATAACACGCGACCATTCATGCAAAACGTGCTCGCCGCATTCCACGCCAACCGAATCGAGTCCATGTCGTTGAGACCAATCTCGTGCGTATTCGATGAGCTGTTCCTGGATATCGAGTGCCGTCATGATTCGCCCGTCAGCCAATTCGACCGTCTGACGCAGCGTGGGGTCTTGGCTGATTGATCGAATCGTCTGTACCGGATGGCGCAAGATCAGACCTTCCGGATAGGCACCGTCTTCAATCATCGCCAAGATGATCGCCGTGGTACCCACTTTAAGAAATGTCGCCATCTGGCTCATGTTCGCGTCACCGACGATCACGTGAAGCCGGCGGTACCGATCTGCACTCGCATGCGGTTCGTCCCGGGAATTCACAATGGGGCGTCGAACTGTGGTCTCGAGCCCAACTTCTTCTTCGAAAAAATCCGCTCGCTGAGATATCTGGAATCGATCAAGGCGTGCGGCGGAGTGATGTTCCTCCCCCACTTTGCCGGCTCCACAGAACACTTGCCGGGTGACGAAGTGCGGAGTAATCATTGCCGCGAGACGTCCAAACGGAACCGAACGATCTACTAGATAGTTCTCGTGACATCCGTATGAATTGCCTTTGCCGTCTGAATTGTTCTTGTAAACGATGATCTCAGCTGCAGTTCCGACTGCATCTGCCGCGATTGCCATACTCCTGCGCATCACCTCGTCTCCGGCGAGGTCGTACTGCAGTGCCTCAAGCGCGGTCCGGCACTCTGGCGAGGACACCTCGGGATGAGCATGGTCAACGTAGTACCGCGCACCATTTGTGAGAACCGTGTTGGCGAGGTGATACTCCGTCTCAGGGAACGATGACCCCAGTGGCCGGTCATCACGAGCATCACGGTGTGGGCGCTCAGCCGAGAAATCCCAATTGCTACTCCAGTCACGCCCGGAATATGCATTCACCAAAATGGTCGACGCGGCGACTGCGCTCAGGTCTATACCTCGTGCAAGCACACCGTATTCAGTCTCGATTCCACAGACCTTCGGTATCGCCATCGCGCTAGAGGTAATGACCCGTAACAGCAGGCTCAATTAACTTGCTGCCAGCATGGCGGCCTTGAGCCAGGGTGCGAATAAACACGATCCGTTCACCCTTTCGTCCTGACACCTTTGCCCAGTCATCAGGATTCGTTGTATTCGGCAAATCATCGTGTTCGTCAAACTCTTGTCGGAATGCGTGACGCAGATCATCAAGCGACAGCCCCGCCTCGCCACCACCGATGATTCGTTTGATGGCCAGCTTCTTGGCACGTCTCACCACGTTTTCCAGCATGGCCCCCGAAGCGAAGTCCTTGTAATACAGCACTTCTTTCTCGCCATTTTGATATGTCACTTCAAGGAACTCGTTTTCGGGTACCAACGCGTACATCTCGGCAACGGTGACATCAATGAGTCGACGAAGCGCCGCAAAGTGGTCCTGATGAATTCTCTCGAGCAGCGCAGGGTCTAGTGGAATATCGCTGGTGAGATAGCGGGCCAGTATCTGGGCGGCCGCAGATTCGTCAGGACGCTGAATCCGAATTTTGACGTCCAACCGACCAGGTCGAAGAATTGCCGGATCGATGAGGTCCTCGCGGTTTGTGGCCCCAATCACGATGACATTGCGGAGACGCTCTACCCCATCAATCTCGGCGAGTAGCTGAGGGACAATCGTCGACTCCATGTCGGACGATACGCCTGAGCCACGCGTGCGAAACATGGAGTCCATCTCGTCAAAAAAGATGATGACAGGCCAACCCTCCTCGCTCTTTTCGCGGGCACGCTGAAAGATCAGGCGGATCTGTCGTTCAGTTTCGCCAACGTACTTGTTCAGCAGTTCGGGGCCCTTCACGTTGATGAAGTAGCTGCGGCCCTTTTCATCACCCGTTCGTTCTGCAACTTTGCGAGCAAGGCTGTTTGCTACGGCTTTAGCGATGAGGGTCTTTCCGCATCCAGGCGGGCCGTACAGCAAAATCCCCTTGGGAGAATCGAGTTGGTATTCCGCAAAAAGATCGTGGTGTAAATAAGGCAACTCGACCGCATCGGCAATCTGTTCAATCTCCTCATCGAGTCCACCAATGTCGCTGTACGAAACGTCGGGAATCTCTTCAAGAAGCAGATGATTCATCTCCGGTTGTTCGAGGCGCTCGAGCAATAAATGCGAACGTGGGTCCATGCGGAGGGTGTCACCGTGACGAAGAATGGTCCCCCGCAGCGCATCACTTAACTCACACACCATTTCCTGATCACCGTGTAGGGCAACCACGGCTCGAACACCATCGTCAAGAATCTCCTTAAGGGTCACCACCTCGCCGACGTTTTCAGGTCCGCGTATCCCGATGATGCAAAAGGCATCGTTGACTACCACCTCTGTTCCAATCCGGAGGTCTTCAAGATCGATGGCTGATGAGCACACCACACGCATCTTGCGACCATTCACCCAGATGTCCAGGGTCGCGTCGTCGTTGCGTCCCATCACCACGCCGTACGAGGAAGGTGGCGCCGTGAGTTTGTCTACCTCGATACGGAGAGATGCGATGTGCTCGCGCGCCTCGCGCAGGGTGAACTCCAATCGCTCGTTTTTTGCACGAAGTGTGTCGAGCACCCCGTCCGCGGATTGCGACGAGGCATGATGTGGTTCTGGCGTTGCTGCGGAGTGACCATCGGCCATGGGATTCAACCTAGTTACCCCGACGGTCATCCCGCCACGGGCAAGGTGTCACTCGGGCAGGACTTTTTGGTCCACGCCGTGTATTGTTGGGAGTCGCTATTAGGTCACGAAGGAGTCAACAACATGAAGGTCTGGATCGATCAGGATCTCTGCACGGGAGACGGCCTCTGCGAAGAGATTGCGCCGGACGTGTTCACGCTTCTTGATGATGGTCTCGCCTATGTGCGCGAAAAGGACAAGATTTTCGCCACAGCCAAAGGAAATCCCCAGGGCGCAGAAGGCATGGCCGAGATTCCCGACAATCAGCTTGACGCAGTGATTGAATCCGCCGAGGAATGCCCCGGCGAATGCATCTTCATCGAGCCGTAGCCTTTAGCCAACGAAACGCGCTGCGGTGAGAAATGCCGTGTGGGCCACCATACGGTGGTCGGGTCGCACCGCAAGACCCTCGATGTGCCAGCCACGATGGAGCACCTCGATGGTGCGGCTCTCTGTCCAGTGTTCGCCGAGAGCCTGACGCACTTGAACTGCCTGGGTGATGCTGGGCGTGTAGGCGACGAGGATGCCACCCGCGCCGATCAGCGGCGCGATGACCGGCACCACTCGCCACGGCTCAGGTAAATCGAGCATGACGCGGTCGTAGTGCTGATGTGGGACTTCTTGGTAGGAGTCGCCGATTGTCACCGTATAGCGGCCACACGCGTCATCGCCGAGAAACGAGCGAACATTGGACTGTGCGCGTGACGCAAAGTCCTCGCGAATCTCGACACCGTGCACCACAGCACCGAGGCGCAGAAGCGCCATGCTCAAGGCGCCTGAACCTACGCCCGTTTCCAAGACGTGCATACCGGGGCCCACGTCACCGATCATGCACATAGTGGCCAGATCCTTCGGATAAATCACCTGCGCGCCTCGCGGCATCTCCAACACGAAGTCTTCAAGTGTCGGCTCGAGTACCCGGTATTCCCCTCCCTTCGTGGTCGACACCTTGCTCCCGATCGCGGCCGCTGCCAGCACTTCGTGAGGCACGAAGCCATTGTGCGAGTGGAACTCACCGCCCTCTTTAAGCGTGACGAGGTAGCGGCGCCCCTTGTTGTCAACGATGAGAAGGCGCTGACCCATAGTCGCCATCAGGTGTATTTCCTTAGCGACACGTGAATGTCATCTCCGGGACGAAGACGAACTGTGCGAACCGGCACTCGACGTCGGGCGAGAGCCCATTGCGCGATCTTGACGAGCGGAAGGAGCCACCACACTCTGCCAACAAGCATTGACACACGCGTGCGTGTCAACAAAAAGATTGTGAGGCCAAGTGCACGCATTACCGGTGATCTTCGCATGTGGCTTAACGACGAATTTCGATAAATCCGCCACGGCGCCTACCGGCGCGGCGCCCGAGGCCATACGCCACGAGTACGACCAGCATCATGCCGGCAGCTACCGACCCAAGAAGTGATCGCTGTGATTCCTCGGCTGTGCCGACGAGGTCGGTCTGAACATCACGAATACGCTGCACCAGTTCATCGCGCTGCACCCGTGAGTCAGCCACGTGCGCCACCAGAGTTGAGGCTTCCCTTATTGATGCGACTCAGACTCCAAACGACCAGCAGGATGCCCACTACAGCAGTGATTAAGTAGGGCGCCCAAGACCATCCGCCGCCGAACGGTAGTGATGCACTTTGGAGCAATCGAAGCACTCCAAGAAGCAGAAACAGTGAGGCGAGGATGATGGCGTGGGCGGCTACGAGGCCGAATCCCAACCATCGACCAGCACCGCGAAGTGGTTCAACGGTCTCTTGCTTGATGTACTGCACGACAAGGTCGAACGTCTCGGAGATATGGGACACGCGAAACATGTCTCCATTCAATCAGCGCTTCGTCGAATCTCCATCAACAGCGTCTGTTCCTGCTCCTGCAGCATCGCCGCAAACCGTGCGATTCGTTCAGACAAGGCGGTTGCTTCCAACAGTTGCTGTCGATCGAGCGGACCCAATGGTGATTCCGTGATCATGGTGAATGCGGCGAGGGACGGATCCAATTGATCTATCGCAGTCACCGTGAAGGTTCCAATCCCCATCTCCGTCGCTATGGCGGCGACGCGACGATGAAGCGTATGAACGCATCGCACCGCGTCAGCATCGTCATGTGAAACAACGTCAGGAAAATCGACGACCCGAGCCTGCGGGAACGGGTCATCAGGCAACCACTCCTCCACGGCAATGCGATTGGTGCCGCCGACAATCACTGCGAGACGCCCCTCGTCGAGTTCGTGCACGCGTAGCACGCGCGCACACGTTCCGACCGTGGACCGCACATCATGTCCACCCACTTCAGAACCCCGTTCAATAAGCACGATGCCAAATATCGGCGGATCGGTTTCCTGCACCATTGCCATCATCTGTCGGTAACGATCTTCGAAAACATGAAGGGGCAACAGCTGGCCAGGCAACAGCACGGTCCCAAGAGGGAACATTGGCAAGATCACTTGGCGAATGGCGCAATCTCACCGATCGACGGAGAATCACTCAAGGTTGCAAAGATTTCGCCCATAGCACTCCATATCGGACGATAAAACGACTGGTTTGCAACACTCGGCCCGTTCATGATGAGTGCATAGGAAAACAACTGTCCATCGCCATACGGAACATAACCGGCAAGAGCCTTTGCACCAGTGAGCGTCCCCGTCTTTCCGAGGAGTCGCGCCTCCATCGGATTACCAATAAACAGTTCACGAAGCGTCCCGGTCCTTCCCGCAAGTGAAAAACTCTGCGCTATCTCGTCCTCGTTCTCAAGCAGTACTGCTTGTAAGAGATCGCACGAGAATCGATTTGATCGATCCAGGCCAGCACCATCCATCATCGTCAGCGATGAAAGATCGAATCCGCGATCACCGAGATATTTTTGTACTGCAGCGATGCCAGCCTCGCGTGTCCCCCGGCCTGCTGTGGCCACACCAATCTCTTTCAGGATGAGCTCGGCCGCATTGTTATCGCTATTGCCAAGGAGGTCGTTAATGAGTGCCGGCAACGGCGCTGAGTCCACGACCGCGATGGGGTCACCCGAACCACCTGTCATTGCCGCACGCGGTAAACCATCAACGGTGATTCCCGATGCAATCATCACTCTCGTGAGTTCGCGAGCGGCTGCTAACGCTGGGTTATCGGGTTTCAGCGGATCACCCAACACCGCACCATCGTTGATCATCATTGCGCCCAGTGGTCCTACCTCCGTTACGCGGACCCCCAGGCCGAGTGTGGGTGCCCATCGTTCGGTGTCGTACCGCGATTCGTCGACGACAATCGAACCGGTGATTCGAGAAACCCCTATATCGCGCAACGCGTCCACAAACTGCTGTGTCGACGTCACATGGACGTTGGGAAACCGCGACGTCGCTTCGTAGCCCTGACTCTGAATAGACGGGTCTCCTCCACCAACCACCAGGAGGTCGCCGATAATTGCACCCTCACGCACCTCGCCGTACATCGGCGTGGCAAATCGATAGTCCACTCCCAGCATCTCGAGCGCTACCGCCGCCACAAGGATCTTCATGTTGCTTGCCGGGAGAAGTCCACTTGCGCCGTTTGTCGTCACTAGACGACGCCCTTCAACATCCACGACAAAACAACTCTGATCCGGCAAGCGAGACGCGAATGCGTTGAGGCGTTCTTCGAAGTCGGTGAAACGAACGTCGTCGGACAACACTGCCGGCACGCGGCGGGCTGAAAGAAGCGATGCGTCAAGTGCTGAAAGTGGTCGAGTCGTATTGGATTGGACGGACTCCGCCAACCCTCGGGCGGTGAGCCACGCGGATCCAAAGATCGTCGCGCCTAGTGCGGCGAGTGACACGAGGACTACCGCGACGGCTTTGGGCGAACCCGCCTTCACGCGCTGGCGAGCGCGCTCCAATCCTTGAGAGTCTTCGTTTCGAGCGGTTTTCACGACTGCGACGCGCGGAAGCCTGCGTACCGCGCCATCTCGGCAAGTGCGCGAACCGCGCGGGCACCTGATGGGAAACAATAGGAACCCAATTCACGCGCCGTGAGTGGGCCCGGATTGTCACTATCGGCTACGGCGAGTTCGGTGGCCACCATCACGGGTTTGTTCCATTTATGAGCGGTCTCGACCGCGGCACGGACGTATCGCTCATCCTGCCGCTCGTGATAGGTGACGATGCGTTCGAGACCATGGTCCGGATAAAAACGTCCTTCTCGCATCATGCGAGCCTGATTGCTCTGGATACCAAGGCCCAGAAGGAGAATCGCATCTACATCATCATGGGCCGCCACCAAGTCGAGAATCTCGGGGATCGTGTCGCGTGTCTCGCCGCCAGCGCAATCAATGGGATTATTTCGGCTCCAACGTGGTGGGAGAATCGCATCGAGCGACGCCATTAACGACTGCGGCAAATCGATGAGTTCGAGTACGCCATCTCGTGCCACTGCATCTGCGGTGACGACGCCCCACCCCCCGACTGTCGTGAGAATCACGAGACGGTTCCCCTTGAGTGAAGGCTGTGAAGCGAACGCGGCGGCGACATCAAATGCTTCCTCAACACCCTCTACGAGGCTGACCCCATACTGGCGACACACCGATGAAAAAACCGCGTGATTTGCCGCTAACGCACCCGTGTGGCTCGACGCAGCTTTGGAGCCTTCGTCAGTGACGCCTCCCTTAACCATCACGAGTGGTTTGTGCTGGACAAATCGAGAGACAGAGTCAATGAAGGCGGGTCCGTTATCGACGCTTTCTACATAGGTCAGTCCAACCGTCGTCTCTGGGTCGTTGGCGAGATATGCCAGGTAATCAGCTATGCCGAGTTGGGCTGCGTTCCCCGCTGAAATGGCACGAGAGACACCCACTCCGGAGAAACGCGAATAGTTCAAGAAGCTCGACACGAAGTTGCCGCTCTGCGAGGCGATACCCACATTGCCCTGCGGCGGATGAGGCGCGACAATCTGTGCACACAATTTGCTCGGTGTGCTCACCAATCCCTGTCCGTTCGGGCCGGCAAGCACGATGCCAAGTTCATCGGCCAACGCCACGAGTCGCCGCTCCGATTCCTCGTGTCCTGCCTCGCGATAACCCGCTGACGCGACAAACACGGCACCAATTCCTGCTCGCGCGCATTCTCGCAAGATGTCCTCGTTGGCACTTGCAGGCGTACACAAGAACGCGAGATCCGCTGCGCCGTGAGGAAGGTCGGACACTGAGGGCAATGTGTTGATACCCAACACCTGCTCCCCCGATCGGTTGGTGGCAAACACGTTGCCCGAGTATCCCCCGACCAAGATGTTGTGCAGGGAAACGAATCCAAATTTTCCCGGATGCGACGACGCACCCACCACAACAACCCCGCGCGGATCGAACAACGGCGATAAACGATCGCGCAATTGTCGCGGCATTGCATTTGCTGTGGCGTTTTCGTTCGGGAAGAGTTCGACAAGTGCATCGACCGCCACCAACGAACCATCCCCACGAACGATTAATGGATTGACGTCTACAGAGGCCACATCGTGACGCGACAAAGCAAGTGAACCAAGACCCAGTAACAACGAACGCAACTGCCCGGCATCGGGGGCAACATCGCCTCGATACGACCCCAACAAAGCCTGGTGCGTGAGCCGTTTCAGCGCACGATCCACATCGGATTCCCCAAATGGGACTCGGAGGAACGTCACATCCCCGAGTGCTTCGGCCAGTACGCCACCGATACCCACCATGACGAGCGGGCCAAACGTGGCATCACGTACCACCCCCGCGATGAGCTCCCGATTGCCTTTGACCATGGGTGCCACCAAGTACGACACCGTTCCGTCCTCGGGCCGAATTCGCTCATTTATGTCCGCCACTGCTCGACGCACCGCGTCATCGCTACCCAGACCGAGGTGTACAAGCCCGCGCTCAGTCTTGTGCGCAATGGTGTCGCCCGAGGCCTTCAGGGCCACCGGAAATCCAACCTCATGTGCCGCAGTAATGGCGTCCTCCACGGAGGTGACCACCCGTTCAGGGGCAAACGGTACAGCAAAGTGACGAAGTAGTTCTTTCGAACTGGCCTCTGACAGTGTTTCAGTATTCGGCACGTTGACGACTGTAGTTCTCCGTAAGGGTTCGACTCCGGCCAAAACCCGCCACTCTTCGCCAACGTGTAGACACCCCACGAAGTACAGTCCTCAACGTGCATACGCTTGACAACGACACCGACCGGCTTGCAGTAGCCATTATTCGAGGAATCGCCATGGATGCGCCATTGCATGCCAAGAGCGGTCATCAGGGAACAGCGATGTCGCTCGCCCCTCTCGGGCACGTGCTCTACTCACGCGTCATGCGGCATTTTCCCGGAGACCCTCATTGGGTGAGCCGAGATCGATTCATTCTGTCGAACGGGCATGCTTCGATCCTCCAGTACGCCCTGTTGTTCTTGAACGGCTATGGCCTCGAGCGCGATGACCTGTTGGCCTTCCGTAGCTGGGACTCTCGCACGCCTGGTCACCCCGAAGCGGGCCATACCCCAGGTATCGAAGTCACTACCGGTCCACTTGGTCAAGGTTTTGCTAACGCAGTTGGCATGGCAATTGCCGAGCGAAACCTCCGATCACGCTTCGGCGACGAACTGATGGACCATCACACGTGGGTGGTGGCAGGCGATGGCTGTCTCATGGAAGGAATTAGCCATGAAGCAGCATCGCTCGCGGGACATCTCGGTCTCGATCGGCTGGTCTGCATTTTCGACGACAACCGCATCACAATCGACGGGTCAACCGATCTGGCTTGCTCGGACGATGTGCCGATGCGTTTCCGCTCCTACGGGTGGAACGTGATTGAAGTTGGTGAGTTGGGAGACGATTTAGACGCACTCGAAGCGATGTTGCTCGAAGCCAAAAATCACCGTGGTCAACCCACACTGTGTGTGTTGCGCACCCGAATTGGAGTGCCGTCTCCCGACTTCACCGATAGGCATGAGGCACACGGCAATCCGTTCACAACAGAACATGTGACCCGGACTAAACAGGCAATGGGAATCCCCGATGAACCTTTTTGGGCACCTGATTCTGTTGTAGAGACTCTTCGCCATCACGCACACCGTCGAGGTGCCGCATTGCAAGAGAACTATCAGCGACAATCTGCAGGTTGTGATCGATCCACATTCGACGCTTGTTTCGCTCCCGTAGCCGTCGAGCGCGTTACGGCGCCTCAGTTCGATGCAGCTAAGCAGTTGGCCACGCGTCAAGCCATCGTCGAGTCGATCGTGGCGAGCACTGACGCGATCCCTGGACTTCTCATTGGCTCTGCAGACCTCACCGGCAATACCGGCACGCGGGTGTCGTCGTTTAATGCCCATACGCGTACCGACCCCAGTGGTCAGCAGGTGTATTTCGGCATTCGGGAGCATGCGATGGGTGCTGCACTGGTAGGCGCAGCACTACACGGTGGTGTTGTTCCCGTTGGTGGGACCTTTTTCGTCTTCTCTGACTACATGAAGCCAGCGATTCGTTTGGCTGCGCTGTCTCAAGCCCGTTGTATTTTCGTATTCAGTCATGATTCGGTCGGGGTTGGCGAAGACGGTCCGACGCACCAACCCATCGAACACCTCGCTGCTCTTCGCTCGATGCCCGGCCTTCAGGTCATCCGTCCTGCCGATGCGAATGAGACGCATCGAGCATGGCTCTCGGCCCTGCGCGCAGATGGGCCCACCGCACTCATTTTGAGCCGACAAAACCTGCAACTTTTGACCGATGGGAACGCAGTCGATACGGGTGCAGCTGAAGTCGGTTCCGAAGCCGAACCTGATCTTGTCTTGATCGGTACCGGTAGCGAAGTGTCCACATGCGTTACAGCAGCCGCATTACTGCGGGAACGTGGAGTGTCTACACGGATTGTGTCAATGCCGGATTGGCGTCGTTTCGATGCCCAACCGGTGACGTTCCGTGAAACACTGCTCCCCCCTCATCTACCCACGATCTCCGTGGAGGCGGCTTCGACATTTGGATGGTCGCGATACGCACATCGACAGGTAGGTATCGATCGATTTGGTGCGAGTGCCCCTGGTTCAACAGTGCTCGAGCAACTTGGCATCTCCCCCACGCACGTAGAGGCTGTCGCGATCGAACTGCTTGAGACTCGTCGCCATGATTAACTCAACTCGTCTTACAGCGTTACACGAAACATGCGGCCAAAGCCCGTGGCTCGACACGCTAAGCCGGGCATACCTGCTCGATGGCACCCTCGAACGCTGGTTGCAGCAAGGCATTCGCGGGGTGACCTCGAACCCGAGCATCTTTCAGAAAGCGATAGCAGGTTCGTCGCTCTACGACCATGAACTGTTGCAGTCCTATACGCATCATCGTGACGTACATGTCGCCTATTGGGATTTGGTTTGCTCGGACATCGCAAATGCGGCTGACATGTTCCGAGGTCTTTACGAGAGCTCCGCGGGACAGGACGGATACGTGAGCGTTGAAGTATCTCCGGATCTTGCTTACGACACCGATGCAACGGTGACTGCCGCACGCACGTTATGGGAGCGTCTGAATCGACCCAACGTCATGATCAAGGTGCCGGCCACTCAGGCCGGCATTGACGCGGTTCGTCAGATCGTCGCGAATGGCATCAACGTCAATGTCACGCTCATTTTTAGCCTCGACACGTACGCGCAAGTTCTTGACGCGTATCTCGGTGGTCTCGAGGAACTCGCAGCCACAAACCCAACGGCTGTCTCAACAGTTGCGAGCGTTGCAAGTTTCTTTGTCTCGCGTGTCGACACCGAGATCGATCAGCGTCTCACCGATATTGGGTCTCATGAAGCGCTCGCGATGCGTGGACGGAGTGCTATTGCGCAGGCTCGACTCGCCTATGCCCACTTTCAGGATTCCATGCTCAGCACACGCTGGGCCGATCTCCAGAGTCGTCACGGAGCGACACCGCAGCGTCCACTGTGGGCATCCACATCGACGAAGAATCCCCAGTACCCCGACACACTGTATGTAGACCAACTCATTGGCCCTCTTTCGGTCAACACGCTGCCCGAACCCACCGCGCGCGCATTCGATGACCACGGGGTCCTGCGCCAAACAATTGACGTTGGTCTCGAGGAGGCCCGCAAAGAGTGGGACTCGTTGCAACGACTCGGTGTCGATACACAAGATGTAGCACGACTACTTGAAAAGCAAGGTGTGGACGCATTTCGGAAGAGTTTCGACGATCTTCTCAGCGAGTTACGTGACAAGGTCGCACAGCTCACGTGACCAACGGTGCTCATGATCGTGCCGCGGTAGAAACCGCCATTAACGACCTCGTCGATCAGATGGGTGGCCCCCATGACCGTCAGTACGTGGTCAGTCTCATCACGAGCGCGCTCGGGCTCTCCCGAGACGACATTCCTACATTGGATATGAAGATCGCTGCGTCGGCACTCAA
>Ga0164292_10000263_pt1 | contig 38744 bp, 32 predicted proteins | sample GEODES117metaG_FD_111486 | JGI IMG/M metagenome (GOLD analysis project Ga0164292, IMG submission 111486) | Eutrophic lake water microbial communities from Lake Mendota, Wisconsin, USA - GEODES117 metaG | ecosystem: Environmental > Aquatic > Freshwater > Lake | place: USA: Lake Mendota...
CTTTGTTTCAGCAATTCGCTCGCATTTTTATTGAGCGACAAATATCTCCACGAAATTTTATGAGGATTTGCCTTCAACAATTCAATCGCTCCGGGGTTCTCAGACAATACAGTCCAATCTACTTTATCAAGATTCTCGGCCAGCAATTCAATGGCTTTCGGGTGCGGATTACTAGACAGCTGCACCCAATCAATCTTTTCATTAATATTAAGAGTCATATAATGCTCCCTGTTTTTCTCCAATTCAATCCTCTCTCTCAGCAACTCAATAATCCGCGGATTTTCATTATAACACATTCTATCAATCCATACTCTATATAGAAAGTAGCAATCTTTGTTGACTTCATCTTCATCGTTATCTTCATCGTAATCTTCATCCTCAATAGAATATGGAGGCAACTGCTTCTCATACTCCATTCTCTCAAAAATCATATCAACTGCTCGCGGATTCTTATTATCGCACAGCGAACACCAAACAATATCGTGAGGATATTTTTTCAAGATATCAATTGCTTCAGGGTTCATAGAAAGCTTCAACCAATTAACCTTCTCATCCGCTTTCAATTTCTTATAATCTTCTTTATCCATACTTTTCTCTTGTTCAATCTTTTCCTTCAACAAATCAATCGCACAGGGATTCTCTGACAACATACTCCAATTAAGCTCCTCTTTCTTAACCCACTTCCTCAAAACATACTTGGAAGGCAATAGGCTCTTATAATTCCCGACAATTTTGCCGAGGATATCATCTGGCAATTTGTTAATAGTAATAGAGGTGTCATCTGCTGTCAGAGAAGAGGTAAGAAGTCTCTCAACAATTTTTGACTGATTCTCAGAGATTTCCGCCATTTTCTCAACAGAAACGAAGTTGCTACTCATCGTGCTAATAATCCGGAGATGAGCTTTCTCTACGCGGTTCTTAGGCTTTTCTGAACTGGGACTCGCTGGGACTACAGGGGCTTGTCTGAGGATACGCAGGACAGTCGGGTGCAGGCTGTGCTAAAAAAAGTATTGGGCCCCATCAATTTTTATAGGAAACGGGTAAAAAAAGAGCATTTTTGGTTCCTCGCCTATGCGCAGGAATTAGAATATTTCATCATCTAATTTTACAGAAGTCTATGAAAAATTTATTGGATTATCAATACCATATTTATCCTTACCTTTATATCCTTCTATAAGTTATTCGCTTGTATATTTTATCCCGAACATTCTTAATAAAAATAAGTTTTTATGTGAAAATAAGGATTTAATGTTTTATTAATATTTAGAGTATAAATATATAACATCATAATATAATAATATCTCAACTAATTAATATTACTATAATGTCTTAAAAAGTAGTTTCAAACTTATAAATTACGATTGAATAAATGATGATATGTATTTATAAAGTCTTCCCATTTATTTCTAATATTTTCTTCTTTCATAATGTTTTCTTGCTTACTATAGTTGTTCTTTTGATGCGATATCCACATTCCAAGTTGTTTAATATCTTTATTTTTATTATGTTGTGATGGTAATTTATTATTAGTTTCAATATACAATCTTACTTTTTCCAATGTATCATTCCATCTCTCATCATTAGACATAAATAAATGAGAATATGTATTGTTAAAGTCTTCCCATATAATTCTAATATTTTCTTCTTTCATAATATATTCTTGCTTACTATAGTTTTTCTTTTGAGTTGATATCCATATTCCAAGTTGTTTAATATCTTTATTTTTATTTATTGTTGATGGTAATTTATTATTAGTTTCAATATACAATCTTACTTTTTCCAATGTATCATTCCATCTCTCATCATTAGACATAAATAAATGAGAATATGTATTGTTAAAGTTTTCCCATATAATTCTAATATTTTCTTCTTTCATAATATATTCTTGCTTACTATAGTTGTTCTTTTGATGCGATATCCACTTCCCAAGTTGTTTAATATCTTTATTTTTATTTTTTTCAGATGGTAATTTATTATTAGTTTCAGTATATAATTTTACCTTTTCTAATGTATCAATCCACATCTCATCATTAGACATAAATAAATGAGCATATGTATTAATAAAGTCTTCCCATTTATTTCTAATATTTTCTTTTTTCATAATTTTTTCTTTCTTACTATAAGTTGCCTTTTGAGTTGATATCCATATTCCAAGTTGTTTAATATCTTTATTTTTATAATGTTTTGATGGTAATTTATTATTAGTTTCAATATACGATTTTACTTTTTCTAATGTATCATTCCACATCTCATAATTAGATATAAATAAATGAGCATATGTATTAATAAAGTCTTCCCATTTATTTCTAATATTTTCTTCTTTCATAATATATTGTTGCTTACTATAGTTTGTCTTTTGGTTTGATATCCAATATGCAAGTTGTTTAATATCTTTATTTTTATCTGTTGATGAAGGTAATTCATCATTAGTTTCAATATACGATTTTGCTAATTTAAGTTTCTCTTCCCAGCTATATTGTTTGAATTCTTTAATACCAATAATATAATTACTTAATAATATCTTATCATTTTCAACTAACTTTATTATATTATCTTCTTTTATGTTATAGAAATCTACAGCATTTATTTTAATTTTACTATTAAACATAATATCATATTCCTTGATTGATGATAATGTTTCTAATATCTCTTCATAAGCTTCGCACCATATATATACATTAGCAATTTTATAAGGATTATTCTCATCTGTCCTTATTGCTCTGCTAATTCTTTGTATTGTTGTAATTTTATTTTTAGGAGCATAGCTGATATAAATACTATCACAAGCCGGGATATCAATACATTCATTTAATATTCTGATATTGAATAGCAGTTGTATTTTCTCATTATTGTTAGTAAAGCTTTGTAATACATTTTTCCTCTCCTTCTCACTATTTTCGCAGCTAATACTATACATATCAATATCCATAATGTAAAAGTCATTTAATGTTTTCATACCTTCCATCATAGCTTTCATATCTGCGGTATCTTTACAATAGACTATACACTTTCTAGACCCATTATTTGCTATACAAGAATATAAGAACTTACATCTGTTTTTGATTTGATTATCAATATTATAGATAGATTGTTCTTTATCAAGTTCTTCATTATTCTCGTGTATAGAAGGTAGCCATATTTTATAGTCAGTAATATACTTATTAGAAATAGCATCTGAAAATTTCATTTGATAAACGACTTTTCCTAACAAATATTCTGTATCTAACCATTCATTCTCGTCATATTCAATATCATAAATCCGTGGAGTAGCTGACATAAACAATATTTTATGCTCTGAAATCAGCAACTTAAATATATTATTTTCATCATCAGATATATTAGCTTTTGATAGATTATGAAACTCATCTATAATAAACAAAGCATCCTTAAACATATCCAAACATTCTGAAATCAAATCCATAGAATTGTAAGTACAAGATATCACGAGATTATTATGCTCTTTGATAAACTCCTTGATACTATTAATATCTCTATTACCGTCTGTATCAACCAATAATGTATTTTTCTTATCATAACCATACTCAATAAATCTATTTAAGTTTTGACTAGCGAACTCTCTTAATGGTGATATAATAATGATGTGTTTATAATTATTGGAAATTAAATAGCCTGTATATGTCTTACCACAACCACAAGGAAGAGATAAAATGCCTCTATTATTAGTATCATAATGTTCTTTAAACTTATTTACAGCTTCTGTTTGATAAGAATAAGGAACTATTTCAGTTTTAATATCTTCTTTATCAGGATTATCAAGATTACCATTTTCATAAGGCAACTTAACAAAATAAATCTTATTATTAGATGTTTCATATTTTTCAGATGTTTCAGATATTTCAAATAATTTATGATCTATTCTATTGGAACAATCAATTTGAACTACATAAGAGCTAATATTAGCAGTATATAGGATATTTCTGGATAAGAATGATGTATAGTAAATAAATGTATTAACATCTCTATTAAAAGCACAACGCATCATAATACCAGATATATCATCTACGCATAATCCGTTATTATATCCATTCTTACATTGAACTATTGAACATTTATCATTTTCAATTTGTACTATATCAATTCCAATATCTTTATGATTGTGCAAATAACCTTCATTAATATTTTTTCTTGATAATCTCATATGTCTCATATGATTATGAGATTGTATAAGATTGCAAGATATCAATATGTTTTCCGGACATTCATTCCACAGATAAGCATTTATACCAAGTTTCTTTATAATAAAATTCCTAACATATTTTTCATATACTAGACCTTTCTCTTGATTGTTCATAATATATGTATAATGGATTATTATAGTCAATTTTTTATATCATTCAAACCTGTTGTTTTTACACATTTAGCAAGTCTTAGACATATCCAGTTTATAGTTTTTATACTATATGCGCGAATATTAAAAAATTGATTATTTATTTTTATATTTTATTATCATTTACTAATGGAGGCCTGCTTTATCAAAATTCTCAATGACGAATATTTGATACCTGAATTTATTGACCAGCAAAGCGATTACTATAAAGACTATTTGAAAGCTAATGCTGAGGCTGCTGAGGCCGCCGTAGCCGATATGAATGCCTTGGTTGCGTCTATTATATTCAATAATCACGGTGTTGTCATACCATTTAAATATAGACTAACAGACGAACAATTTGCTATATATGAGAAAAATAAGCACGATGTTATTGATACGCTCGCGTGGTATATTTTTGATTATAATGTATGTCGCCGTATTGTAGAGGAATATGGGGTATTCAAGATAATTGCTACGGTAATCTCAGAATATGGAGCCGAAAATACTGCGCACATATTCAAGAATAAAAATGAAGAAGAATTATATCGCTATTACGGTTATTATATTCTCTTAGAATATTTTGATAATATTGTATATCTGTCAAATAACGAGGAGGCTGAGGCAACCACTGAAGACATTGAAGAGCTTGAAAAGCTAATAAAAGACATCAGTAAAAATAAGAACACGATGATACTATGATATTATGATATTATGCAGGAAATAATTTTAGGAATTGCCGGCGTTCTTCGCAAGTCATCGCGCCGATTAGAATGTTAATACGCGAAATAACATTTAAATTATCATTGCCATTCATTAGGCTTGTAATAACATTATCTTTATTTTTCTCCAATTTATTTTTGATAGATAGAATCCTCTCTAATTTGCTAATATTATTTTCGGTTATAAGGTCGTTTGTAGCGACATCATCGTTGAAGAACCTGATTAAATCGTTTTCAATCTGATAATATATATAAAACATCCCTTCAATATCATAATCATATCCCTTCTTTTCGTATTCAGCGATAATAGTCTCTCTGGCATCCTTATAATCAATTATATCAGCTTCTAAATCTTTGTTAATAGGATTCCTTATTTTAGATAAGATGAGAGTTTGTAAATCAAGATTTAAATCATTAAAATACGCGAAATGCTTAGTAATATCCATCCTCGCGTTTATCCTTGTATATATCTTTATCTAATATCATTATATCATTTTTTATTATCATATTATATTATCATATTATATTATCATATCATAATATTATATTATCGTAAATATATATAGATATGGTATCAAAAAATAAGAGTTGTTTGGGGAGCAAGATTTGTTTTGAAGATAGCTACGCAGCTGATATATTTATTAAATCCATTAGATATATTATAATATTGGCTCCGCTGGCTATTGGTATGACTATTGGCGCCATATATGGCAAAAAATGGGGCGAAGATAAATATAAGGACTTGAAGAAGCCTGAGCTCAACCCGCCAAATTATGTCTTCGGTATAGTATGGCCTATATTATATCTGCTAATTGGTGGTATATACAGTTATGCCCTGTACGATTCTAAATGTATTCCGCGTGGCATAGCAGATTGCGCTTCAATAGTATATTATAAGGACTTGAAATACTGGGTAATCCCTATGTTAGCCTTAGTATTCAATTTTATGTATATCCCCGTATTTTTCGGCGAGAACGGGCTATTCAACGGACTCGTGATAATCATTATGAGCTTAATATTTGCCGTGCTAACTCTAATGCAATTCATATTACAAAGTAGCTACTACGAATACACGAGCATCTTCGCGATGATTGCCCTCGTCCCTTATATACTATGGTTATCATTTGCAACCTATCTATCATATAATATCTATATATTGAATAAATAGGCTATGAATGATCTAATGCCCGACAATATATAAAAATATGCGTGTAATTATATTATAATAATGGTAAAATATATAATAAAGATAAACTGTACGGGAAAAAAAGATTTAACATTTAATGGCATAGCGATAAGAGTAGCAAGAAAAAATCTTCATCAGAGTCCTCCTGATATAACACTCGGTTATATCTCGTGTATTTTTCCTTATATCAAAGAGCTTAAAATAGTATATAAGACGCTTAATAAAATAACTATAAAGCGATTGGAGTTTCATTGTGAGAATGAAACTGACTTGAGCGATGAAGATTTCGTTCATTTCATAGAGGTATTAAAGAGGCTCGGATTTGCTTCTGAAAAAGATGTTAAAATAAGCTATTGTAAAATAGTCAGATATATGGATGATAATAATGTGATGCGCGATAAACACGACGAGATACTTGCATATACGCTGACATCCCTAATAAAAATAAAAGATAGCAAGAAACAAAGGCTCCGCAACCGTTCTAAATATTCTACAAGAGTATTATACATCTGTAAAAATCTCATAGTATGATAAAAATTGATAGAATAATAATAGATATACGCAAGATATACGCAAGATATACAATGGATTTGAGAGATATTGATACGACTGATATGGAAATCTATAATACTATTATAGTAGAGAAGGTATATAAGACGGCTTTCTTGGCTTTCTGGATATTATTTTCGCAACTATTGTAGTCTTGTTGAGCTATCCAAAAAACCTAAACCATATTCTATATAGCCTTTTGTTATTATGATAGAGACCCATTTTGTTTTTAATCTTATTTATTTTTTTCTCTATATGCGAAATATCTTCTTCATATAAATCGGCTACTTTATCTAATACTGTGGATACCAAGTCATTCCCCAACAATCGCAAATAATTGCCATTCATATATATACAATGCCCTTATAATTTTATATGAATGTAGTAATATTATAATATTTGCTAAAAAAGTGCAAAAAGGATTAAAGATTTTGCGCATATATAATAGTATAATACGGATACGGGTATGTATAGTAGCGAGTCCTCTAATAAAACTTTTACACAAAAGGTTCCAGAGGCTTTGACAAAAACAAATGACGAAATTATAAAAAATGATGATATATATTATATAAATGATATAAATAATACTATATTTGAAACTATAACTATGGATTATTCTGGGAAAACGCGCGATGAACTGATTGTAATTTGCAAGGAAAAGGGTATCAGAGGATATAGCGGGAAGAAGAAAGATGAAATCGCGAAGCTATTAATGCCTGAATCTTTTCCAGAAAATGAGCCTGTAATAACACAATCGGCTAATTATTCAACATCGGGTAAACTAAATATGATTGATTTATTTGCGGGAACTGGAGCATTTACTCTTGCATTTCAATCAACAAACGATGTTGATATTGTATTTTGTAATGATATGGTAGAACATTCTAAGAAAATTTATGATTATAACTTCACTCATAAGCTTACTCTTAAAAATTTAAATGAAGTTAAAGACGAAGATATACCACCGCACGATATATTAACAGGAGGATTTCCGTGCCAACCATTTAGTATTGCTGGCCTTCAAGAAGGATTCAAAGACGAGCGCTCAAATGTTTTCTGGAAAATCCTATCTATCATAGATTATCATCAGCCGAAATGTGTTATATTAGAAAATGTTAAAAATCTTTTGACACACGACGAGAATAAAACATTCAATACTATCAAAAGTAATCTTGAAAGCAGAGGCTATTATATATGCTACAAAGTTTTAAATACATCTGATATTACAGGTATTCCGCAACACAGGGAAAGAATCTATATAGTGTGTGTAAAATCTAAGGAGGTATTTGATAAGTTTAGTTTAGAGTTTCCTAAAATTGAGAAGAAGAAAATATCCGAGTTTCTTGAAGAAGACATTCCTGAAAAATACTATTATACTGAAAAATCGAGCACTTGGAATCTTGTAAAAAATAGTGTAGTTAAAAAAGATACTATATATCAATATAGAAGGGTTTATGTAAGAGAGAATAAGAGTAGCGAGTGCCCTACTCTTACTGCAAATATGGGTAGTGGTGGTCATAATGTTCCTCTTATTTTAGATTCTAAAGGTATTCGCAAATTAACCCCACGAGAGTGTTTCAATCTCCAGGGATTCCCTTTGTCTTACAAATTACCAAATATGAGCGATTGCAATCTTTATAAACTTGCCGGAAATGCGGTATCTGTACCGGTAGTAAATTTAATAGCAAGCAGAATTATTCCATTACTCCGAGCGGAGCTCCGAGCGGAATAAATATATCTTCAAAATTCCCTTCATATACTTTATTACAATGAGATTCTATTTGAGGATATAAAGATTCCCAATTTATACGAGGACGCCGACCTTGATTCGTCTGGTCTTCAAATGTTTGTATTTTATTCATTTTTATATTTTTCCATTCTTCTGAAGTCCTTTTTAATGGAATGCGGTATAGTGTGTAATTGTCGTCAAGCCATTTTCTTGCATCAAGAAAATATATTACATCCCAATGTGATGATGGCGTAAATGACAGAGGACCATCGCTGGTAAAACATTTGCATTCTTGTATTCCTTCTTTTTCAGATTGTAAATCTCCGTTATTGCAATTCCATCGCGATGTCTTATCATTTAATTTATTATGAATTATATTTTTAATAATATTCTCGCTTATATCTTCAGGAATACCAGACATTCTAACCTTGATACCTATATTTTTTGTCGTATTCAATCTACCAATAAAATACGACTTATGCAATGCATATTGTTCCTTCAGTATTTCGCTAGTATATTTATCTTCCACCATCTCTGCTTTTACTTGACGACTTAGATTTATATACGCATCATTATTTATTTTTTCTGTAATAGGGAGCACTGCTTTACTTCGCACTATCATTTCAATTATAGAGCTCTTATTTTTTTTACTATATCCTTTAATTCCTATTTCTTTACATATTATATTTAGAGCTTTAACTGTCATATTGGAATAGCTCATTTATGATGCTTTTTGAGAATGTATCTTTGCGTTTTCAGCTCACATAATAAACACATTGACAGGTCAATTTTTATTTCATATATAGATATATAGATATATTGATATATGCATATGTAGATATATAGATATATACTGATGCCTGTTAAACCTAAAAAGGCTCCAAAAGGTCCTATAATATCCGATGATTATATGTGCCTTCCTTCGGGCCCGATAGCTTGTAAAAAAAGCACTTGCTATTATACAAATTTGTTCTAAAATAATTCAAAATGATAAAAAATTGACGACTATATTTATATATATTATTATCGTAAGTCGGCAAAACAATACAGAGCGTCTCAGCAAGCAAGTAAGTCTGTGTATCAGCAAGCAAGTAAGTCTGTGCGTCTGTAAAGCCTATCACTTATATACAATGTTTGCCCACGATGATAGCTATACATTGAAGATGTATTCTACGAATATTTACAATAACAATCAGGGTCTCACGAGGACTGAGTGTATGAAAATTGCACTTAGAATGTTGAAAGAGGACAAGAAGCTTAGAAAGTTCATTCACATCAAATCTACAAATATCAAGAAGAACAACCCTGATATGTCATATGCCGAATCTATCAAGTCTGCCCTCGGCGAATGGAAGAAAATGAAGCAAGGCTCTCGCTAGACTCTCTACCGAGCCTTTGAAATAGGAAATAGTCTGTATTATATATTTTTTATATTTTATCTAAGATATGTAATATTAAGATATATAAGATATATTTGTATATTAAGATATAATAATGTATCAAACTACGATAAGAAATAAGAAAAAAAGCACGAATGTTGCAAAGAATTATGTTATAGATAGTGAGTTTGAAGAATATGCTTTGTCTAAGAAATTGCTCGGGAATTGTCGCGTATCTCTGATAACAAATAGCGGTGATGAAGTAATCGGGATAATTCGCGGAAATATGCGAAAGTTCAATAAGCGTGTTTTAATTGAAGTAGGAGATATCGTCATAGTATCAAAGCGGGATTTTCAAACAAATAAGGTAGATATAGTTCATAAGTTTAATTTGGAACAAACCCAGCAACTCATTAATAACAAAGAGCTATCTGATGTTCTAATTAATCAATATTATAAAAACTCTAATAAATCAGATAAATCAGATAATAATGATGATACTCATATAATTTTTGATAATAAAGAAGATAATAAAATCAATAGCATATCAGATAATAATACATATCAGGTTCATATTAGCGACTCTGACGATACCGATGATGACATAGACGAAATCTAATATGATGGGAGGTGGGGGAAACCTATGGGGGAGACCGCCCTATGGGGGAAACCGCCCCCAACGCGGTTTTATCAAGAGGCTACCGAGATATTCTTAACATTATTATGAAAAAACTTAGATTACCTTAGCAGTTCTTGAGACACTTGAATATCTATATTTTTTCATTTTTAAATTTGAGTACATCTTTCTGTTTTTTCAAAAATTTCAAAAGTTTTTTGGAAATTACAAAATAATTCAAGAGATGTACTCAAATTTTAATTTTCAATTTTTAGAAATATCCAGTATCTTTTTCAGACATCATAATGGTATTATAAATAGCTCCATAGCCTCTCAATAGCCTCAATAAATTAGCTTCGGTGCGGGTTCCTTTTTTGGGTCGTTTTCAATACATCCTTTTTTTTTAAAAAACTTTTTTATTTTTCAACTTTTCCAAAATCCTTTTTAAACATCTCAAAGAAGCCCCCTTTGCCGGCTTTTGCCTTTTCTATAACCTTGACTATAACCGCATTGGGGGCGGTTTCCCCACAATTATAAAAAATACTTAGATTACCTTAGCAGTTCTTGAGACACTTGAATATCTATATTTTTTCATTTTTAAATTTGAGTACATCTCTTGAATTATTTTGTAATTTCCAAAAAACTTTTGAAATTTTTGAAAAAACAGAAAGATGTACTCAAAATTTAATTTTCAAATTTTAGAAAAATCTGGTTTCTTTTTAAGACATCATAAAGGTATTATAAATAGCTCAATAGCCTCTCAATAGCCTCTCAATAGCCATCATATAAAACCGCGTTGGGGGCGGTCTCCCCCACATAATACCGCGTTGGGGGCGGTCTCCCCCATCCCCATATATAAAGATTATTAAGTATATTACAATAAATATGAAGCACTATTGGATTAATATAGAGAAATGTTATGATAGAAGGAAGTATATGGAAGAGCAATTTAATAATAAGGGAATAGATAATATTCGTATAGAAGCAGAAACTCCTGCGACTATTAAGGATTATCTTATTAAAAGAAATCCTAAGTCCGAAGCATCTACACAAGAGGAACTGAGCTGTATTATTTCACATTTAAAAGCTATTAAGAAAGGATATGAAGATGGAGAACAATATTTTTGCATTGTTGAGGATGATATGGTAATTGAAAAAATAAACTTTGAAAAAATATTAACACATATGAAAATTGCCGAAGAGAGTTTTAAGGAATCTGGAGAATCTATTGAGATATTACAATTACATACTAACGGACATCCGAGTGTTATCAAGATGTATAACGAACATTTTTTGAAATACAATGAACTAATAAAAATAAGGGATTACGATTATCCCTCTACAGGATATTATTTAGTTTCTAGACAAGGAGCTAAGAAATTGCTAGATAAATATGTTATAGATTCGGTGTCCTACGATCTATCTCATAAAGAATGCGAATGGTCGGCTGCTGACAATATAATATATATCGCAGTCAATTCCTGGATAATCACATATCCTATAACAACCTCTAATATTAATTACGGTAGCATTATACATCCAGATCATATCTATAATCACGAATATTGTAATAATGTTATTAGAGAAATATGGAAAAAAAATAATCAATTCAAGCTCTTCATTTAATTACCTTTTTTTACTTATGCAACTATCTTCGCTGTAAGAAGATGGCATATAACTGTGATAAATCCCATCATTATCTTTGAAGGATTCGCGCTGTAATCTCTTGCTATATTTAAAATCAAGCTTAGTCAGCTTATTATGGTCGTACAACTTCATTATAATTGTTTGCAATGGCGCGTCCCCCCAACGACAATAAAAGATACTACCATTTTCATTGATTTTATTAATAATATCTGTAATCTCGGGCGTCTTCCATATTCTCGTTTTCATAATAAAGAAATTATTATAGTACATTACGGGCATCGCCATATTAACAGAATTACTCTCGTATTCCTTGTTATTTAAGGCCTGATATAGCTTCTTGAACTTTGAAAAATGCGGGCTCCCACCATCCAAAGAATGCTCCATAAATAACTCGGATAACTTGTCAATCTTGTTAGGCACGGCGCTTTCAAAAAACTCCTTCATACCATAATTACATATGCTACAATCCACGTGTATAAGATTAGACATATAATTGTGGTCCCTCTCTTCCATCATTTTAAATATATCGGTATTTATAGGCTCCTCAATTATACTGTCGTCATCCAGACGCATCACATAGTCATATTGACTGCAATATTTTATAAAGTGGTTTATCCAAAAATTACACATCAGCCTATAATTTTTATTTCTCCAATAAGGAACAGGCGCTGCCTCTAAGCATCTATTCAATTTATCAGCATCTATATTAGCAGGCACCTCAAAATCGCTACCATCTATTTTTTTGAAATCTACCAAATATCTATATTCTTTCCTGATAGAGGTAGTTATCTCGCTAATGGCATCAATATCGTAATCCCCTTGATGTAGAATAATAATAGGATATTTAAAGCGGGCATTAAAGTTTCTAAATAAAAAATACAGTGAGGTTTTCAGATATATCTTGCGCTCAACAGTATTTTGGGTTAATATTAATATAGCTGATTTAGACATTTAGGTTATATATAATTATATATTTGCTTATATTTGCTTATATATTGATTTTATCATATAGATTATATTTATTATATAGTTCATATTTTTCCATATCACCGTGTATATTATTGCTATTTATAATAAGCGCAGCGCTATAAAGTGTAATATCACATTCCTTGTTTTTATTGATATATATAGGGTAATCTATAATAATTAACTTATCATCTAATCTCTCAAAAATAGCCATCTCCTTATTAATATAAAAAACGATTCTATCTTTGTTTATTACTAACCCCATAAAGATTACGGGATCCCGCAGAATATCCTCCGATATATCTCTAATATAATATTTATTTGAATTGATATCTAAGACAATATCATAGGTCTTTTTATTATTTGAAGAATAACTCTCTTGCATATCATTCAATGTTCCATAATTATCATCAATATTTATTGATTCGCCTTCATAACACCTCGGCTTATTTTTTTCAATTATTTTGATATATATATTTTGATAATCATAGCTATTTATACATATCAATTGACCCTCGCCAACACTTCCTTTTATATCATTTAATTTTAAATTAAAGAATACGGCAAGTTCATTTATTATAGCATTCTCGCTGTTATCTTTGCTATTCCTGAGATTATCTATTTCGACGGTAATATTACTCAAATTATATCCATATATACTGGGATTAAAAGGAAATCTATGTATTTTCGGCGAATCATCTATGGATACAATGAAATCTCTGTTATCATTATCTTTAGTCCATTGAAAATGCTCTATATTAGCGCGATTAGCTTCTTTCTCAAAAGAGGATATTGCCATCTTCAGTGAGGGCGATTTTAAAAAGCTCGCTATTTTGTATTTATCAACTATATCTTTTTCGTATATGATATGCTTATAGTTCTCATCACCCACCTTTATATCCTCGCTTGTCATAATAATATTCTTCGCGGGCATATCTTGTTCCTTTAAATTATCATCGGCTCCGCTGGCTCGACAGCCTCCACAGGCTCCTCCACTATCGCAATATTTTTCTATTATAGTCTCATCATCGTCATCTTCCTTGCTTTTGTCTTTGTTCTTATTGATATTTATTAGTAAATCATAATATATAATTATTAATAATACAATAAGTATGCCAAACAATAAACTTACAGAATAAATTAAATCTTCCATATTATATATATTCTTATTCTAATATATCTTAATAAAAACAAACTTTATAAATATCTATAAATATCTATAAATATATATAAGAAATATTATTGTATTATAATTTATACAAATATGGAAGGTTTAAACTTAAATAATATGGATTTAATGGCATTTCTCAACAGTATGAATAATGTATCAAAGGCCGAAAAGAAGAAGAAGAAAAGTAAAAAATGTGTTATTAAAGAAAGCAAGGAATCTCACGATTGCGAAAATGTTGCTGTAAATAAAGATATTGATGAATGCTGCGAAATCAAGGAAGAAAGCGAAACAGACGCTGGCTCTGAAGAACAAGAAAACAAAAAGCAAACTAAAAGAGAAAAAAAGGTAGACCGAGACGATGAAGATGATGATGAAGATGACGAAGATGAAGAAGATGACGAAGAAGACAATGACGATGATGACGATAATGACGATGATGACGACGATGAAGACGATGAAGAAGATGACGATGACAACGATGATAGCGATGACGACGATGATAGCGATGATGATAGCGATGATGAAGATGAAACAAGAGACCTTGATATTTTGACAAATGAGAAATTGTATAATATGCTAAATACCTTTTTTGTTGATGAATATGGCGTAACTATAGCTACATCAATGTCAAATATTTCATACGAGCTACATAACCTAAATAAAAATCTAAGTAAATTATTAAAGAGTAAAAAGGATGTATAATAATTATAATAAAGAGGATAGCTGTTGGCTATGCAAGAAATGCAATAAATATATAAATAATTGCATAGATATAGACCATCATAATAATATAGAACATCCGATTTTTGAAGACAAATATACAAAATCCTGGTATATTAATGGTAAAAAGGGTTTATCGCCATATGATTAGCAATCAAACATAAGAAGACCATAATTTTTTTTCCAGTTTATGATTAACATTATTATCATCTTTTAGATATAATCCATAGCGCCCTATATGTAATTTAAAAGGCTTTCCGGAATGAATGACGGCTTTTGGTAGAGAAGATATAAATGCTAAATCGGCATCATTTAAATCTTCAAAAGCCTTCTTTTTCCATTTTAAATAAGAATCAATATTCGTATAAGAATTGCTGCTCTTATTGTAATAGCAGGGGCCGTAGCGGGTCGTAATAAATCCATCCTTATACTCTGCTTTATTCTTTTGTCCACCAGGGCCTGACGCGACTGACGCGACTGACGCAGAAGGCAAGGATTGAAGAGACTTCGATATTTTTGAATATATATCATCTAAGATATTTTTCTTATTATTCTTCATATTAATTATATCATCAAGGTCGTCCTCCATTTTAGATGTAAACTTTAAATCACATAGATATGGCATAACATCAAATATATATTCTATTACATTAATCCCCAGTTCAGTAGGTATCAATAAATCCTTACTATTTCCCCCCAAGTTTATCTTTTTAGTTTCTGTTATAATATCGTCGCTCTTATTCTTTTTGATGAAGCTCGTTATATTATATTCTTGCTGAGGGTTTTTCCCAATTTCTACATATTTTTTTTCAAGCAACTTATCTATAATCGAAGCATATGTAGAAGGCCTCCCGATACCCTCCTTCTCTAATTGTTTAATCAATTGCACTTCATTATATAGTGAAGGGATATTGTCAATAAATCCATTAGATTTATATTCATACGAATAACATACTGGATTATTGCCAAGCATCTTTATAAACTCTTCATAATCCTCCGTTTTCTCCCCATATACAATCTTGAATCCCTCAAATGTCATAAATGACCTGGTGCTCTTAAATAAATACTCCTTATTTTCGCTAAGCGAAGAAGTCATAAGCATTACTATATCAGTATAAATTGCATCGCTCATAAGAGATGCAAGCGTCCTCTTCCTTATCATATCATATAGCTTATCGTGATTAGATGATAGAGAGCACTTGCCATTACAAGATATGATGTTTGGATTTGTTATTCTAATGGCCTCGTGAGCTTCTTGGGCATTATTGATTTTTGATTTGAAGCTCCTATATTTTGCATACTTGTCCGCTCCGGCTCCAGTGCAAGCGTCATAAGTATTTTTAATATAGTTTATAATAATATTCTTGGCATCATTGGAGATGTTGACAGAATCTGTGCGGATATAAGAGATTAGGCCATTTTCATATAAGTCCTGAGCGTATTTCATCGTAATTTTAGCATTCCATTTGTATTTATTATAACAATCTTGTTGCATTGTTGTAGTCGTGTAAGGAGGTGGCGGAGATACTGTGTGATTTTTAATATCGTATTTAATAGAATATTTTACATTCGTTTTTAGCTTTTCCATAATACTCCTTGCTATATCGACTGTATCAATGTTATCGTGGTTTATCAGAGAGCCTATAAGAGAATTCTTTTTATCCTTTTTGTCAAATATAAATTTACACTCAATATTCCACCTCTGTAAGATTTCGCTATTTAATATTTTATTGCGCTGATTTATGCACATAATCAATGCGGCATTTTGAACTCTCCCAGAGCTCAAATAATTTTTATTGAACTTAGACCATAATATAGGAGATACTTTGTATCCTATCATTCTATCAACAATTCTTCGCGTTTCTTGTGCATTGACAATATTCAAATCAATCTCTCGGGGATTGCTGATAGCCGTCTTTACAGCCGTTTCGGTAATCTCATTAAAAGAAATGCGATAGCACTTCTTATTTTTAATTAAATCGGCAATAGAATCTTTGATATTATAGGCAATCGTTTCTCCTTCTAAGTCAGGGTCAGTTGCGATATAAATTATATCAGATTTTACCACACACTCCCGAATATTGCTTATAACCTTAGGATTCGTCTTGATATAATCTAAAGCCCAGGTAGTCGCGTCAAAACCCAACTTATCTTTTGGCAAATTGTAAATATGACCTGAAGAATAGGTAACGATTACATTCTTATCGTTGAGATATTTTTTAATAGTATTAGTTTTCGTAAAGCTCTCTACAATAACGAGCCTTTTCATAATTACAATAACAATTACAATAGCCTCTATAATTATTCTGTGTAAATCATTTTTTATATATTATATATTTAATAATGGACGCCAAAATAAACACTTATAGATTGAAAAACGGTATTAAGGTTTTGATAGTACCGCTGAAAACCAAACTTACCTTCTTATCAGTATCTATGTTGCTGGGTTCTCGGCACGAAAAGGATGGTGAGGGAAACCTAACCCATTATTACGAGCATCTTCTGGGAAGAATTACATCGCAGAAATACAAGGATTATAAATATATTGGAAATGAAATAGCAAAGCGCGGAGGAAATAGCAATGCTTATGTATCAGAATACGAATTAATTGTATTTATACAAGGGTACTTCAAGGATTTTGGTTTTTACGCTGATATTTTATCAAATAGCTTGAAAGATTTTTATATAGACCCTAAGTTGGCTGAAAATGAGAAGGGTGCCGTAATACAAGAGCTGAAGAATATCGTATCAAATGAAAGATACGATTTTGATTATAATATATTCAAATATCTATTCCCGAAATACGCTCATTTAGAAGATTTTAAAAAGGATATTAAATATGTTAAAAAATATAATGTTCGGCTTGTAAAGAACTTCATAAAGAAGAAGATATTGACTGAAAATATCGTACTAAATATAACCTGTCCGCGCAACAAAATCAAGGAGACTAAATATTATATAAAGAAGTATTTTGGAATTATAAAAAAAACGAGCAAGGGAGATATAAAATACCCGGTGCTTCAAAATAAGTCTGGCAAAACAAATGTAGTTCACATTAAAAATAAGGTTGTTAATGATAATACAATAATAAATATTTACGCATTTGCCGAAATGGAGTATTTGTCAAAGGAACATATAGCACATATGATATTGCACAACATACTATTTAACTTTGATATCGGTGTATTTTATAAGGAACTTCGCGAAAAAATGGGGATAATATACGGAATCCATCTGTATAATAATATAAGTATTAAAAATCCCAAACAATCGCATTATTATATAGGTACAAGGTCCGATATTAAAAATGTGCCAACGGTTATCGCTAAAATAATAGATATCCTGAAAACTTATAAGATTAACCCTATTGATATTAAATATTCCAAAGATAGAATATTATCAAGATATGAATATTCTAAATTTTATAATATAGACTCATATAACGGATTTTATAAGAACTTCCTATTATATAATAAAAAATTAAGAACAAATAAGGAGATCTATGATGCTATCAAAAATACAACAAATAAGGAAGTATTAGAGTATTACGAGAAATTCAAGGAAAATATTATTAAAAGAAGCACTATATTTTACTATTCCAATAAAAACATTACAAATAAAATAAATAATAAAATAGCAATAATATAGAAAATGAATACAATCTATTTTTACTTATATTTAGTTACTATAATAACAATAACTGTGGGGTTTAGTGTAGCCAGATGCGTATTTGAAATACACACGCTTGATATGTTTTTTTATCCCAATCACGATAACAATATCATAGAGAACCGCGTATATCTAATATCTCATATTATTGTTAATTTTGCCCTCGGATTTTTATTCGGATTCGAGGTAATCTTAGGAATGATTTTAAAAATTATGTTATTTGAAGTATATCTTTATACTACCGAAAGATGCGACATATTCAATACATCAAAGATATCTCATTTAATAATTATCATAATGATATCATTAGTAAGCTATGTAATGGGCTGTTTCGCTAATATATTATTCGCCGACAATAAAAAAAATATATAATATATACACACACAACCCGATTCTAACCTCTCACACTCTCACCCTCTCACCCTCTCAAAACAACCCATCCCCCGATAATTAACTCACAAAGCCTACGCGGGGCTCTGCTGCGTAGCCTAAGCAGTATGCTGTAAATGGGATGGGTGGGTGTTTGGGTGTAGGTATTTATCAATGACTGATTTAATATTGTCGACGTGGAAGTTAATCTCGTTACGCATAGGGCAACGAAGAAATGTTCTGCAATCTTCATATACCATATTCGTTTCACTACCATACAAGTTGTTTTCATAATCCCTCCTTTTATCTTGGATTTGCGAGTTCATATATTTGAAGAAGCAATTCGTATGGATAGGCATTCCCTGAATCATCTTGCAATTTGAATCAAATGTCGGAAATGTCACAAACCGCTCCTTATTTTTAATAGAATCCTGGCAAATACAGCAATTCTTCCCTCCGGCTCCGGCCGCTCCTGCTGCTCCGGCTTCCGCTCGAGCCGATATTCCGTTGCTAATCTGTTTTTTGGGATGCTCGATGATAATTGGCATATTGTCAATCTTCCACGCATATTTTTTGTTGCACATCTTTTCAATCCTCTTGCAGGCCTGCTCGTTGTACCAGATAGAAGCGTACATATTTGAGTCAGCAATCCCGATGAACTTCATACAATAATCCGTTTTGAAGTTGATGAGGTCTTTGATGATTTTGCTCTCAATCTCTTTTTTTTCAACAAATTTCAACTTGTCAATTTGAGTTCCCGTGCAATTTGACAGAGAAATTTCGTTGTGGCCTGTCATAATAAACCCGTTGCAGAGGAAATCAAGCTTGAGAAAAGGAGGCTTCAGATGTCTTTTGTTCGTTGATACAATATCAAACATAATGTCAAAAGTTCTTCCTTCGCTGAAATACGGAATCTTTCCCACAGTAATCGTATATATGAATGTGTGCAAGGTTCCGAAGGGCTTGTCAATATAACTCTTAAAGTCCGAGTTATTTCGCACAGCAGTCTTGCGCTCTTGCTTGACATTATCGGCTCCAAACTCGCTGATAAACAATGATGCTATTTCAGCCATCATAGTATTAATATCCGGTTCATTGTAGATGCACACATCAATATCGTTGGGAATTAGAGTTCTCGCAGATGTCTTGGGGTCAAACTGTTCATTCCAAAAGTGAAGGGTGTTATATCCATTATTTTCCCAGAAAAGCTGAGAGTAATGCTCTGAAATAATGGAATCCCTAACAAATCCGCCGAAAATAATCCCGTGCCACTTGAAAATGATGTTTTTGATATCCCAGGAAATATTGTGCTTGATATTATTGATATTGTATGAGACCTTGACATTTCCCGACATTCTCGCAGAGGTATCAATTAGTATCCTTCCTGTCTTTCTTGTTCCTTTGACGAGATTTGCAATACACAATTCGCAAGAAGAGCCCTTACAAAGCTGGAATGAACCGCGCTTGTATGTAATTATGTTTTAAATAATAGAACTATCAATTTTTATATAATTTGCTTAGCAAAATGATAAATGTATTCTATAATATATCAATATATTAATGTATATATAGGATTAAAAATAATTAAAAAATTAATTAAGTTTGAGACTATTATTCGTGGGTTGCTCGTGGGTTGCAATAGATTAGCCGATGTCATTTTCCAATTTTGCCTTAGAATAAGCGTACATTACATTTTCAGCTGTATCTATGGGGAGGATAACATCTTTCTTTGCATAAAACTCGGGTCCTTGGCGCGATTCTCTGTTGATTAATGAGCGGAGAGTATTAAAATCGCTGAGTTCATATTGTAATTGGAAGGGCATATTATTACCTTGTACTAATTCTATGTAAATAGATGGTAATATTTTCTCTTTCCCGTTGCGTGAATAGAAGCTGTTAGGATAGCTAAAAACCGTATTTATAGCACCTGTTCCAGAAACTGAAAACATATTTTTAGTATTTTCAAAAGCGATGTGTTCGTTAGGGAAGGGTAATCCGGAACCCGAATAATTTATCATTCTATCAATGGGATTCGCTGCTAATACTAACATTTTACTATATTGTGAAGGATTTTTAATATAACCTTCAAGAAACATTTTAGAATTGTTTTGAATACTTACATTTAAATATATATATTCATCGTTAAAAATCATTATCTCTATTTTATATATATAGATTTATTTATTTACATTTGTACTCTTGTGCTAGTTCCCAAACCGTGCTTATTTACTTCTATTTTTTCGCAACTTGAAGGAGTGCATTTTACTATATAGCGCTCAGGGTACATAGTGCCCGAGACATCAATGGGGCGATTGCAAGGAGCGCAAGGAGCTAAGTTGTTCGTCGCGTTCATCTTATTCATCTCTATTATTTTTTCGGCGTTGCTCTGTAAAAATACTCGGCTCTCATAACTGCTTTTAATCATACTGTTATTTGATAAATCAGTCATTAATTCAGCATTTACAGCACAGCGAGGTCTATAATCAGTGAATATTCGCCCATCTGACATTTTAATAGGGCATTTAGTACGATATTCATCTAAATTTGTATTATTCATTTTATTCATTTTATTATCTATACAATTACAATATTTTTTATTTTACACCTTTTTATTATACTCCAATATTCTGCCTATAAGTATTGCTTTCGTACCCTCGCTATTTAAAGATTTTTCTACACATTCCTCGCGTAGCTTTTCGATACCCATTTTCTTATATTTCTTCGTTATAGATTTATCCTGATCCGTCCCAAAAGTAATATCAGAACTAACCGACATAGCATCATTATCTATATTATTATCAGCGGTATCGACGACGCCAGCGGAGCTACCCGTAGCACCCAGCGCACTACTAGCATATAAAATATCTCTAATATCATTTTCGCTATCACGGTCACTATCGCGAACAGCTGTCATATCTATTGTAACTGCCGAAGGAACATTTGAAGCATTATCGGCTTCGCCATATTCTACATTTTTATTTATAACTACATCATCACCTTCTTTACATTCTATTATTTCAATTTTATTATTAGATTCAACAACAATAGAAGCGTTCTCTGCGACATCTGCCTGGCTAATAACTATTTCAGGCTTGGAAGCGACATTAGCAACTGAAGCTACAGCGTCAATCATATACGATGACATATCTATGTCTTCTGAGTCCTTGGATACCTGCGCGTCTTTAGCCTTGGAGCTTGTTTTTTGCGATTTTACAATGGCTTCTGGTGGACAATAACTAACATTATTACAGTAGTTCTTTTTGCCGCTGCCGCTGCTGCCGCCCGTGCTATCTTTAAATATTTCGTTCATAACTACATCGGCTTTTTCCATATTCTTTGATATTAAAGAATCCCTATCGGTCTTTTTAATCATATCGACGCGTTTTTCTAATATGAAATAATTGCCTTCAATTATAGTGATTTTTCTCCATAAGAACATTATTAAAAACAGAAAGAAACCCATTATAATTAAGTTTATATATGTTTGATCGAATAAAAAGCCGTACATTATTTATTAATATCATTACATATTTTGTTTTTCATTTTAATCGCATTATCTATAATATCTTTTGGGAAATCCTTGATATCTAATAATTCTATGGCAATACATAGATATGAATGACCTCTATTTATTTTATAAGGAAAGTGATATTTATTATTCATAGGTATCGCATCAACCGAGAGGTTTATAAATTTTTCAGGATATATTTCTTCCAGCTTTATTAATCTGTGGAAATGCGTAGTAATAATCAAAGTAATGCCTTGTAATTTGCTCAAATACTCTATAACCGCATATGCCGTCGCCATCCCCTCAATAGGTGGCGTAGAATGCATAGGTTCGTCCATCAAGAATAGAGCCGACTTATTATTTGCATTTATTTCCTTCGCTTTATTAATCATATTAAGACAATACTCAGCTTCTGCTTCAAAATACGAGCGATTTCCAAGAACATCTGAGACACGCATAAACGAATTGACAGTATCGTATAATATCATCTGCGATTTAATGCTATAAGCGATTCCCAAGGTTTGCCCTAAGATTACATTTGACAATATAGTCTTGACATATGTCGTCTTTCCGCCAGCATTAGGACCCGTTACAATAATATTTCTCCCCAAACTTACCGGATTTGATATTTGTGTATCAGATAATATAGGATTTTTGGCATCCCAAAACTTCGTCTCCGCAGTATTATAAGAGACGACAGACCAATCTTTTTCTAAAAACAAATTATTAATAGAATAGATAACATCAACTGCATAAATAGTTTTTAAAAGCGACGATAGCTTATCTTTTAATATATCGTCCTTCCATATCCTATAAATACACGACATACTGTTATTTATCATTATACCTTCATAGGTAGCTCTGATATTAAAATACGGTTCTATGATATTTTTCGGCACATTATTCATAATATTCAGCGAATGATTGACGAACTTTACCAGGCCCTCCATTTTATTCTGAAGTTTATCCTTAGTACTGTATAAAAAGTATGCAACCTCATATGTCTGATACATATTATACAAGTATATCCCTATGTAGAAAAATATAGATATGAACTTAATTAAATCTGTGCGAAAATTGCCAGTAGAAACGCACAACATTTTAATAATCTCGACGATTATCTGAAGATAAGAGCTGAAGCTGATATTCATCTTGAGATATCTATTTAAATATATGTAAGGTGCCACAAAGGTACTTATAGGATATAAGATGGATGTAATAGGTATAAAAAATATCTTGTACATATGATATATATCAAGTAGCGTCTCAATGTAATTTATATAGCTTAATATAAATGACGAAGGGAATAATATTTCTATTGAATTGTTCTCATTAATTTCCTCGGCAATCTTATAAATCCATAAAATATCGTCCTCATACTCCTTCAATATTTCAATGTCTATATCGTAATTTATCAGAGCCTTCTGTCTTTTTTCAAGCAATTTCCTGTCATTTATAGGGTGTCTCACTAATCTCTCTATCAATATTTTGCTACCTTCTAATGAAGGCAAATTGCGCGCCCATTTATCTATATTAGTATCCTTATATACATCGTCGGATATCTCTATTTTATCACCTCTTACTATATTATCTGTGATAATTCTGTTTAATATAGAGTTTTGCTTTTCTTTGTCAAATGAAAAAAGCTCTTTAAACTCCTCAATTAATTCTTCATCCATTATTTTATTATATTATTAAAAAATGATATAAAATCTCGCACAGATATATGTTTAACTATGAATACTACAAATAAGATTTGCTGCGATGATAATATTACTATCTTTGCCAAAGGGCGTATCTATATTATCAATAAAGAACCTTACGAAACCATAGGTGATGTTTATAAAAGAGGCTGGTATATCATCAACAATATTAAATCTGACAATTCCGATAATTCCGAAAATTATACTAAATTATATTCGCTATCCATTATTAACAATAACAAAAATAAAGGAATGACATACGACGATGCTATTCTATAATGCAAATTCCATATCATTATTATCATTCAAAAAACTCGGTTCTCCCACCACCAACAATCTTCACTCTTGCACTTTTAGCAGTCGCCTTAGCAGTCGCCTTAGTAGTCGCCTTAGCAGTCGCCTTAGTAGTCGCCTTAGACTTAGGCTTAGGCTTAGACTTAGCAACAGGACAATCCTTAACAGACTCATTGTATTTTGATAGTTTTAACGAAAGCTTTAATATAGATGCTATAAGCAATTTAATATTATTATCTTCCTTCATTAATATATGTATAAACCCTTATAATAATAGGATATTTTTTATATTAAATATTTGAATACTATACATACAGCAATTATAGTAGTTATAAAGTTCAATAGAAGGATTAATATTACGAAAGGTATTAGATAATACAAGATATATAATAGGATTGGCTTTACAATCTCATATCTTATATTAGATTTTAATATCTCATCTTTAATAAAATCAATTATAATATTTACAATATTATTTTTATAATCTTCATCATTATCATCGCAATTGTCCTTGTCCTTATCTTTGTTATTATCACTATCTATATCGGCCATTTTAGGAATCTTTCTTATTTTTGATAAAAGAAATAAAGATAATATTTCTAAACTTGTGTATATAAATATTATCATATTATAGAAAATGAAATATATTGAAGCGTTGAGAAAATATAATGAAGGGAAAAATAAATGGTGTATGCCAAGAAAAGGCTCGTCTGATTATATGATAATAAAAAAAATGGTCGATAAGAATTATCAAGGAAAAAAAGTTGTCGCTAAATCGCCAGATAAATCATCCGCAAAATCATTAAAACATAGCGATATTTATAAGTCCTTGTCAAAAGAGAACAGAAATATAATAGATAAGGCATCAAAAAAGCCAAAAATCAAGAAATCTCCGAATCTCTTTATGTCCGACAAAAGGATTCAAAAGATACAAAAGTTTTTAAAGAAATATGTTGTAAAAGATAAATATGTTCTTGAAAATCGTATAAAATATTATGAATATCTTTTGAATTACATTAAAAATATTAAAAGCGAAGAATGTGTTAAGAAATATATAGAAGATAATGATACTAAATATAGTATTGCTGATAAATTGTTTTTGATAAAAAAGATAGGTACCGATAGTGTTAATGCCTCAATATATCTCACAGTAATGAAGAATGTATTGGGAGGCAATTTATTGGCTGCTAAAATAACACCGATAAGCAACGATAACTTTAAGGAAATTAATATTATGGATTATTTAACTAAGAAGGTTATAACAAAGGGAAAATCCAAGCATTTCCTTATGATGTACAAGTATTTTGTATGTTATAAAAATGATACGAGCGATTATGTCTCAGATAACAAGCGTCTCATAGCTATTAATGAATTGGCACACGGAGATTTGAAAACACTTGTTGAAGATAGAAAGGTCGCGGGAAATAGCGAACTAATGTATAACCTTTTCGTTCAAACATTTTTATCAATAGCATCGTTTCATAAACTGGCTAAAAATTACCACAATGACGCCCATTACGGGAACTTCTTATATCACAAAAATAAAGAAGTCGGATATTATCACTATGTATCTAATAAGAAAGATTATTACTTAAAAGCCTGTGAGTATAATATAATGATATATGATTTCGGGTATTCCGAGGATATTAAAGAGAAAAATGCTAAACATAACTTGGTAGATTACCTTAGAATAATCAACGCTTTTATGAATAAATATCACGGTTGGGGAGAATATGTTGATTTACCCGAACAAAGATTCAATAATGAAATGATACAAGTCCAAGACAATCTTATGTCTTATATAAGAAATCTAAGCAGTTCTTATGATTTAGACATTGTAGAGTTTATATATAATATGATACAGAATGGACCTAAAAATATGCACAATAATATCTTTACTACTATTAAGCCCAATAAGATAATAAATAAAACCCCTTTTGTAATTTAATTAGAACAGACACATCATTCATAACCTATATTTATTTTTAATATCATTATAAAGTAAGATATAATGAACTATAGTGATACGCCAAAAAACAAAGCTAATACTAAGAGCAAAACGAGCAAAACGAGTAAGTACTATACGCCGACATCAAAAACGCTATCTAAGAGTTCTGCGATCTCTTCCAGTACTTCCAGTAATTCCAGCAAATATTATACTCCAGCGTCAGGCTCAAGCAATCATAGTGATGTCTATAATTCTTTGTCGAAAGAAACTAAAACTATAATAGATGAGATATCAAAAAAACCAAAAATCAAGAAATCTTCCAACCTATTCATAACTGATAAGGCGATTCAGAAGATTCAAAAGTTTTTCAAGAAATACGCAGTTGATGAAAAATATACCCTTGATAATCGCGTAAAGTATTATAAATATATATATAATTATATTAAAGATATCAAAAATAACGAATGTATAAAATATAGCAAAGATAAGGCTGTAAAATATACTATAGGGGATAAATTATTTTTAATTAAGAAGATAGGAACAGAAAGTGTGGGCGGTGTTATATATCTTACTGTTCTCAAGAATGTATTGGGAGGCAATTTATTGGCTTCTAAAATAACCCCGATTATCAAGGATAATCATAGAGAAATAAAGATTATGAAAAAATTAACTGACAAGGTTATTTCGCAGAAAAAATCTAAACATTTTCTTATAATGTATAAGCATTTTGTATGTCATCCTATGAGCATATTAGAGATGATGAAGAAACCCTTAGGAAGCCAGGTATCGCCAGACAAACGCCTCGTTTCTATTAACGAGTTGGCTCACGGTGATTTAAAGATGCTTTTGGAAGATAGAAAAATAATCTCTAATGATGAACTAATGTATAACATATTTATTCAAACATTTTTATCCATTGCATCTTTTCACAATTTAGCCGGACACTATCATAATGACACGCATTATGGAAACTTCTTGTATCAAAAAAACAAAGAAACCGGGTATTATCATTATACATACAATAACACCTCGTATTATTTGAAAGCCTGTGAATATAATATAATGATATACGATTACGGGTATGCTACAAAATCTTACAAAAAATACAATAAAAAGGCACTACTTGATTATATCAAAATAATTAACTCTTTTATGAATGAGAAAGACGGTTGGGGATTTTATCCCGATTTGCCGAGCGCCGAGTTTAATGATATGATGTTATTAATAAAAGACGAGCTAACTGTAGAGTATGACGAAGGAGATAAAAATTCTAATATACAAAGTATGATAGTAGACAAGTTCTTAATATTCCTCGTGGAATATTATTATCCGCACTTTAAGCTCTTTATAAAGAATAAGCCCGATAAAATCATTAATAAAATACCGTTCATTATCGGATAAAAATCTCGGGGAAAACTTCATTATTTTTACCGCATATATTTAAAAACAATAATAATAATTTAATATATTATAAAATGTTTCTGGAACCTATCAAAAGGGATAATAAACTAATATTGATATACAAAAATCCGCCTGTTAAAAACATAGTAGATGTAAGGATTAAATCTATTAATAAGCTGGCAAATAATACCGGATATGTATTTAACATATACATAGCGCCTTCCAATAATTCTGAGATAATAAGAGAGCTTATTGCGTTTGATAAGGAAATAATGAGCTCTATCGAGGATAATTCGTTAAAATGGTTTAATAATAAGTTTGATATGAGCGAGATAACCGAGCTATATCACAAATCCTTTTGTAATCAAACGAAAACAATCGGTGTCATACTGACATCCAAACAGGTTAAGAATATGCTTTATAATAATAAGGTCGTTCAAGATATCGACGATATCGTTAATATTATAAGGGAGGATAATACAGCTAAAAAATCATTCATTAATATTACAATTGAATATTACGGTCTCTATATATATAGCGAGACTACTTCTAACAAATGGATAATAAGGAAAATAGATATTTCAAATATAGATGAGGACGATAATACCGTGAGTACGGACGAATTGATAGACAATTTTCAGGACAGAATCTATAATATTAAGAAAAAATGCAATGACAAAATTGGAGAGCTTAGCAAAAACATAGATAATATCCGGGACAATATGAAAACGATTGACGAATTATTGGCGGATTTGAAGAAAAGTTCGGAATCAACCAATGTTAATATAAATTATTTTCTAAATAAATTGAATACATTAATATTAAACCAAGAAGAAAATCTAAAATAATAATATATTTAAAAATATTTTTAAATATAATCTAATGTAAATAATAGATATATAAGTAGAATAAATATGGGTACTAATAAAAACGTTGTTGTATCTTTTTCAATAGCAATATTATTGCTTCTATCCTTACTATTATTATTAACATACAATTCCAAATGCAATCAATCGCATAATACCGCTGGCCCCGCTATGCAAAACTCCTATAATGTAGGAAACTACTCCAAAGGCCCCGAACCCTTCTATTTTGAGAAATTCACTCAGAATGAACCCTTCGCACAAGAAGAACAATTTTATAATAGAAAACCGCTAACAGATACGCAAAAAAATGAATTTGATAACTTACCATTTGCTCAAAAAAAATTGAAAATTAGAGAATATGGAAGATTAGGTTATGATACAAATCCATTACTTCAATTTATGCACAACAACACAAGCTCCGGTTTTACTGACTATAAAGAGGGAACGAATGTAGAAGAAGGCTTTAACAACTATAACGAGGGAATGAAGGTAGAACCAATGGCCGACCTTGCTTCAGTTCAAACTGCCAATGAAGTTTCCCCTCAATGGTCCGCGAGAGCCAACCAGCAAACCCAAAACTCGCCTATGATGTCCTCGCAAGGCCCCGCTGGTTCTTTTAATGGAGATTCAAGCTTTCAACCCGTATCTAATATGGGCGGTATGGGCGGTATGGGAGCCGGAGCTGGCGGTTCTAACCAACAAGGAATGCAATCTTGCTTCCCTCGCGATAGATTAACCGCTGACGATTTATTGCCTAAAGATGCGGCTGATAGCAAATGGGCTCAAATAAATCCCTCGGGGGGCGGTAATATTAGCGACCAGAACTATTTAACCGCTGGATATCATGTAGGCGTTAATACCGTCGGACAATCGCTAAGAAATGCCAACTTACAATTACGCTCTGAAATACCCAATCCTCAAGATGCCGTCGGTCCCTGGATGATTAGCACGATAGAACCGGATTTGCGCCAAAATACCCTTGAAATCGGTAGCTCAATCTCCTACTAAATTATTTTTACCTTCTTATAATTATAAAAATGTACATAAGGAAAATCACATAAGAAATATACTATATAAAGATTTAAATGTGCGATTTAGGACAAAATCTACTTTTAAAATCTCTTACAGATTTTTACAATAAAAATGTTGAATACAAGATAATATTGAAGAATATCATTATAGGGAAACATAAGCTGTCTCTGCGAATCATTGAATGGTTAGTAACGCATTACGCGAAAAGCAATAATATATATTATTGGATTGATGACAATAAAAATATATATACCGATTTCCCGCCAGAAAATATAAAGGGAAATATTAGAAAAATCAACTTATATCACGATTATCGCGCGCAATTAAAATCGTATTCCAAGTTTAACTTTGATTCTTTCAGGAGACACCATCGCATAACCTTCTTTATTAGCGAAGATAAAAGCGAATATATAGAAACGACTGTCGGGCAGCTCAACTTTTTCCGCTGGATTTTCAATAATAATATTATAAATTACGCTATTAATAACTATGATGTCATATATAAAAAAATGATTGATAATAACATTTGCAAGTGTAAGGCGGTCGCTTATACCGACCACGACATAATCAGAACCAAGTGTCTATTGAGGTTTGATTAAATCGCGCAATTCAACATTCTCCTTCTTCAGCTCATTTATATTTTTATTTAATTCTTTTATTGATTCTATCAATAGCGGTATCATTTTTTCGTAATTAACTGTCAGATAATTGCTGCCCGTTTTTGAGATTACATTATTTTCCGCATCATACGAGATATCCGCTGGGGCTATATCTATTAATTCGGGCAGTATTTTTTGGACATCTTGTGCGCTAACACCCAGCTCTCTTTTCATTTTATTTCCTTTGATTCCCAAATCATTCGCAGTTTTATTAGGTCTATAATAGAATCCTTGTAATTTACCTACAATATCAAGCGGATTCTCTATATTACCCTCTCTATCCTTCAATCTTTCGTCGGAATAATCGCCAAACGAAGTAATAGTATCAGATGTTCTAATATTTCCACTGACATACATATTTCCCACGATATCAAGCGAATATAAAGGATTCGTATTACCTATCCCCACATTACCTAGATGATAAACTGATGTATTCGCAGCATTATAAGTCCATTGTGCGCCTTCAACTGATTTAATAAGATTTCGCATATTATAGCGTAATGATATATTTTGAGATAATATAGTAGCGGAATTGCTTGGTGGCAAAAATTGATCTGTTTGACCCGATGTGGCAACTATTTGTGCTGTCGTTGCTGTAAATCTAACTTCATAATTTCCTTTTAATATTAACTTTGAAATCGTATTATTAGTATTTTTATCAATAAAATCAGTAATAGTGGGAACAGAAAAATTCAATGTATAACTATTTGTAGTATTTATCAATGTAACTTTTATCCACGTAGCCAAACTTCCAGTGATTTTAAAAACTTGCCCTGGTGTATAAGATTGACTATATTGAGTAGGTGAATAATAAGATAAAGTAGTCACAAATACATCATTTATATATATATGTGACCCTCCCCATTGAGCATCAACTCTAAAATGCGTATATCCTGTTGGTAACATTAATTCCCAAGGGGGGCCATATTCTAAAGCGTTAACATTTACATTATATACTAACGGCTGAGCATAATCAAATGGCGGAATATAAGCGAAGCTCAATGTCTTATGAGTTACAGGGTTGCCTTCCGAAGTAGGGCCAGCAAGAGACTTGAACCTTATTATTACTATACCCGAACCACCATTTCCTCCATTTTCACCACCTGTTCCGCCTCCACCTCCACCACCAGAACCAGAACCAGTCAATCCACTTGTACCTACTGTTGCTCCATCTCCACCATTTCCTCCTATACTTGAACCTCCTGTGCCACTCCAATCTGTTCCTTGATTTCTGCCACCGCCACCACCCGCGGCATAAAATATTGTTGCTCCAGTAATACTATTTGATTTTCCAGTACCGCCATTGCCATTTGTAAAACCTGTACTGTCTGCTCCTCCACCACCGGAACCATAATTTTGACCTGCGGTATTAATAGGGGTTCCACCATTATTTCCATCAGTATTCGTATCATTATCAATACCGGCAGCACCATTCCAAACTGCGCCACCACCACTACCGCCACTATTTCCCGTAGGGGCATTATCACTTGCTCCTCCACCACCTCCTTTTGCGGTAATTCCATAAAAGGTTGTATCACTGCCATTGCCCCCGGTCGTATTATTATTGGGAGCGGCAATACCGCCTTTTCCAACATTTATAGTATAATTTCCTGCCGGAATTGTAATATTTGTTTGATAATAATATCCACCGGCACCACCACCACCACCTCCAAAATAACCTCCGCCCCCGCCACCTCCAACAATTAATATATCACATATAGTATTTTGTCCTACAGCAACTGTATGCGTTGTCTGTTCTTCAGCTCCTCCACTGTGAGTAAATGATTTTACATTTTCTGCAAATGCAATAGTTGTTGAAACCGTAGGTTCGGCAGTTAAAGTATTTGCACTGGGGCTAAGGAGATATAATTCACTTTTAACAGTCTCGACAGCATAATTAATACTATTAATATTCTTATTTAAATTACCATTAAACTTAATACTACCTTCAACATCTAACTTATAAGCCGATTCAGGTACTTTATTAATACCAACACAACCAGTATTAGGTTGTAGTATTATATGATCGTCGGCATTATTATTAATACCAATTTCTAAAGAACACGCTTCACCGCTTCTGGGATAATATTTTATCCAAGCGACATCTCCAGAATTACCTCCTGGATTTTCAGGGAATATAATACCATTATTTCCACTACCAGCAGATGGTCTAATATAACTTGTACTCGTTATAATTCCCGTATTTAAACTCGTACTATTTATTGCTCCGCTGACATCCAATTTATAAGCTGAGCTAACTGCAACATCCTTGCCAATGGCGACATTTGAAAATGAAGCAATACCATTGACATTTGAACTCCAATTGGAAGCCTTGAATATAGACCCGGCTTTATATAAATCTCCGGAAAGATTGATATTACCTGCGACATCCAATTTATAAGCTGAGCTGACGGCAACAGCCTTGCCTATGGCGACATTTGAAAATGAAGCAATACCATTGACATTTGAACTCCAATTGGAAGCCTTGAATATAGACCCAGCTTTATATAAATCTCCGGAAAGATTGATATTACCTGCGACATCCAATTTATAAGCTGAGCTAACTGCAACATCCTTGCCTATGGCGACATTTGAATATGATGTGATACCATTGACATTTGAACTCCAATTAGAAGCCTTGAATATAGACCCGCCCTTATATAAATCTCCTGAAATATTGATATTACCTGCGACATCCAATTTATAAGCTGAGCTAACGGCAACATCCTTGCCTATGGCGACATTTGAATATGACGCAATACCATTGACATTTGAACTCCAATTAGAAGCCTTGAACTTTTCTGCGCCTTTAAATAAATCCCCTCCAAAATTAATATTCCCCTTGACATCTATGCTACCGTCAGTATTTACTGAAAATATTTCTACATCCGGTTCGCTATCCTTCAAAGCACTTATTATTTTTTTAGATTCACCCATTTGTCTTACAGTTAATGCTGTACTCATTTGATTAATGTTAGTTATATCCAATCTTTCTGTAGTATATACATCAGTATTCAAAGTAGTCGTTGAACCGTGAACAGTTAAATTGGAATTGATAATTAAATTACCATTATATATATCATCAATTATAAACTTCTTTTGCGTCCCTTGCGTTATAGTATCTGTATTGATATTTGTGATACGCTGAGATAGATTAGTATTTATATCGGATATGTAATTCGATTGTCTGCTGTCGTTGATGTCTATGCGCTGCTTGATATTATAGTTAATATCTTTGAGATTATTTAACTCGCCAGCAGTTATATCATTTATCTTTCCAGTAAATTTGATATCGCCCTCTACATCTAACGGAACTGTGGGAAGAGTGGCGCCCTTCCTTACGCCTATGAATCCATTACTAATCATTTTAAATAATTCAGTAGTGCCCTTTTTAATATTTATTATATCGGCGTCCGGTGTATTATTTTGCGAAGCTGTAATATTTAGCAGAGATTGATTGTCAGTAGCCGAATTGATATTCAATTGGCCGCTATAAGTGTTATTTGTTATGTATTTATTTTGCGTTCCTTGCGCGATATTATCTGTGGTCAGCGAAGATATGCGCGAAGATATGGTATTGCTCGTAGTTGTTATAGAGGTCGCCAAATAATTAGACATTCCGACATTCAAATTAGAGGCATATTTGCTCGTATTTGCATTAGATACTAATACATAATTGCTAACATTTTTATCAAGCGCTTTATAATCTGTGCTCAATAAATTGGATACATTTAATATGTAATTGCTAACATTATTATCCAGTCTCTTGTAATCAATCGTTATCATATTAGAGACACTTAGGATATAATTGCTTACATTTGTTTCTTTACTGCTATTTTGTAATATATTGGAAACATTCAGGATATAATTGCTGACATTTCTGTCTAACAATTTATATTCAGTCTGTAATATATTAGATACATTGAGAGTAAAATTGGATTGTTGGGCGTTATTATTATCAATCCTTTGCTTGATATTATAGTTAATCCCTGTCAAATTGTCAAGTTCTGCAGCAGATATATTATTTATTTTTCCTGTATATTTAATGTTGCCTATGACATCTAATTTTTCTACAGGGGTATTATTGGCAATCCCGACATTTCCGTTAGAGCTGATTATAAATACGGCATTATTCAATTCCATATCATTTTTAGAATAGCACTCAAGGATATTTGAATATTCTGTATTATGTTTAATTTTAATACTGGGTTTGTTAGAAGATACATCAATATTATGGATATCTATGAAACCCGTATTATAATTTGAGAGATGTCTGTGTATTTGAGTGATAAGCGGATTAAAAGTAGTTATATCGCCATTTAATATCAAATCCCCGAATACTCTTAGATTTCCATTTGGATTTTCCGTAGAATAATAGGTACCCACATTTAAATTAGAATAAACTGTTATTGAGCCGTCATACTGGTCGTTCTTTATATATCTATTGGTTGCACCGTCAGCGATGTCGTCAAGGTTTAATTCGTTTATTTGCTGTTGCACATTTTTAGTAATTCCAGAGAGTGTATGAAGCTCATTAGATGTAATAAGATTTAATTTCTCGGTGAAGCTTACAGAGCTCATTTCAAGGGCACCCGTGGGACTTGAAGATAATTTAGCTTCGCCAATAGTTATAGTGTTGGCGCTAACAAAAATATCCTTCCATCTAAGGTTTGAAGAACCTAATGAATATTTATCATTTTCATCCGGAAGAATATTTGTAGCCACTCGCAAATCTTGTTGATTCGCTAAAGAAATCTTGTTATTTATGATAAATCTATTATTTATACCTTGCGTTATTATATCGGCTGTCAAGGTACTTGAACCGGTACCACCGCGCACGATAGGCAGTATGCCCGCCGATGCATTACCCACATTTATATTAGTTATATTAGCACCGCTTCCCGTTATATTAGTGGCAGCCAAAGTATTTGTATCATTATTCCAGGATAGATTGGCGGATTGCAGGGGGGTATTTGTCCCATTGCCGACTACTAATAAACTGGGTACTAATGTGCTCGCACCTGTTCCTCCCTTGGCGACCGGCAATACACCATTTGTATCTGTTGATAGATTTATTAGATTGGCAAAAGATGATGCCCCTGTACCGCCCTTTGCGAGTGGCAATATGCTGTTTGTATCTGTATCTAAGTTTATTAGATTGGCAAAAGACGATGCCCCTGTGCCACCCTTGGCGAGTGGCAATATACTGTTAGTATCCGTATCTAAATTTATTAGATTAGCCAGAGATGATGCGCCCGTACCACCTTTTACTATAGGCAATATTCCCTGTATTGAAGATGCCGATAAATTGATTTCGGCAGAATCGGAATTGAAGACTATGCCGCCATTTGCGGATGCTTTTATTGAAACTGTGCTCCCGCTAATAGCAATACCTGTCCCCGCGGTTATCTCTGTTTTTGTAAATAGATTAAAGTCTATGGGGTCAGTATTTAATGTAGTTATATCAAGCGAACTGATAAATCCGCTGTTTTTATTTTCAACACCTCTTTTGACGAATATATAAGAACCCTTTTTAATATTTTGCGAAGTGTTGAAATCGCTTCGTCGTTGCCAGGTAGAATATGTGGGACCCGATGTCAAAGTAAGTATATATATGCCGTTTTCAGCTTTGTTCGTCTGATTCTTTACTAATATTGAGCTTCCGCTCGTAGGCCAGGAGCCATCAATAGTAGTTGTAGTGTAATCTATGGAACCACTGAGATTGATATTTGCTGTAGTTGCCAAATCCGCATTTTCAAGTACTGTTAAACCAGATGCGACAGACGATAATTCGGATTTTGTAGCATAGGCTGTTAAATCAATATTGCTATTACCTCTTATAATACCTGATTCATCAACTGTTATTGTAACGCCATCAACTTTTATTACACCCAAAGCAGAACCGTTGGCGTCATATTTTGCAACTGGCAATCTATCTATTTTAACTAAATTAGAACTATCAAATATTTTGCTATTTAAATCATTTAAATGAGTCGCTAAGGTATTACTCGTGCTTAAAACATAGTTAGATACATTCGCTATTACATCTTGTCCATTTGATATAAAGTTGCCATTCAATGTCTCAATATTATTTAATATTTTTAGATTAGAAGAATCGTATTGTATTATATTATAAGCCATTTTATGCTATATCAATATTATTCTTTATAATAATATATACAAAATAATATGGCTATAAATTATCAGGCATTCTCTAATACCTGTATTCTTTGCAGTAATTCGTTAATTTTGTTTATCAAATAGTTTGATGTCGATGCGATGTAATTTGATGTAGAAGTCATTATATCGGCTCCATTAATATTATAAGACCCGTTAATGAGATTGATATTGCCGGCGACATTCAATTTGTGCGTATCAGTTGGCGGAGCCGTATCTATACCGACAGTATTATATTGCGTATTAATTTGTATTTGCGATGTTTGTGGTGGAGCTATATAGCTTGTTCCCTTATTCCATATTTCTGTCGCCGTCCAACTTGAAGATGGGCTGGGATAATTATTATCAAGCATCAAAGACGACTTATTTAAGAACAAAGAGCCGCCGATAAAACCTGTCGTTTTATTTTTCCAATATGCCGTATAATAAACGGTTTCCGTCGTATTTGGCATATCTTGATAAGAACCCGCGACATTAGTTATAAAATGCGAGTATGTACTTGATTCCGCACCAAGATTGTGAGATATCCAGCAACTCGCGCCATAACTGTTGTTTTCTATAATTCCGTTAGCGTTTGATATGTGTTCCCAGGAGCCGTTGCCGATTTTGCGATATAGGCGTAAGCCCCACCATCGCGAATCAGTCAAATATTCCATACCAATATGACACACGATGGATATTAAAATCTTAGAAGTGGCGTCGGAAGGTTTAATGGAGATTACGAAGCCATTTGCTATATTATTATTAATCGGTTCCCAGTCATTACCTGTTTTATATTCGGTTTTTGAATATGTTAAATGCTTCGTTTGGATAATCATTCCCTGCGACATTTCTAATGATAGCGATTGGCCGTTCCTTAGGAATGCAGATGCATTTATATTTCCGCCGATATCAAGAGAATATTCGGGATTTTCTTTGTTAATCCCTACTTTGCCGTCGTTTATTATAGTAAATACTTCGGTATTAATATTAGATACTGATAAGATTCTTTCGCTTGAATTTTGTCTGATAGATAAAGCTCGTTCTAATGAATTATTTTCTATTATGATATTTTGCGTCTTTAAACTGCTCTCAATAATATTACTGCCATACACATATAAATTAGAGTTTATAGTAATATCTCCATTTATTCGTAAATTACTATTATAGACATTATTTCTAATATATTTATTATTGGCATTATCTAATGTAAGTATATCATCTGTATTAATATTCCTTATTATATCAAGTATATTATTTGAAGTATTTGCTATATAGTCAGCTGTAATAATGTTAGTAGAATCATTAAGATTTGCTGAGATTGATGGATATAATATTTGTTCATTATTCAAAGTATATTTTATATTGCCTGCTGTATCAAGAGATATAGATACTTTTTTATCGCCATTATTTAATTCCACAGTATTTATATTAATATTTTTGTAATTACCTAAATCATCTTTGATATCAAGATTACTATTATTTTTAGATAAAACGAGGTTATCCAAGAATATACTATTTCCGGATAAATACAGGTCATTCCATCTATTGTTTGGGGAACCTAAATTGCTTGCATTTGATATCTTAGGTATAATATTTCCGTCTATATTAATATCTCCTTTCAATTCCAGAATTGAAGAGGGATTTTCAACATTAATGCCTACATTTCCGTTACCCAATATAGTAAAAACATTGCTTACATTATTATAGGCTCTGAATATATCATAAGATTGATTTAATTGCGATACATTAATCGCGGTATCTGTTCCGTTATTACTAATTTCCAAAACCTCTGTTGAAAAAACATTGGTTATCAATGTTGTTTTTTCGCCGTGTATAGTTATGTTAGATGTTATAAAATGCCCTTTGACCTCTATATCTCCCTCATAGATTCCTCCAACTATATATTTATTATATACCCCATTTGCTACATCATCAGCTGTTAAATTATTTATTCTATTAGCTATTTGATTACTAGTTCCCATAATGTAATTCGTGATATTTGCAAACTGAGTATCATAATCAGTATTTAGGTAATTACTGACTGCTAAGATATAATTAGTGGTATTATCAAAGATATTATCATAATCAGTATTTAGGTAATTACTGACTGCTAAGATATAATTA
>Ga0164292_10000264_pt1 | contig 38668 bp, 32 predicted proteins | sample GEODES117metaG_FD_111486 | JGI IMG/M metagenome (GOLD analysis project Ga0164292, IMG submission 111486) | Eutrophic lake water microbial communities from Lake Mendota, Wisconsin, USA - GEODES117 metaG | ecosystem: Environmental > Aquatic > Freshwater > Lake | place: USA: Lake Mendota...
CCCTGGAGGAGGTGAACCGCCGGCTCGACACGGCGGTTCGCGAGCGCACCGCGGAACTCGAGCGCATCAACGCCGAGCTGACGCAGCTGCTGCGCTCGATGCCGCGCTGAGGCGTGACGCGCCGACGGACCGCTAGGATGCACGGCCCCCGGTGGGGTGGCAGAGCGGTTGAACGCGGCCGACTTGAAATCGGCTAGGCCCGCGAGGGTCTCAGGGGTTCGAATCCCCTCCCCACCTTTCCATGCGTCGCCTCCCACGCCAGGTCGTGCTCCTCGGCTGGATCAGCCTTCTGGCCGACGTGAGCGGCGAGATGACGGCGCCGCTGATTCCGCTCTACCTGACGGGCGTGCTGGGCGCGGGCACGATCGCCCTGGGTGTGGTGGAGGGATGTGCCGAGGCCGTGGTGACCGCCATGAAGGCCGTTGCAGGCTGGCACAGCGACCGCGCGCGCAGGCGCGTGCCCTACATCCGCTGGGGGTACGCACTTCCGGTGCTTGGGAAGGCCGTGATCGCCGCGGCCGTGGCCTGGCCGATGGTCGGGGCTGGTCGCGTGCTCGATCGCTTCGGCAAGGGACTCCGAACCACGCCGCGCGATGCGCTGCTGGCGGACGCGGCCCCGCCGGAGGCGCGTGGACACGCGTTCGGCCTGCACCGCGCGATGGACACCGCCGGCGCACTCGCGGGCGCCCTGGTCGCTGCCGCGCTCCTGGCGCTGCTGGGCGCGAGTGCCTCGCCGGAAGCCGCACCCGCGTGGCGCTGGACCTTGGGCGCGGCTGCCGCAGCCGGTGTCGCGTGCTGGAGTCTGACGCTGCTGCTTCGCGACGTTCCGCCACGCGATGCGCCTGCGGCGGATGGCGCCGCGCAAGGCGCCGCGCCGCTTCCGCGATCGTTCTGGCGCGCGACCGGCGCGCTCTGCATCTTCGCGCTCGGCAACGGAAGCGACGCCTTCCTCCTGCTGCGCGCGTCGGAGACAGGCCTGAGCCCGGTCTCGGTGGTGCTGTCCTACGCACTCTTCAACGCGGTGTACGCAGCCGCAAGCCTGCCGGCCGGGCGCCTGTCCGATCGCGTGGGTCGGGCGTGGCTGCTGCGGACCGGATGGATCCTGCAGGGCGGCGTGTATCTGGCGTTCGCGCACGCCTCCGAAGGCTGGCACTGCTTCGCGTTGATGGCGCTCTACGGCCTCGCCGTCGCGTGCCACGAGGGCGTGGGCAAGGCGCTGATCGCGGACGCGGCACCACCCTCGCGCCGAGGCACGGCGATGGGCATCGCCTTCGGATGCATGGGAGCGTGCGCGCTCGTCGCGAGCGTCGGCACGGGCTGGATCTGGCACGCGGCCGGCGCGCGATGGGCCCTCAGCGTGGGGCTCATCACCTCGCTGGCGGCGGCGCTGGTGCTGTCGCTGCGGGGGCGGACAGCGGACTCTCGCCCTTGAAGATGCGGTCTCCCGCGCCCCGGCGCGTGATGTCGCGGAGGAACTGGTCGTACTGCACCTGCAGCAGATCGAGATTCGGCTCCACGTACTCGCGCAGCGCCAGCGCGCCCGTGCGACTGCGCGCGGCCCTTCGCGCCGCGGCCGGCTCGCCCGCCAAGCGGCTCGCCTGCAGGCGCTCGATGAGCTTGCCCTCGGCGGCATCGCGCACCATCGCGCGAAGGCCCTCCCGATAGCGACCGTTCTCGCCGTCATGCAGGAAGTGCACGAGTGCCCACGCCTGCGCGTAGTAGGTCAGCAACTCGTCCTTGCCTTCCTCCAGGCACTGCTGCGGGGAGGTCTCGAGCAGTTCCGACAGGGTGAACGTGCGCTCGCCCGTCACGGCGTTGCGCGCCTCGTTCCAGCGCTCGAAGTTGCGCCATGGCCGGAACGCGGTGGGCTGGCCGTCGCGACTCATGCGCGTGCCCTCCATCCAGCATGCCAGACCTTCCTCGAGCCACGTGGGCAGCGGCTCCCGCAGCGACTTCTGGCTGAACTGGTGCCACCCCTCGTGCGCCATGATCGTCAGCGTGTCGACGCGACCGATGTCGTACAGCACGCTGGTGCCGTCGGTGGTGAAGCCGCCGCGACCGAGACCCAGATACAGGTCCGCGTCGCGCCCCAGCGTCTTGCGCGTCCAGGCTTCCCAGGGTCCGCGCGAGGCGAAGACGTACAGGTCCATCGGCTCGGTGGGCACCGGCAGCGGACCCAGCGCGCGGGCGTAGGCGTCGCTGCAGGCCTCCATGTACGCGGGCAGACGATCCCGGAAGACCGGATCCTTCACCGCCAGACGAAGGTTGTAGCGCTCGGTGCGCACGAACACGCCTGGCCCTCCGCCCTGATCCCACGCCTGCACGGAGCGCACGGGCGAAGGGGTCGCGGTGGCCGGCGCGACGACCGCGGGCTCGTCGACCGCCGCGGGGCGTGGCGGCTCGCTCGCCTTGGCGACCTGCGTCGGCCTGGAGGCGGGCGCAGCGCATCCGGCGATCATGCCAATCAATGCAAGCGAGATGGCGCTCGCGACGCGCATCAGGCGCCGAGTTCCTTCAGCGCGCGCTCGGCAGCCGCCAGATCCGCCTCGGCCGCCGCCAGCATCGCTCGCGTCTCCTCGACCACCTTGGGTGGAGCCTTCGCCACGTATCCCGCGTTGTCGAGCTTGGCGCGGTAGCCCTGCGCGGCCTTGCGACGCTCCGCGGCGAGCTTCTCGAGACGCGCCCGCTCGGCTCCAGCATCGGCCTGGTCCACCAGTCCATCAAGCCAGCACTCCTCGCCCTCGAACGGGAACGCGGCGGCGCCCCCACCGCGCGAGCCGGCGGCTGCCACGCATTCCAGTCCGGCCATCGACTCGACGATGCCGTCGCCGCCAGCGCAGAGCGCCAGCGCCGCGGGGGCGGCGCAGAGCTTGATCCGCTTCCGCGGTGCCACCTGCCGCTCGCCACGGATCGCGCGGATCGCGTCGACCAGCGCCTGCGTTCGCGCGAAGCTCGTCTCGATCGAGCCATCCACCAGCGACGGTGTGGCCTCGGGCCAGGCGGCGGTGGCGAGCAGGGCCGAGCGCGGCAGATCAAGGCCGGCCACGTCGCCGGCGCGGCGCGCCTGCAGCGCAGGCCACAGCGCCTCGGTCACGAAGGGCATCGCCGGGTGAAGCAGCCGCACGATCGCGTCCAGGCAGGCGAGCATCACCGCCTGACGCTCCGGGTCCGCCTTCGCCGTCGGCTTTGCCGCCTCCAGATACCAGTCGCAGAAGTCGCGCCAGAGCACGTCGTAGCACGCCGCCGCGTACTCGCTGAAGCGGTACTCGGCCAGCGCGGCGTCCGCCCGATGGATGGCGCGGGTCACGCGCGAGACGATCCAGCGATCCAGCGCGGGACGCCTGGCGAGATCCACCACCGCGGCCGGCGCGGGCGCGTTGGCCAGCGCGAAGCGCGTGGCGTTCCAGAGCTTGGTCGCGAGATTGCGGCCCAGATCGAAGCGCGAACTCGTGTTGCGCGCGACCGGCTGCGACTGGCTGGGCGTGGCGAGTCCGCTGGCGGCGCCGTAGCTGCTGACCATCGACTTGCCGGGGTGCTTCGGGCTCTTCTGCACCGGCGCAGCGACCTGGTGGCCGCTGGGGGCGCGCGTGTACTCGGGGGTGAAGGTCTCGCCGCTGTGCGGATCGACCATCTCGACCGGCACGCGAAGGTCCTGCGTGTCGGTGGTCATGTCGAGCAGCGTGTAGCGCAGCGCGTCGGCGCCGTGCGAGTGGATCACGTCCCGCGGGTCGAGCCCGTTGCCGAGGCTCTTGCTCATGCGCTGGCCAAAGCCATCCTGGATGACCGGGTGGATGAAGACGTGCCGGAACGGCACGTTGCCCCCGAGGAAGTGCCGGTTGAACATCGTCATGCGGCTCACCCAGAGCGTGATGATCTCGCGCGCGGTGCTCAGCACCGCGCTGGGGTTGTACCGCTCAAGCATGCCCTGCATGCCAAAGGCCTTCGGATCGGGCCAGCCGAGCGTGCTGAGCGGCCAGAGCGCGCTGCTGAACCAAGTGTCGAGCACGTCGGGGTCCTGCGAGAAGCCCGCGCTCTCGAGTTCCTTCGCGAGCGCGTCGGCGCCCGCGGGCAGGCAGACGAGCTCCTCGAGCGTGCCGTCCTCGCGATGGCGCACGCGGTGGCTCGCCCCCTGCGCGGCCCACGCGGAGTGCACGGGCACCATGCCGCCGTTGGCCGGCGCGCTGCCACCGACCTTCGCCGCCTCGCCCTGCGCCTCGCGGCTCCACACCGGAATGCGGTGCCCCCACCACAGCTGTCGGCTGATGCACCAGTCGCGCAGGTTCTCGTGCCACTGCTGGAAGGTCTTCGCGTAGCGCGCCGGATAGAAGCGCATCTGGCCGTCGCCACTCGCCGCGCCCGCCGGCGCCTTGCCGTCGAACTGCGCGGGCTCCATCGCGCGAAGGGCCGCGCCACGCATGCGGTCATCGGTCACCTTCACGAACCACTGCTCGGAGAGCCACGGCTCGATCGGAACGCCGCTGCGGTAGCTGTGGCCCACGGCATGGCGCCAGGGCTTCTCGTCCTCGAGCAACCCGTGATCGCGGAACCACTGCACGACCGCCTTGCGCGCCTCCTCGCGGCTCTTGCCCACGAGCATGCGCGACTCGGCCACCACGTCGGCCCAGCCGTGACGGTCGCTGATCGCGCCGTCGGGACCCATCACGTTGATCACGCGCAGGTCGTGACGGCGGCCGATCTCCCAGTCGTTGGGGTCGTGCGCCGGCGTCACCTTCAGGAATCCGGTGGCCACGTTCGCCTTCGCGTCGGCCGGGTCGCCGCCGCGCGAGACAGGCATCACCACGTAGTCGTCCTCCACGATCGGGATCACGCGACCGACGATCGGCAGCCTCACGCGCTTGCCGCGAAGGCCCGGCGCCAGCGGATCACGCGGATTCATCGCGACGGCGGTGTCGCCGAGCATCGTCTCGGGCCGCGTCGTCGCGACCGTGACGTGTCCGCTTCCGTCCTCGAGCGGGTAGCGCAGGTACCACATGCGCCCGTCGACCTCGCGCATCTCGACCTCGTCGTCGGCGAGGGCCGTGCGCGTGGCGGGATCCCAGTTCACCAGACGACGGCCTCGCTCGATCAGGCCCTCGTCGAACAGGCGATGGAAGGCGGCGCGCACCGCCGCGGCACAGACCGGATCCATGGTGAAGCGCGTGCGGGAAAAGTCGCAGCTCGCGCCCATCTCCTGCAGCTGGCCAAGGATCGTCGCCTCGTACTCGTCCTTCCACGCCTGCACCTGCTCCACGAACGCCTCGCGCGTGAAGTCGGTGCGCCGCTTGTTCTTCAGGGCGAGCCGCCGCTCCACGACGGTCTGGGTCGCGATGCCCGCGTGGTCGGTGCCGGGCATCCAGAGCACGTCCATGCCCTTCATGCGCGCGTGACGCGCCAGCGCATCCTGAAGGCTGTTGTTCAGCGCGTGCCCCAGATGCAGGGCGGCGGTCACGTTCGGCGGCGGGATGAAGATGCAGTACGGCGTGCGCGACGAGGACGGATCGGCGTGGAAGCAGCCGGCCTCGCGCCACTTCGCGCGTGCGCGCGGCTCATGGTCCGCGGGGCGATACGATTTCGCCAGCCCGGTCGAGTCCGTCTCCGCTGCCGCCGAAGCGGTCTCGCTCTGAGCCTGAGTCATGGGACGCCGATCTTATCCATTGCATGCCGTCGTTCCCCTGCTGGCCCTGCTGGCGGCCGTGGTCGGCTGCGGCGAGTCACCGGCCCCCTCGAACCGGGGCGGATCCACCGAGACGCTGCGCGCACTCGAGTCCATCGAACGCCTGCTTGACGCCGGTCGCACCGAGGAAGCGCTGCGCGCCGCGGAGGCGTGCGCCCGCACGCGTCCCGACGACGCGCTCGCCGCGGAGATGCTTGGGCGCGCGCGCATGGCCGCCCGCGCCCCCGCCGCCGACATCGCCGACGCCTACGCGCGTGCGGCCGACCTTCGGCGCGACAGTCCGGGACTGCAGAGCGCCGCGGGCATCACGGCGATGCAGGCCGGTCGCGTGGAGATCGCCATCGCGCGCCTGACCCGTGCGGCCGAACTGGAACCCGGCAATGCGCAGCACCCGCTTCAGCGATCCATGGCCCTCCGCGCGGTCGGGCGATGGAGCGACGCGCGCGTGGCCGCGGAGCGGGCCGTGTCGCTGGCGCCGCTGGAACCCTCCGCGCACCTGGCGCTCGCGCAGGCACTGCTGGGCGATGGCCAGCCATCCCAGGCGGCGGCGGCGACCCGCGCAGCGCTCGCGTGCAGACCGACCGATCGCGGACTCCGATTCGAGGTGGGCAACACGCTCATCGCCTGCGGCCAGGGCGCCGCGGCGGTGGAGGTCGTCGTGCTGCCTGCGCGCGAACCAACCGCCTCGCCCGCGGAGATCGAGATCCTCGCGCGCGCGCTCGAGGCCGCGCAGCAACCCGAATCGGCGGCGGAACAATGGCAGCGCCTCGCCATGGACCCCACCCAGCCTTGGCGCCCGTGCGTGCAGGCCGCGCGTTGCCATGCGCAGGCAGGACATGCCACGCGCGCGCAGGAGTGGATGGCTCGCGCCCGCGAGCGCGGGGCCCCTCCCGCCGAGATCGATCGCGCGCAGTCCGGTGATCGCTAGCGGAGCGACCGGCCCCCATCCACCGGAATCAGGGCGCCGGTGACGAACGGCGCTTCCGCGCAGAGGAATCGCACCAGCCTGGCCACGTCGTCGGGCTCGCCGGCACGCTGCAGCGGAATCCGCGCAAGCAGCGCCTCGCGCCGCTCGGACGGCATGTCCTCGGGCCAGGCCACCACGCCCGGCAGCACGCCGTTCACGCGGACCGCCGGCGCCAACTCCACCGCCATCTGCTGCACCGCCTGATGGAGCGCGGCCTTGGACATCATGTACGCGCCATAGCCGCGGACGGGCGTGCCCTGCGCATGCGCGTCACCCACCGCGACCACGCTCGCGCCGCCCCGGACCTTCGACGCCTTCAGCATCGGCGTGAGCGCCTGCACCAGCCGAACCGGTCCGAGCGCGTTCACGCGGAAGGCGTCCAGCGCCGCCTCCGCCATCGGCGCATCCCACGCCGAGGACCGCCACGCGGCCGCGTTCAGCACCAGGGCATCGATCGCGTCGATGCCGGCCAGCGCGTGCGCCGCCGAATCCACGGCATCCGAGCCCAGATCCAGTTGAAGCGCCCGACACTGCACCCCCAGCGCGCGAACATCCGCCCCGAGCGACTCGGCCCCGGACGCGTCGGTGTGCCACGTCACCACGATGTCATGCCCCGCACGCGCGAGCTCCAGCGCGATCGCGCGGCCCACGCGCCTCGTGGCGCCCGTCACCAGCGCACACGGCCTCATGGACCGGGCTCCAGTCGCCGTGCCGACTCACGCCATGCATCCACCCGCGCGCTGGCGCGAGGCGATCGTGCCCGGGACTCGGCGCGGCGCCTTGCCGCGCCCCGGATCGCGATCAGCAACGGCACCGCCAGCAGCACGCACACGAACACCCACATCAGCACGCCACCGAACACGCGCGCCGCCGGCGCGCCCGCGCCGGCCTGCGAGGCGATCCAAAGACCGTTCGTCATCGAAACGTGCGGGCCCATCTCGCAAGCCTACCCCGCGCGCTTTCCGTAGAATGCGGCACCCGATCCGCGGGCTTCCCACGCATGCCGATGCAACGAAAGCTCCGTCGCGTGATCTGGCCGCTGTTTTCAACGGTCCTGCTCATCGGCGCCACCTGGCTGGTGCTGTTGTCGCCGCTGGCGCTCACCATCCTGACCCGCTGGGCCCTGTCGAGCGCACTGGGCACGCGCGTGGAGGTGACGGACGCGCGATGGGACGGCTGGGGGCGCCTTTCCATCGCGTCGATCCGCGTGCTCGCCGAAGGGTGGCCGGGGCGCACCGAGGAGATCGTCTCGATTCGCGGGCTCAGCTCCGAGTTCCGGCCGCTCGACCTCCTGACCGCCACGATCGCCCTCGAGGACCTCGACGTGAAGGAGGCGGTGATCCGCGTCGCCCGCCGCACCAGCGACGATGCGCTGAACCTCGCCGCGCTCCAGCCGCCAACAGGTCGCGGATGGATCTCCTTCACCGTGCGCCCACGCGCGGCGCGACTCGATCTGCTGCGGATCGAGAACCTGGTGGTCGAGGGTGACCGCATCACCACGCTCGCCGATCCCTCGTTCCGCGGCGAGCTGGCGAACGATCCCGCACGCGGGCCGCACATGCTCGCGTTCAAGTTCATCGAGATCGAGGGCGCCGACCTGCAGACGCAACCGGTGCCACGCGACGCGAAGGACGGCCTTCGGCTGACCGGCAGCTGGAACGAGCGCTCCCTGGCCTACGAGGTCCACGCGAACCGTCTTGACTTCGACCAGACGGTGGCGCCGCTGCTGCCGCAGGCCACGCAGGAGTACTGCACCAAGCGCCTCGCACTGCGCGGCATGGTCTCGGACGTGCGGTTCAAGGGAACGCCCGCGCGCCCGCTCGCCGAGGCCAGCCTGGACGTGAAGGGCATCGCGCTGAACCTGGATGAGCTGGGGCCCGAGCTCGGCATCCGATGGGAACGTTTCAGCGAGGGCACCCGAGGCGCGCTGCAGGGCAAGCCACGCATGAACGTGGACCGCGGCACCATCGTGCTCGCGAACGAGCAGCTTCGCCTGGACAACTTCGAGGGAACGCTGCTCTCGGTGCGCGATGCGTCGCCGGGCAAGGCCGAGCCGATCTCGGTGCCGCTGCCGGTGCGCATGTCGCTGGCGCTCGACTTCAGCAAGCTGCCCGCGCTCGCCGACATGGCCGACCTCGCGCTCGCCGAAGCGTGGTTCGAGGCGGCCCTTCGGCACTGCGGCGTGCAGGCCAGCCTGGACGTGTCACGCTACGCCCTGCTGCGCACCCAGCCTGACACGCCATGGGCGGTCGAGTTGCCCGAGCCGATCGTGAACGTGCTCGACAACTTCCGGGTGATGCAGGGATCGCTGCAGATCAACGCGCGAGCGGAACGGCCAGCCTCGGAACCTGGGCAGCCCGCGATCGATCCGAAGGTCTCCGGTTCGCTCGTCATCCGCGAGGGCCGCGGCGCGTACGTGAACTTCCGCTATCCGCTCCAGCAGGTCGAGGCGACCATCCGCTTCAACGACGAGCAGATCGAGGTGGCGTCGCTCACGGCCGCCGGCATGACCGGGAACCGGCTCTCCATCTCCGGCATGGTGGACGGCGCCGGCGACGACGCGGGCGTGGACCTGCGCGTCCGGACCGACAGCCCCGCCCCGATCGATCTGGACCTGCAGAACGCCTTCGACGAGGGGCCGCGCCGCATCTTCGAGCTGCTCTTCGCGCGTGACATGCGCGACCGGCTGGTGGCGGCGGGTCTGCTCCGCGAACAGGGCACCGAGCTTGGCGGCACGTGCGAGTTCGACATCCGGGTGAAGCGCGTGCGCGGCGGCGGCAGCCGCGTGGAGACGACCGGCTCGATCGACGTGCGGAATGCCAACGTGCTCTGCTCGCGCTTTCCCTATCCGATCCGGGTGGAGGAGGGATTCATCGAACTGCAGGACGAGGCGATCGTGCTGCCTCCCAAGCGCTGGACCTTCCACACCCCCAAGGGCGGCACGGGCTCGATCTCGGGCAAGGTCGCCATCCCTCGCGCGCCCGAGGGCGGACGCCTGGCGCGGCCCGATCTGGATCTGGTCGTGGCCGAGGATCGCGTGAACGACCTGCTGCTCGCGGCCATTCCGCTGGAAGACTGGAAGGATGGGCGAAGCCGGAATCCGCACTGGCCAGGACGCGATCAGAGCGTGGCCTCGCAGAGCATGAAGGCGCTCCAGCTCGAAGGTGAGCTGAACCTTGGCGGCCACATCGGCTCCACCGCCACGGGAGACACCACGCTCGCCATCGACATCCTGCTGGCGGATGGTGCCTTCCGCCCACGCAACGGCCCCGAGCGTCTGCTCGAACGATCCGGCCTGCCGTGGCCCGAGGGCTTCGATCTGGACAACGTCACCGCGAAGGTGCGGCTGACGGAACGCGAAGCGACGCTCATCCGGCTCGAGGGCGAGGCCGGCGAGGGGCGCGTGATCGCGAGCGGCGCGGCGAGCCTGCGTGAGCGCGCGCGCAGCCTGACCGCGGAACTGAAGCGCGCTCCGATCGGCCAGTGGATGGTGCCGCTGTTGCCCGAGGAGGTCCGGACGAGCGCGGCCGACGCGTGGGAACGCTGCGACGTGAAAGGCGCCTTCGATGGCTCGATCGACATCCGGCAGCGCGCGACGGGCACCGACGATCGCCGCGCGAGGTTCGTCACCCGCGGCGTCACGTTCCAGGCGCGGGGCGTTCCAAGCGAACTCCGCGTGACGCGCGGTGCGCTCACCATCGACGGACCGACGCTTGGACTGGACGGCGTTCGCGTGGAAGCGCGATGTCGAGACCGGCGCGTGGGCGTGCTCGAGGCCGAGGGCTCCATCGCGCTGGATCCCTCGGGGAAACAGGATCTTCGTGGCACGTGGATGATCGACGACTTCGCCAGCCTGCTGTGGCCCGAGGTGCTCGACGCCGCGAATCTGGAGCGGATCTCCGATCTGCACGACGACTGGAATCCCGTGGGTTTCGCGGGTGGCACGCTGCTCGTCACCCGGACCGCGGCGGGCGAACCGGACTGGGACATCGAGGTCACCCACGACGGCGTGCTGGTGGGCGATCCCGGCGGCGTGCCGATCTCGCTCTCGCTCGTGCCCGGTGGCCACCTTGCCTTCGGCCCCGACTCGATCGGCGTGCGCGGTCCCTCGCGCGACGCCCCCGGCCTCGTCGGCTGCCTGCCGGGCGGCGAGTTCGCGCTCGACGGCGTGATCGCCACGGGGCCACGCGGTCCGAAGGACGGTGGCGCGGTGCACCTGCGCTTCGATGTCGGTCCCGTCCATGAGGGCGTGGTACGGGTGCTTCCGAAGGATCTCGCCGATGCGCTGGGCACCATCGAGCTTCGGGCCGGCAACGCAAGTTCCGACGACCTCCGACTGCTGGGCTGGATTCCCGAGTCGCCCGAGCCCGGCCTGACCGGCACCATCGACCTGCAGGACGGATCCATGCGTGCGGGCACCGTGCTCTCGCGCATCCACGCCCCGTTCCGCATCGACGCGCGCGGCGGACGGACCTACCCGGTCGAGATCCAGCTCGGCTGCCGCGAGGGCACCTTCCTGGCGGGCGACCGCTTCTTCGACCGTGCGGACGGGCTGCTGCGACTGACCGAAGGAGCGAAGCAGATCGAGATCATCGACCTGCAGTCGGACCTCTACGGCGGACGCGCGTGCGCGTCGGCCGTGATCGGAGGCCCCGCGAACGACTGGCGGCTCGACCTTCGGATCGATGGCGCCTCCCTGCCGGGCCTGATCCGTGGCGGCGCGAACACCTCGTTCGCCGCTGCAGGATTCGTGCGCGGCTCCCTGAGCCTGGGCGGCGACCTCGATGGGTCCGACACGCTGCGCGGCATCGGCCATCTGGAGGCCTCCGACGCGCGCATGGGTGAACTGCCGCTCACGCTCCGCGTGCTGCAGGCCACGCAGCTCATGCTGCCTCTCTCGGACAGTCTGGAACGCGCGAGCCTGGACTTCCACGTGCGAGGCAAGACGCTGCGCTTCGAGCGTTTCGACCTGAGCTGCCCGCTGCTGCGACTCATGGGCACCGGCTCCATGGACCTGGCCACCTGGGACGTGGCGCTGCGATTCCGGAATCGGGGCGTGGTGCCCGGCCTGAGCGACCTCTTCGGAGCCGCCAGCGACGCCCTGTTCGTGATCGATGTCACCGGCCCCGCAAGCGATCCTGCGGTACAAGTGACACCCCTGCCCCCGCTGGGGCAGGATCCATCCATGCCGTCCATGCCCGAGCGGGTGGCGGCCGTCCACGGAAACCATCCATGAGTGAACGCCCGCACGACCCGACCGACGACGCCTCGATCCGCGACCGCCTGGAGGCCCTCGTGCGCGACGCGGGCACCGCTTCCGGCGACGAGGGGCCGCTCGCGGGCCGCCGCCGTCGCCATGTCGAGGAACTCGCAGGCACCGCGCTGAAGCTGCTCGGCGACGGCCTGGACGTGGGACAGGTCAAGCTGCTCGAACTCGCCCTGAAGGAGATGCGCCGCAGCTATCGCCTGTTCAACCGCTACCGTGGCGTGCGCAAGGTGAGCATCTTCGGAAGCGCGCGAACGCCCGAGGATCACCCGGACTACCACGCCGCGCGCGAGTTCGGCCGACGCATGGCCGCGGAAAGCTGGATGGCCATCACGGGTGCGGGCGACGGCATCATGAAGGCCGGCCACGAGGGCCCCACGCGCGAGGCGAGCTTCGGTCTCTCGATCCGCCTGCCCTTCGAGACCAACGCCAACGCCGTGATCGCGGGCGACGACAAGCTGCTGAGCTTCCGCTACTTCTTCACGCGCAAACTCATGTTCGTCAGCCACTCGGACGCGGTCGCCGTCTTCCCCGGTGGCTTCGGCACGATGGACGAGATCTTCGAGGTGCTCACGCTGGTGCAGACCGGCAAGAGTCCCATCGTGCCGATCGTGCTGGTGGAGGGAAGCGGCGCCGACGGCCAGCCGCTCGGCTACTGGAAGCGCTGGGAGTTCGGCGTGGTCGAGAACCTCCTCTCGCAGGGCTGGATCAGCGCCGAGGACCCGGGCCTGTACGAGTTCGCATCGAGCCCCGCCGACGCGGTGCAGCGCATCCTGCGCTTCTACCACCGCTACCACAGCAGCCGCTACGTGGACGACCATCTGGTGATCCGTCTGAAGCGGCCGCTCACCGAGGCGCAGGTCGCGGAACTGGACGCGGAGTTCCGGCCGCTCGTGAAGACCGGCACGATCCATCAGACCGGCGTGGTCGAGGGCGAGGAGGAGCACCACACGCTTCCCCGCCTGCGCTTCCACTTCGCCAAGCGCGGCTTCGGCAAGCTCCGAAAGATGATCGACCGCATCAACGCGTTCCCGGAGGCGTGAGCGCGCGGCACGCCATCCTGGTGGCACTGGCGTGCGTGACCGCGTGCGCGCCCGCGCCAAAGCCCGCCACGTCCAGCCTCGATCCCGAGGGACGCAACGATGGCATCGAGAGCATGCGCTACGCGTTCGCGACCGAGGCGCCGCGCATCGAGGCCGTCACCGCCGCGTTCGCCACGCGGGTCTTCCCGCTGCCTGCCGACCGTGAGCGACTGGCGCGCGAGGGCGTGCAGGCGGCGATCGTGCGCTCGTCCGATCTGGGCGAGATCCGTCGACGCCTCGGCCCCATCACCGAGGTCACCCGCTTCCCCATCGGCCAGGCCAGCAGCTGGACCGAACTTGTGCGCCGCGACATGCGCGCGGGCGAGCGGATCGGTGCAGGGACGACGGTGCTGCGCAGCGAGGGTGGCGAGGCGCGCGTGAGCGTGCGTTCGTGGCTGGTGCCGGACACGCAAGGCGGATGCGCGCATGTGGAGGTCGTGATGCATCTGGTCGAGGCCGGCTCGCGGCGCGCACCGCAACCGGGCGAGCCTCCGGATGGATCGGTGGCGGCCGACAGCGTCATCGAGTGCTGCCTGCAGGATGGCGAGGCGTTGCTCCTGCTGCCAAGACCGCTGCCCGCCGTCACCAAGGGCCCCGCGACGGGCGCGGATCTTCCACCACGGATCGGCACGCTTCTGCTTGGAGAACCGCTGCGGCGGCTGCCGGATGGGGCCCAGCATGGCTACGCCACGGCCCTCGCCATCGCGGCACGCGTGCCCCCCGCCATGCGTCCACCCGAAACCGGCCTGGTGGACTCCGACGCCCCGATTCGGGACACTGTCGGCACGGCCATCGGGCCGAACCCATGAGCCTGCCCACACCCACCAACCTGCGTGAACGCTTCCGCATGCGCCGGCGCGCGACCGACCGACGACCGATCCCGGGCCTCGCGGTCATTCCCGCGCTCATGACCCTGGGCAACCTGCTGTGCGGCTTCGCGGCGATCCACTACGCCGCCATGCCGGTCGCCACCAGCGAGATCCTCGGCTGGAGCACGCTCACGGTGGCCGGATGCCTGATCTTCGCGGGCATGTTCCTTGACGCGCTGGACGGAAGCGTGGCTCGCCTCACGCGCAGCACCAGCGATCTGGGCGCCCAGCTCGACTCGCTCGCCGACATGGTGGCCTTCGGCGTGGCGCCGGCGTTCATGATGCTTCGCCTGGTGAGCCACTACTACGGCCCCGAGCACTACACCGGCGTGCTGGGCCCGGACGCGGACAATCTCTACGCGCGTGCCACATGGACCATCGCCGCGGCCTACATCTGCTGCACGGCACTGCGACTCGCGCGCTTCAACGTGGAGACCCCGTCGGCAAGCGCCGAGGATCACCGCTGGTTCCGAGGCCTGCCCTCGCCGGGCGCCGCGGGCTGCGTCGCCAGCCTGATCCTGCTGCACCAGCACCTCCTGGTGAAGCGCTTCGGCGGCGAGTTCCCCCCGGGCGTGGAGAAGACGAGCAGCCTGATCATCCCGCTGGTCACGCTGCTGGCCGCGCTGGGGATGGTGAGCACCATGCGGTATCCGCACCTGATCAACCGCTGGGTGATCGGGCGCAAGGATTTCCGCGCGCTCGTGCGCATCGTGATCCCGATCGTGATGGCGGTGTGGTGGCTGCAGGTGGCACTGGCCGTGTGCTTCGTGGCCTACGCGCTCACGGGACCGATGGGTGCCATGAATCGCCGGGTCCGACGACGCGCGCACCCAATCCTGCCGACTGCATGAACCTGCGACGCGACGTGGCTACGATCGGTCTTCCATGACCACGCTTCCACAGGTTCCCGACGCGCAGGGCCGATTCGGCAGGTTCGGCGGCCGCTACGTGCCGGAAACGCTCCTCTCGGCGCTGGAGCAACTGGAGGCCGCCTACGCCGCCGCGCGCGCCGACGCGTGTTTCCAGCGCGACGTCGACACGCTGCTGCGCGACTTCGTGGGCCGCCCGACCCCCTTCGCCCAGGCGGAGCGCCTGCGCGAAGCAGCCGGGGGCGCGCAGATCTGGCTGAAGCGCGAGGACCTGGCGCACACGGGCGCGCACAAGATCAACAACACGATCGGACAGGCGCTGCTCGCCAAGCGCCTCGGCAAGCGCCGGATCATCGCCGAGACCGGCGCCGGCCAGCACGGCGTGGCCACCGCGACCGCGTGCGCGCGCCTGGGCCTGCAGTGCGAGGTCTACATGGGCGCCGAGGACGTGCGGCGCCAGGCACTGAACGTGTTCCGCATGCGGCTCCTGGGCGCACGAGTGAACGCCGTCGAGACGGGCAGCCGCACGCTGAAGGATGCCACGAACGAGGCGATGCGCGACTGGATGGGCAGCGTGGCGGACACCCACTACATCATCGGCAGCGTGGTGGGCCCCCACCCCTTCCCCATGATGGTGCGCGACTTCCAGAGCGTGATCGGCCGCGAGTGCCGCGCGCAGAGCCTGGAGCGGCTGGGCCGGCTGCCCGACGCGGTGGTCGCCTGCGTGGGCGGCGGCAGCAACGCCGCGGGCATCTTCTTCCCCTTCGTGGGCGATGCGGGCGTGCGGCTGGTCGGCGTCGAGGCCGGCGGCCGCGGCACCGCGCCGGGCGAGCACGCGGCTCCGCTCTCGTTCGGAACGCCGGGCGTGCTGCACGGCTCGCTCAGCTACGTGCTGCAGGATCCCGCGGGCCAGACCGCCGACGTGCACAGCTGCAGCGCGGGACTGGACTATCCGGGGGTGGGGCCCGAACACAGCTTCTGGAAGGACACCGGTCGCGTCGAGTACGTGGCCGCGACCGACGATCAGGCGCTCGACGCCTTCCGGCTGCTGGCGGAACGCGAGGGCATCATTCCCGCACTCGAGACCTCGCACGCCGTGCACGCGGCCCTGGACGTCGCGCGTGGCATGCGACCGGATCAGGTGGTCGTGATCAACGTCTCGGGCCGGGGCGACAAGGACGTGAACGAGGCGATCCGGTTGCTCGAGGCGCGCGGCGACCGCGTCTGAGCCCGATCACTTCTTCGCGGGCGTCTTGTCGGTCGCCTTGGGCGCGATCTTCAGGTCCACCGCGAGCGGGTTGTGATCGCTCGCGTAGCCAGCGGGCTTGTCGCTGCCCGGCTGCGACGACTTGGGCACGCTGAGCACGAAATACGAGCCCTTCTGCCCCTTCTGGAACAGGTTCGGCGACAGCAGGATGTAGTCGATCGCGCGTTCGATCGGCTTGCCCGGCTTGTCCTCCGGCACGAAGGAGTGCGTCAGGAACTTGCGACGATCGCTCTTGGCTGAGCCCTCGCCATCGTCGTCGCCCTTGCTCGCACCGGGGCGAAGTTCATACGCGCTGATCAGGCCTCCGAGCGCCTTGTCCCGAAGCGCCTTGGCGGTCATGTCGGTGGGCTGGGCGTTGAAGTCACCCACCACCGCGATCTGCGCATCCTTGTCCTTCGCGCGCACCGCATCGATCAGGTTGACCGTCGACAATGCCTCGAGCTCCCGCTGGTACGCGAACTTCTTGCCACCCGCCTTGAAGTGCACCACGAAGAGGTCCAGCGCGCTGCCATCGGGCAACTGGACCTTCGCGTGCAGCGGACTGCGCTGGAAGCCTCCGCCACCCTCGGTCTCGTCGGGGTCGGCCCATTTCTGGCGCTTGCGTTCGGCGGGATCCTTCGGCAGACGCGCGGCTGCGCCGGCGATCTTGACGTCGGGATAGATCTTCACGTCGAGGATCGGGAATCGGCTCAGCACCGACTGCTCGACGCCGCGGTAGTAGCCCACCTCGCGGCTCGCCAGATGCTCGTAGCCGAGGTCCTTCAGGTACTGGTCACGGAACCAGCGCAGGCATTCCTCGCTCTCGACCTCCTCCAGCGCAAGCACGTCGGCATCGAGCGCCTTGATCGCCGCGGCAAGGTTCTGCAGCCGCGTGGCGTCGGTCTTCATCTTGTTGTCGTCGTAGTCGCCCGAGAGCCCGGGGTCGTCCTTCTCGTCGAACAGGTTCTCGACGTTGAAGGCCGCCAGACGGATGCAGCCCTCGGCCTTCCTGGGAGCCGTGGCCACGCCGATGGGTTGCGAGGCCTTCCCGTTGTAGGTGTTCGGCTTCTCCTGACGTGGCGCGGGCGCGGCCTGCGCGAAGGCGAGCGACGCGAGCAACACGGCCAGCAGTGCCACGGCGGTTGGACGAGACGTCGGCATGCGGCCGAGTGTACGACGGGCGACGGCTACCATCGCGCAATGCCCCCAGGAAGCAGTCGCTCGCGATACACCGCCTATCGCGCCGAACAGCGCGAGCGGCGTCGACGTGCCGAGCGCACGATCGTCAGCTTCCACGGCACCGAGCGCAGCCTGAAGCGCCAGCGCAGTTTCGGGCAGCTCTTCCGGAGTTTCCTTGGCGCGCTCCGACCCTACCGGGGCGCGATGACCATCGCGCTCGGCACGTTGACGGTGGGCACCATCCTGAACCTGGTGCCACCGGCGGCCACGAAGATCGCCATCGACAACGTGTTCATGCGCCAGCCGCTTCCGGCCTCGCTGGCACGGTGGCTGCCCGAACAGGCGGTGCGCGATCCCGCGACGCTTCTCACCTGGATCGCCGGAACGATCGTCACGCTCAGCTTCTTCGGAACGGTGGTGCACCTGACCGGACGCTGGCAGGCCACGCGCGTGACCAAGCTGCTGCAGGCGTCGCTGCGGCGCACGGCGTTCCAGCATGCGGTGCACCTGCCGCTCGGCCGCATCTGGCAGCTGAAGTCCGGTGGCCTCACGAGCCTCCTGCGCGAGGACGCCGGCGGCGTGGCCGAACTCGTTTTCAGCATGATCTACAACCCGTTCCGGGCGCTCGTGCAGCTGGTCGGCATCCTGACCGTGCTGGCCTGGACCGACTGGCGCCTGCTGCTTGGTGCCGTGCTGCTGCTTCCACTCGTGTGGTTCAGCCATCGCACGTGGATCGGCCGCATCCGGCCGCTCTATCGCGACATCCGGCAGCAGCGCAGCGAGGTGGACGCGCAGTCCACCGAGACCTTCGGCGGCATGCGCGTGGTCCGCGCCTTCGCGCGCGAGCGCAGCGAGTCGGGAAGGTTCGCCACCGGAAGCCACCTGATGGCGCGTCAGGAGATCCTGACCTGGTGGTGGAGCCGCGGCATCGAACTGGCATGGGCGCTCTTCGTTCCCATCGGAAGCGCCCTGCTGCTGTGGTACGGCGGCAAGCAGGTGCTGGGCGGCTCGCTCACGCCCGGAGACCTGGTCCTCTTCATGACCTATCTCGTCATGCTGCTCGGACCGATGGAGGCGCTCGCCTCGAGCGCGACCAACTTCCAGACGAACCTGGCCGGGTATGACCGCACGCTCGACCTGCTCTCGGAGTCGCCCGAGCTGCCCGACCGCGTGGGCGCCCGCACGCTGGACCGCGAGACCGTGCGTGGCGACATCGCCGTCGAGGGCCTCACCTTCGCCTATCCCGGGGCCACCGAGAACGTGCTCACGGACGTCTCCTTCCAGGCGCGCGCCGGCGAGATGATCGCGTTCGTGGGCGCGAGCGGCGCCGGCAAGACCACGCTTTCGAACCTGATCGCCCGATTCTTCGATCCGACCTCGGGTCGCATCACGATCGACGGCACCGATCTGCGGGACATCCGCCTGTCGAGTTGGCGGCGCCTGCTGGGTGTCGTCGAGCAGGACGTCTTCCTGTTCGACGGCTCGGTCGCGGAGAACATCGCGTACGCCGACCGCGAGGCCTCGCGCACGCGCATCGAGGCCGCGGCACGCACCGCCTGCGCGCATGACTTCATCGCGGCCCTGCCGCAGGGCTACGACACGCGCATCGGCGAACGCGGCGTGCGGCTGTCGGGCGGCCAGCGCCAGCGCCTGGCGATCGCGCGCGCCGTGCTGGCCGATCCCCGCGTGCTCATCCTGGACGAGGCGACCAGCAACCTGGATGTCGAGAGCGAACAGTCGATCCAGCAGGGTCTGGCGAACCTGATGCGCCAGCGCACCTCGTTCGTGATCGCGCACCGGCTCTCCACGATCCGCCACGCCGACCGCATCGTGGTGCTGCGCGGCGGCCGCGTGGTCCAGCAGGGAAGCCACGACGAGCTCATGCAGGGCAGCGGACCCTATCGAGACATGGTGCTCATCCAGACGGCGCGGCCCGACCTTCGCACCGAGACCCGCACGCAGGCCGCCGGCTGAACCGGTTCAGGCGCCGGCCACACGCCCCTTCCATTCACGTCTGCCCCGCGTGGCCACCCAGAGGCTGGTCCACTGGATGGCGGTCATCATCGCCACGCCCACCGGGTGCAGCGCCACCGCGCTCCACGGCTGCCGGAAGCGCACCGCGAGCATCACCCGCGTCAGCAGCGCCAGCGCCATCGCCGCCATGGCCCCTCCGATCAGGCTGCGTCCCCAGGCTGCACCCGCAAGCGCGGCGAGGACCACGGCCCACGGCAGCAGATGACCGACCACGTGCATGATCGTGAAGAAGAGCAGCGTGCCGATCGATCCGAGTCCCTCGTAGGCGTTCTTCACGAAGCCGCGCCACGACTGCGCGAACCCACGGTACATGCGACACGACACCAGGTCCGTTCCGTCGAAGAGGTCGGTCCGCCCACCAGCGGCTCGAACGCTCCGCGGCAACTTGATGCCGTCATGCATGCTGGCCTTGAACGCGGCGTGTCCCCCGCTGCGCCGCCACACCTCGCCACGCACCAGGAGGAACTGCCCGCAGCCGGCGGCGAGCGCCGGTCTTCGATCCCGCCGCATGAAACCCATCGGCAGGTAGCCAAGCAGCACGAAGTGGATCATCGGCACCATCAGTGCCTCGCCCAGCGAGCCGCAGATCTCGTGCGGGAAGGTGCTGACAAGATCGCTGCCGGACCGGTGCGCGAATCGAACCGCGGCGGCTACGGCCCGCGGGTCCAGCCGCACGTCAGCGTCGGTGAACAGCAGCCACGCGGCGTCACTCGCGCGCCCCATGCGCTCGCACCCCCACTGCTTGCCGTTCCATCCCTCCGGAAGCGCCTGCGTGGGAACCTGGATCACGCGCGCGTCCGACGCCGCCAGTCGGCGCAGGATCTCGGGGGTCGCGTCGGCGCTCTGGTCGTCGTACACGCATGCGCGCACGGGAACCTCGATCGACGCCAGCACGCCCTGCACGCACGCCTCGATGTTCGCCGCCTCGTTGCGTGCGGGAATGCAGACATCCACCCGATCCTGCACCGTGAGCGGTTCGCCCGACCGCGGCGGACGCCGGTACACCAGCAGATTCCACGCGGTCATCGCGCACGGGAAGGCCGCGCATCCGACCATGGCCCATCCGAGCACCGTGGACAGTTCGACCGTCATCGGCGAGGTCCTCGTGACGGGTCGATCCGGCCGGCTCGGCCCGTGAGCGCAAGCCACAGGTCGTACACCGGATGCACGCGCGCCGCGTCGCCGCCCACGATGCACTCGAACGCCGCCGCGTCGCGCGACCGCACCGCGGCGGCCAGCGCCCGCTGGTTGGACTCCATCGCCCCCTCCAGGGTTCGCTGCCAACCGACCAGACGCGGATCCGAAGGCGTCTCGACCGCCACCACCCGCAGGAACACCTCGGGGCGCGCGTCGGCCCAGAAGCCGTACTCCATCGCCAGGCTCCACGCGCGCATGCCCGGCTGCGCGGCAAGCAGCGCCGCCGTGCCGGGCCGCGGCACCACCGGCTCGCGCACATCGGTGAAGCGTCCCTGCGGCGTCAGCATGATCGTGGGCCGATGCAGCTCGGCCATCCGGCGCGCCACGTACGACCCCATCGCCGCCATCGATCGCGGATCATCCGGATCGATGCCGAAGATGCCGAGCCTGCGCAGGAATCGGAAGCGCGCCAGCTGCGAGGCGTCCATCGGCGACAGGTTGGAACGACCCTGGAAGAAGGATCGCCACAGCGCCACCGCGAGCATCGGATCCCACCACGAGCTGTGGTTCATCGCCACGACGGCCGGCTCCGTGCACGCCGCCAACTCGGCCAGCGCCTCGCGCGTGCCCGGCATGATCCGGACCGCGTGGAACCTGCCGCGCAGCTGCCGCAGCGCGTACCAGCCGAAGAACGCCGCAAATCGCGGGCTCCACGCGTCCTGGATGCGGACGCCGCTCAGTTCGCCGCCGCGGTCGCCCACGCCTCGGCTCCAGCGACCGCCACACGGCCCTCGGTGGGCAGCCCCAGATCACGCAGCGCCGACTGCGCGGCCGTCACACCGCTCATCAGCACCATCGGCACGCCGGGGCCTGGATTCGCGCTGCCACCCGCGAGGTACAGGTTGCGAAGCACCGCACTGCGGTTGCGGGGCTTGAAGCCGCCGTGCATGCGACCGTGGCTCGCCAGGCCATAGATCGCGCCGCCCTCGGCGTTGTACAGCCGCTCGATGCTGGCCGGCGTGAGATGCCGCTCCACCACGATGTGGCGCTCGATGTCCTCCATCCCGAAGCGCCTGAGCTTCTCGATCAGCACCGGACGGTACTGCTCCAGCATGCCGCCCGGTCCCTCCCAGCGCTGACCCTCGCGGCGATACGGCGTGTGGATGAGCGCATAGAGCGCTTCGCCGCCCGCAGGCGCCTGGGCCGGATCGGTCCGACTGGGCACGCAGAGATAGATCGTCGGATCGCGCGCGGGAATGCCCTTCGCGTAGATGTCGTCGAACTCCGCCACCGAGTCGCGACTGAACAGGAAGTTGTGGTGCAGCAGGTGGTCGTACTGCCGGTTCAGGCCCAGGTACAGCACCACGCCACTGCACGCCGGCGTGTACCGCGCAGCGATCGCCTGCTGCTCGCGCACGCTCGAGCCATCACCGAGCAGGTCTCGGTAGGTGCGCTGCACGTCGCAATTGCTCACCACCAGATCCGCCTGCAGCGCGCGCCCATCCTCGAGTTCCACGCCCACCGCTACGCCACCGCGCTGCACGATGCGCTTCACGGCGGCGCCGGTGACCAGCTCCGCATGTTCCTCGCGCAGGATCCGCTCGAGCGAGCGGGCGACCTGTCGCGTGCCTCCCATCGCGTACCAGCAGCCATGGTCCACCTGCGCCGAGGCGATCAGGCCCAGGATCGACGGCGACAGGAACGGACTCGAACCCACGTACTGCAGGAAGTGCTCGCTCAGCTGCCGCAGGTGCGGTTCGCCGATCCACTTGTGCACCGTGCGTGCCACCGTGCTGTGCATGCGCATCGCCAGCACGTCTCCCAGCAGGCCAGGGTCGTTCGCCGGCGGCTTGCGCATCAGGTCCACGATGCCACCGAGGTCCTTGTAGAAGAAGACCTTGTCGCTCAGGCGATACATCCGGCGACTCCAGTCGATGAAGCGGCGCCAGCCCTCGCCCGAGCCGCGCCCGGGGAACTGTCGGTCCATCGCGGCCGCCATGCGGCCCACGTCCTCCAGCAGGTCCACGCGCGTGCCGTCCTCGTACAGGCAGCGCCACTGGGGATCCAGTCGAACGAGCGAAAGGTAGTCCTCGGGCCGCCGCCCGCTGCGCGCGATGATGCCCCGCACCACCTGCGGCATGGTGAGGATCGTGGGCCCCATGTCGAAGCGGAAGCCCGCCTCGTCCAGCACGTTCATCTTGCCGCCCAGATGCGCGTTGCGCTCGACGACCGTCACCTTCACGCCGGCGGTCGTCAACTCCACGGCGGCCGCAAGTCCGGCCAGGCCACCACCCACCACGATCGCGCTCCGCGTCATCCGTGCTGCTCCTTGCCCGCGGTCACGGGCGATTCCACTGTCGTTCCGTCGATCACCGGCCGAGCGGGGTGCTCGAGGCGTCCAGGCGATCGTGCACCATGCCACCACCGCACCATGCGATCCAGCATGCCCAGCATCCGCGGCGGCGGCGGCTCCGCATCCGGCGTCCACGACGCCGTGCGCGAAACCGAGAGTGGCCGCGTGAGTTCCAGCAGTCCCGCCTCGCCGCGCGAGGCACCCCACCCGCTCTCGCCCCGACCGGCGATGGAGACGCCCGGGTGTCCCGTGGGCGTCACGCACTCGTTGAAGGTCACCACCGAGGAACCGAGCGACTGCACGAAGGCTTCGTTGCGCTGCAGCTGGCGCGCCGATCGCGTGAAGACGCTCGTGGCCAGCACATGCGCGATTCGACGATGGATCTGCATCGCCTCCTGCAGGCCATCCACCGGCACCACCGCCATCACCGGACCGAAGTGTTCGCCATGAACCAGCGGGGCGTGCGCCGGACAGTCCACCGCCACGATCGGACGCATCCATCCATCCGAGGCAGCCTCGGCCACGCCGCTCAGGCTCCGCGCGCCCAACGCCAGCGCCTCGCGCACCAGCGTCGTGCAACGTTGCGCCTCGGACGCATCGACCAGACGAACCGGTCGCGCCCCGGCGGCGAGCGGTGCCATCGCGTCCAGGAAGGCCCGGTACACCGATCGATCCACCAGCGCACGGCGCGGCGCCATGCAGGTCTGGCCGGCGTTCATGGTGAAGGCGAGCCAGAGCCGTCGAGCCGCAAGCGCCGGATCCGCATCCGAGAGCACCAGCGCGCTGTCGCGTCCACTGAGTTCCAGCACCGAGGGCGTGAGCGAATCCGCGCACATCCTTGCAACGGCCAGGCCGGTGCCGCTGCCGCCCGTGAAGATCACCTTGTCGAAGGCGGCGCTCGCAACCAGGCGCTCGCCCTCCGATCGCGACGCATCCGCGAGCTCGATCCAGCCATCGGGAAGCCCGCACGACGCAGCCAGACGGACCAGCAGCCGCTGCGACTCGGGCGAACGCTCCGAGGGCTTCACCGTGACCTGATTGCCGGCCGCGATGGCCTGCAGCAACTGGATGCCCAGCAGCCCCGCCGGATAGTTCCAAGTCGCGATGATCAGGACCCGTCCAAGGGGCACGCGCTGCAGGGTCACGGTCCTGCCGACCAGCCAACCCGGGCGACCCCAGGCGGGGCGGGTGCTCAGGATCGAACCGGCACACGCCTCATGCCAGCGAATGGATGCCACCAGAGGCAACACCTCGCTGACGTAGGCCTCGGATTCCGTCTTGCCGACTTCCTCGGCGATCACCCTGGCAAGATCTCGGCCGTGGGCCGCAACGGCTCGCCGGAAACGCCGCAGCCAGGATCGCCGATCCGGCCATGACAGCGCCCGGCAGTCGGCGGGCAGGTTCTGATCCACCAAGGTCATCAACGGGGCGCTCCTGACGGGTCGGTTCGACCATTTCATCCCGGCGGATTCGCACCGAATCCACCGCATCCAGCCGATCGAACCGTCAGCATGATCGCCGAGGAACGCAGCGTCCGCCACCTGTCCGATGTCGGCATCGTCGGCGCAGGACCCGGGGGTCTGTCTGCCGCCATCCTGCTTGCCGCCAGCGGCGCGAGCGTGGACGTCTACGAACGTCAGCCTGTCCTGGGTGGCCGCACCCGCCGCCTCAGCCTTGGCGACCACCACTTCGACGTCGGGCCAACGTTCTTCATGATGCCCTACGTGCTCGACGTGATCCTTGCGGCGGCTGGCCGGAAGCTCTCCGATCGCGTGGAACTCACCCGCCTGGATCCGATGTACCGCCTGTTGCTCGGCCAGCCCGAGGGCGCGCCCATCACGCTCGATACCACGCAGGATCTGGCGCGCATGTCGGAGCGGCTCTCGCGCATCGAACCGCGCGACGGCCCCGCCTTCCTGCGATTCATCGCCGACAACCGTCGCAAGCTCGCGGCCATGACGCCGCTGCTTCGCAAGCCGATCCGCAGCGTGCTGGATCTGGCCTCGCTCGACGCCATGCGCGCCGGCCCGCACCTGCGTCCCTGGCAGAGCCTCTACGACCACCTCAAGGGGTACTTCCGCAACCCCTCGATCCGGCTGTCGATGAGCTTCCAGAGCAAGTACCTGGGCATGAGCCCCTTCGAGTGCCCGGAGCTCTTCAGCATCCTGCCCTTCATCGAGTACGAGTACGGCATCTGGCATCCGACCGGCGGCTGCAACGCGCTCATGCGAGCGATGGCCGAGATCGCCGAGGAACTCGGGGTGCGCTTCCACACGGGCTGCGAGGTGCAGGCGATCGAGTTCGAGGGCCGTCGCGCCACCGGCGTGCAGGTCGACGGCTCGCTGCGCCGCCACCGGCACGTGGTGGTGAACGCCGACGCCGCCAGCGCCATGCGCCGACTGGTGCCCTCGCACCTCCGCCGCACGTGGACCGACCGACGCATCGAGCGCAGCCGTTACAGCTGCAGCACGTACATGCTCTACCTGGGGCTCGATGGCGAGGTCGACCTGCCGCATCACACGATCTACGTGAGCCGCAGCTATGAGCGGAACCTGGCCGACATCGCCACGAACGGCACGCTCAGCGAGGACCCCTCGATGTACGTGTGCAATCCGGCGCCGATCGACCCGACCATGGCGCCGCGCGGCGCGTCGAGCCTGTATGTGCTGGTGCCCACGCCCAACGTGCAGCCCGGCCTGAACCATGTCGACTGGCACGCGCAGGCCCCCACGCTGCGCGAGCGAACGTACCGCCAGCTGGAGGAGACCTTCGGCCTGCGCGACATCCGAAGCCGGATCCGCGTGGAACGTCAGGTCACCCCGCTCGATTGGCAGGGCGAGGGCATCCAGTTCGGGGCCACCTTCAATCTGGCGCACAACCTCGGCCAGATGCTCCATCGTCGCCCGCAGCACAAGTTGCAGGACGTCGACGGCGTGTGGCTGGTCGGTGGCGGCACGCATCCGGGCTCCGGACTGCCCGTCATCTTCCTCTCGGCGCAGACCACGTCGCGCATGCTGTGCGAGCGACTCGGCCTGCCCTGCGCCCTCGATCAGGCGCCGCCGTCGTCCCACCGCCGCTCCGCTAGCCTCTCGGCGTGGACATCACCTACGGCCGTTACCTGAAGGTTCCCGAGCTCCTCTCGCTGCAGCAGCCGGTCGGCACGCCGGTCGAGCACGACGAGCTGCTGTTCATCGTCATCCATCAGGTGTACGAGCTGTGGTTCCGCCAGCAGCTGCACGAGGGCGACCGACTGTGCGCGCTGCTGCAGGAGGGATCCTTCGAGCGCGCGCGCGGCACGCTTGCCCGCATGCTGAAGATCCTGAAGACCATGGTCGCGCAGATCGACGTGCTCGAGACCATGTCCCCCGTCTCGTTCCTGCAGTTCCGCGAGTTCCTCACCAGCGCCAGCGGCTTCCAGAGCTGGCAGTTCCGGGCCTTCGAGATGATGCTGGGCCAGAAGAACGCGAAGGCGGTCGAGCGCTACCCGGCGGGCTCGGCCGAACGTGCCGAGTTGGAGCGGCGCCTTCACGCGCCCTCGGTCTGGACAAGCTTCGCGCAGGGGCTCGCCAAGCAGGGTCACACCGTTCCACCAAGCACCCTGCACCGGGATCCCGCGATGCCTCCCGCCGCCGATCCGGCGATGCAGGCCATTCTGCTGCCGATCTACCGACAGATCGGCCCCATCCACGCCTTCTGCGAATCACTGGTCGACCTCGATGAGGGCGTGCAGGAGTGGCGCTACCGCCACGTGAAGATGGTCGAGCGCACCATCGGGTCCAAGCCCGGCACGGGCGGTTCCGCCGGCGTGCAGTACCTGAAGTCCACGCTCTTCCAGCCCCTCTTCCCCGATCTCTGGGAACTCCGAAGCGCGCTCTGAGGACTTCCCGCGCCGCGCCGCTCAGCGCACGCCGGTGCCCGAGGCTCCCACGATCCGGATGCGACCGTTCTGCAGGTCCCAGACCGCGCTCTCCGCCTGCACAGGAACGGGTTGCGCACGGGCGCCGCGCTGAAGCACCTTGATCATGCGGCCCGGTCGCGCGGTCACCTGCGCGATCCCGGTCGCCAGGTCGTAGTCGAAGGCATCGCACTCCACATCGACCTCGGGTGTGCGCACGAACACCCGACCCAGACCCTCGATGCGTCGCAGCTGCACAGGCGCGCCCAGGTCGGCCGGCGTTCCCGCGGCCTTCGGCGCGTCCGCGGACGGCTGCGCGGCGACACGATCCACGGTTGCCTGCAGGCGATCGCAGGTCAGCGTCAGCGTGTCCTGCTCGCGCAGTCCGGCGTGCAGCAGTTCCACGCCCTCGTCCAGGTCGATCCGGTACCGGCCCAGCACGTCCAGCCGACGCATGTCCAGTCGCTTGACCCACTTGAAGCGGGTCGTGCCGCGTCCGTCGAACAGCGACGGCGGCGCCGATCGCGCACCATCGTCGTCAGGATCGAACACCAGCAGCGTTCCAGCCGATGGAACCTCGGCCTCGCCGGTGGCAACCTCGTGGGTCACCTCCTCGGCCATCAGCCGGAACAGCCGCGGCTCATCCGATCGATCCGCGCGACCCCACGAACGGCTTTCCAGCTTCACGCCACCACGGGCCTGCACGCGCCGCACGCTGCCAGCCTCGCCAGCGCCCGTGCCGGCGCCGGTTCCCGCCGAAGCCAGCGTCAGCGTGGCCTGCGCGGCCTCCAGATCATCGCGCTCGGTCGCCGTGCGGCTCGCCACCGCCTTCACGGTGCCGTTCAGCTCCACCTCGCTGGCCTGCGAGTCCACGCGGCGGTACTTCAGGCCATCGCTCCACGTGGCCTCCATCGAGGCCTGCGCAGGCAGGGTCGGACGAGCGCGTGGCTCGGGCGACGCGTCGGCCACCACGGTGTCGAACGCCCGGCATCGGCCCGGACCCGGGGCCGCACCGACGCCCGCCCCGTCATCGAGCTCGATCAGCGACATGCCGTCAGCCGCGGTCGTTCCGCGCGCGAGCAGCAGGTCCGGTCCACGAAGTGTCACGCGCTTGGCGGAAGGATCCGCCTCCATGGCGTTCGCCCAGATGCGCGCGTCACCGCTCACGAGCGCCTGCACCGATCCGCGGGACTTCATCTCGGCCACGTCCACGCGATCGGCCTGCGCGGGAGCGCCCGCCACGGGTCGGAAGGTGCACTCCATGGCGTCGGTCCACAGCCGCTGCGACTGATCCAGCGCCGCGACCCGGCCCTCGGCCACCAGTTTCGTCGGTTGCGACGCGCCGTCTTCCAGCGGCAGCAGCGACAGTTCCACGCGCTCCGCCGACAGACTGCTGCCTTCGGGTTGGCGCACGGCCCGCGCGGTGCCCTCGGCCAGCAGACGCGTCACGGCATCGCGACTCCCCCGCGCAACGCACTCCACCATGAGCCGTTCCGCCTCCAGGCGCACCTCGTCCGCGTTCGCGCGCACCGCGCCACGGAAGTCCGCCGACCGCAGACGCGCCGCGCTGGCGCCCGGCTCGAATGCAAGCGCCACGCCGCGGCCCCACTCCAGGCGCACGGTGCGCGCCGACGCAGGCGCCGCAGCCACCTCGCGCTCGCCCGAACCCTTCGCGGCCTCCTCCGGCAAGACGGCCACCGCCTGCACGGCTGCGCCGTCGGCGCCACCGAGGCGCATGCGACCGGCGCCATCGATCTGGCCCTGGCCGGTGCGTCGGTTCATGCCGAAGCGCGTCGCCTCCAGATCCAGTCGCGGACTCGCGAGCACGAATCGCCGGCCCGACTGCGCCTCGATCATCACGGCCTCGTCACCGGTCACGTAACGCAGACGACCGCAGTCGATCCGCGCTTCGCTGCGCTGGTCCTCCAGCCTGGTGGGCGAGCCCAGGATGTCCACGATCACGTCGTCCTTGGTCGGCGGCCGCTCGGCCTTGCCGTCGAGCAGCTCCATCGTCAGTCGCCCCGCGTACCGGATCTCCGTGCGCTCCATCACCGGCTGCACGGGTCCCATCGCGCTCGCCAGCATCGCCAGGCCGATCGGCATCGCGACACGCGACGGTTCGCCCAGGCGTGGCTGCGGCTCGACGTGCGCGAGGTTCTCGCCGATCGAGTTGCCCTCCAGCGAGAACACGGCCTCCAGTCGGTCACCATCGATGCGCGTGCGCTCGCCTTCACTCTCCCGCAGCACCTGCACGGATCGGTCCAGCGTGAGTCGGTAGAAGCGCGGCTCGATGGGGGCAGGCGCGATCGCCGCGCTTGGGCCGCGCGGTGCCGGCGGCAACGGCGGCTCGGACGCCGAGGCGGCCGCCGCGCCCACGCGACGCGTGATCAGGATCGGCGAGAGCGGCCGCTCCACCGTGAGGCGCTCGATGTTGCGGCCATCGGGCGTCAGCAGCATCGTGAGCCCCTCGCCCGCGAAGCGCAGCTGGTCCGTCACCACCTCCACGCGCTTGTCGCAGCGCACCTCACCCAGCCGGCTGTCGAAGAGCGCCTCGTCGGCCTGCACCACGATCGCCGGCGCATCCCGATCCATGTCCACCGCGCGCCCCCCGCTTGGCGCATACATGCGGATCACCACCGAACCGTCCAGACGTCCGCTCTCGATCGCGCGATCGGGCACCCGAAGGCGCCCGCGCTCTGCCCGCATGCTGATCACGCGCCCGCCCTTCGGGAACATCATCGCGCGCGGCTCCTGCATGCGCATCCACCGGTCGCGCTCGGGATCGATCCGCGAGGCGCTGTACTGCTGCGCCAGGCGACCCGTGTCGTCCGCCACCTGCACCCACGCACCCTGATCCAGCGACACGCCTCGCGACTCCAGCGCGGCACCGCCACCGGTGCCCTCATCGGCGCGCAGTGGACCCGGCGATGGAAGGTCCTTCGCACCCACGATGCGCGGCGACTTGGCGGCTTGAGGCGTCTCGGCCATCGGCTCGATCCACACCGCCACCAGCAGGATCACGGCTCCGCATGTCGCCGCAAGCGCCGTCGCCACAAGCGGCGCCCGGCCACGAAGGCTCACTTCTGCGCCTCCACCACGGCCTGCCACGCCCCAGCGGCCCGGAGCAGATGCTCGATGCCGTCGCGGACGGCGCCGTGGCCTCCGGGCGCACTCGCCACCCACGCGGCCATCTCGCGCACTTCAGGCACCGCGTCCGCCACCGCCATCGGGTAGCCCACGCGCGCCAGCAGCGGCATGTCGGGAAGATCGTCTCCCATCGCGGCGGCCTCGTCCGCCGGAATGCCCAACCGTTCCAGCAGCTGATCCAGCACCACCCCCTTGGGTCCGCTCGCCGTCACGACATGCGGCACGCCCAGGTCGGCCAGCCGATGCCGAAGCGCCAACTCCCCGCGCCCCGTCACGACCGCCAGTTCCCGACCTGATCGCATCCACGCGCGCATGCCGAAGCCGTCGCGCACATGAAAGCGCTTGGTCTCCACGCCATGCCCGTCCACGTGAATGCCTCCATCCGTCAGCGTGCCGTCGGCATCAAGCACCAGCAGCCGAACACGGGCGGGATCGCTCGGACGAGGCATGCGACGAGTGTATCGCGCATGGCCGCAGTACCATGCCGAGGACGTGTCCTCCACCGATCTCTCCAGCCCCGTCATGCATGCCATGCACGCGGTGAGGACGGCCGTGCACGCCGACGCCACGGCCGAGGAGGCTCGCGCCCTTCTTCGCGAACGCAAGCTGGACCACCACCTCTTCTACGTGTACGTGGTCGACGCCGACGATCGCCTGCTGGGGCAGGTCTCGGCGCGACGGCTGCTGCTCAGTCACGGCAGCGAGCGCATCACCGACCTCATGCATCCGGCCCCCGCGGTCGTCGCATTCACCGACACCGTGGGACGCGCTTTCGAGTACCTGGCCACCTATCGCCAGCTCGCCATTCCCGTCGTGGACGGGGAGCGGCGTCTTCTCGGCGTGGTGGATGTCACGGCCTGGACCGCCGACGCCGCCGAGCGCCTGGAGGGCGGGCGTGCGGAATTCTTCGGACGCCTCGGCGCCGCGGTCGAGGAGCACCGACTGGGCGGCCCGATCCGCGGCTTCCGGATGCGCATGCCCTGGCTCCTCTGCAACATCGGGTCCGGGCTCGGATGCGCGTTCATCGCCGAGGCGCACAACGAGCTGCTCGAGACGGTCATCGTGCTGGCCGCGTTCATCCCCCTGGTGCTCACGGTCACGGAATCGGTGGGCGTCCAGGCGGCCGAACTCTCCGTGGGCCTGCTCCGCTCCAACGCGTCGCTTGGGGCGTTCCTGCGTCGGCTGCGCACCGAGGCGGCCACCAGCATCCTGCTTGGGGTCACGGCCGGCGGCATCGTTGGCCTTTCCACGCTCATCTTCACCGATCCTGACGAGCGCAACCGAATCATCCTGACCCTGCTGCTCAGCGTGATCGCCGCGATGATGATCGCGGCACTCATCGGCTCGTTCGTGCCGCGCATCGTCCGGCGGCTTGGCGCGGACCCGAAGTTCGCGTCCGGTCCGGTCACCCTGATGGCGGTCGACGTGGCCAGCACGCTGACCTACCTCATGGTCGCGACGGCCTTCTTCGCGAATCGGGCGCCCGCGGTCAGCCCCTGAGCAGCAGCAGCGCGGCCACGTCGTAGGCCGCGTGCGTGCCAGCCGCGATGCCGAATCCACGCCAGTGGAAGAGCGTCCCGAACCAGCAGCCACCCAGCAGCAGGAACGCGAACTTCCAGGCATCCATGCTTCCATCCGCCAGCCGAAGCGGGTGGTACATCGCGAACAGGAGCGCGCTTGCCAGCATCGCCACGACCCACGCGCGCGACCCCTTCCATCCCGCGACATCCGAGAGCAGCATGTGCAGGCCCCCCATCACGGCCATGCGGAACACGAGTTCCTCGTAGACGCCGGCGCCCAGCGCCATCGACAATCGCGTCATCGCGTCCATGCCAGCGAACTCGGCGCCCGCCGCAGCCGGGGCAAATCGCTCCGCCCCACGGCCTGCCAGCAGGCCCAGCGGCAGCAGTGGCGCGGCAAGCGCCACGCTCTCCGCGTACATGCCCAGGATCGTCGTGACGCGCGCACGCCACGGAAACCTGCCGATCACCTGCCACGCCAGCAGCGTCAGGATCAGGCCCGCGGCGGGCAACGACAGCAGCGGCAAGCCAAGGTCCTCGGCCCGCACACCGAAGGCCTGGAACAGGCCCACCATGCCGCCGTGCGCCTTGTTCGTGAGCGTGCCCGCTCCACGCCGAAGCCACAGGGCAAGCCCGACCTCGTAGCAGGCGAGCAAAGGAAACAGGAACAGCAGCGTCTCGAGCGGGCGGGTCGAGGCCTCGGGATAGCGAAGGACAGCCGCACCCCGAACGGGGCGCACCGGCGTCTTCCGGGATCGGGATCGGCTCACGCCTTCTTGGCGCGGGCGCCCTTGGCGGGCTTCGAGGCCGTCGCCGCGCCGCCGCCCTGCAGGGCCTTCAGCTTGCGCGCCATCAGGCTCTTGCGGCGCGCCGCGGTGTTGCGGTGCATCGTGCTGGTCGCAGCGGTCTTGTCCACGGCCGAGGCGGCGTCACGGTAGGCCTTCTCGGCCGCGGCCGCGTCGCCCGTCGCGATCGCCGCCAGGAAGCCCTTGATGGCATCCTTCACGCGGCGCTTGCGCCAGTTGTTCAGGGCGTTGCGCTTCTTGGTCTGACGGACTCGCTTGGCTGCACTCTTGGTGTTTGGCACGTTTCTCTCCGAAGGGTCGGGGAGTATGCCCGGTTTTCGGTTGGACGGCAAGTGGGCGGAATGCCCCGGCACGCACCTTGACGGGCCGCCCCCGGGGGCCGAAACTGCCCTTTCGGGCGCTTTCTGCCCGCTGGAGACCCCCCTCGAATGGCCACGCGCTCCGCCAGCACTGGCGTCCTCGTCACGCTCGTCATCTTCGTGATCCTCACGATCGCGCTGCTGGTGGGAAACATCCTGCAGTGGACCCAGGTGAAGTCGATCACCGAGGCCATGCGCAAGAACGACGAGATGTACAAGCGCATGGGCACCGGCGCCGAGATCGGCACGGATGACGTGAAGCGCCTGGAGACCATGGCCGGCTCCTCGCAGAAGAAGCTCATTCCGTACCTGGTCGACCTGAACCAGCAGTTCAGCGGACAGCTCACGGGCGACCGCGGCAAGGTCATCGACGACAAGACCCTTGCCGATGCGCTGAAGGCCATGGGCGTCGAGGAAGGCGGCACCGTCAAGTCGCTCGTGAACAGCCTGAAGGCCAGCGCCGAGACCAACGCGGCGGAACTCAAGAGCCTGAAGGAGCGCATGGATCAGGTGAAGGCGCAGATCGACGCCGCCTCCGCGAAGGCGGCGCAGGCCGGCACGCAGGACAGCGAGGTCCTTGCCAAGGCGTCGCAGGCGCTTGCGGATCTCAGCACCGCGTCCGAGGCGTACCGCACCGACGCCGAGGGCCTCAAGCAGGCGCTGGCCGGTGCGAAGCAGGATTTCGATCGTCGCGTCGCGGAAGTCAAGAACGAGCGCGACAGCACCGTGGACGGACTGAAGAACGACAGCGCGCAGCTGCAGACGCAGCTCGACCAGGCGCAGAAGAAGCTCTCGCAGTTCGAGACCGGACTGCAGAACCCCGCCCTGCTGGTCGACGGCCACGTCATCGAGGTCAACGGCAGCGAAGGCCAGATCTTCATCGATCTCGGCAAGCAGCAGCGACTGCAGGCCGGCACCACGTTCGAGGTCTTCGAGACCCCGGAGCAGATCCGTTCCAGCGGCGAACAGGGCCTGCGTGGCAAGGCGAGCATCCAGATCATGCGCGTCGGCGATCTCACCAGCACGGCTCGCGTCATCCGCTCCACGCCGGGGCGGCCTGTCGTGAAGAACGACCTGCTTGCCAACGCGGTCTACTCGCCCAGCCATCGCTACCGCTTCCTGGTCCACGGCAAGTTCAACGTCGATGGTGACAAGTTCGCCAGCACCGACGAGACCCAGCTGATCGTCCAGCGCATCAAGGACTGGGGCGGCACCGTCTCGTCCGAGGATCGCGTGACCGGCGACCTCGATTTCGTGGTGATCGGCGAAGTGCCCGAGGAGCCCAATCCGCTCTCGCCCACGGCCAGTGACCAGGAGGTCGAGGGCTATCAGCGCGCGAAGGCCGCCAAGGACCAGTACGAGAAGATCCTGAGCGACGCCACCCGTGCACGCATCCCGGTGCTGAACTGGAACCGCTTCCAGTCCCTGACCGGCATGACGGACTGACGCCCGGGTGCACGCCGCCGCCAAGGCCCTCGCGCATTTCCTGCCCTATGCGGCGCTCCGGGCCGCGGCGTCGACGCTTCATCTCTTCAGCACCGAGGGCAACCTGCGCTTCGCCGCGGGGCTTGGGTCGCTCCTGGCGCGCATCGGTCCGGCGCGGGTGCGTCGCGCCGAGCAGCATGTGCGACTGGCCTATCCCGATCTGCCCGACGGCGAGGTGCGGCGCATCGCGCACGCAAGCCTGCAGCACATGTTCCAGCTGTTCCTCGTGGACAGCCTTGCCGCGCCGCAGCAGCTCAACGAGCACGGATGGGCCAGGCACCTCGCGTTCGGCAAGGTCGACACCACCATGCGCCTGCTGCTGCAGGATCGACCGGCGATCTTCGTCACGGGTCACTCGGGGAACTGGGAATTCCTCGGCCTCGCGCTCAGCCTGCTCGGCTTCCGCATGAGCGCCCTGGCGCGACCGCTCGACAACCCGTACCTCGATCATTGGCTGCTCGACATGCGCCGAAGGCGCGGCCTCGAGATTCTCGTCAAATGGGGAGCCACCACCGAGGTGCAGCGCGTGATCGAGTCCGGCGGCCGCGTGGCGTTCATCGCCGACCAGAACGCCGGCGAGGATGGCATCTTCGTCCCCTTCTTCGGCCGCATGGCCAGCAGCTACAAGAGCATCGCGCTGCTCGCGCTGCGGTACAAGCTCCCCATCGTGGTGGGCACCGCCATCCGGCAGGGTGAACGCATGCGCTACCGCATCGAGACGGTGGACCGAATCGAGCCGCACGAGTGCGAGGCTGCACCCGACCCGATCTTCTACTGCACCGCCCGATTCAACCGCGCGATGGAAGAGGCCGTTCGTATGGCCCCCGAGCAGTACCTCTGGATCCATCGCCGCTGGAAGAGCCGGCCCAGCTGGGAACGCGACGGCAAGCCGATGCCCGATCGGGTGCGCCGCAAGCTGCTCGAGCTGCCGTGGATGCGGCCCGACGAGGTCGATCGGATCGCCTCGTGCACCGCGGAGATCGCGGCCTGATCTCCCGAACCGGCTCGCGACACGCGCGCGATGCCGCTACCCTCCGCCACCTATGGGTGCGAAGCAATTCGTGGTGCAGTCGAGAAGCCGTGCGGCGGATGGGACCCTGGCGCCCCTCGGATCGCGACGCGACATCGAATCCGCCCTCGCCTGCCGCAACACCATGTCCGATCATGCTGGCGGTGATCGTCTGTATGGCCCTGGCATCGAGATCGACATCGCCCCCGAGGAAGATCCCGTGCTGCAGATGCTTCTCACGATCAGCGACGAGGACATCGCCTGGGACGTGATCGTTCGCCTCGCCCGTGACTTGCAGTGGAAGATCGTGGATCCGAATTCGGGCCGCGAGCTCTCGCCCTGAGGCCGCGCCGCCCCGGGGGGCACTCAGTCCAGCTTTTCGCTCTCGATGCAGGCCTTCTCGCCGGCCATGCGCTTCTCGGCGTAGCGCTTCACCCAGTTCTCCCAGGTCTTGCCCGCCGCCGCGTCCTTGCCGGTGAAGGCGATGGCCGCGATCGATGCCTCGCCGATCGACTGCCGCGATCCACCGTCCTTGGGAAGCAGTCGGACTTTCCGGTCGGCCTCGGTGGCTCCGGCCTTGCGGTCGTACAGGAAGCCTTCCACGGTGGTGCCGTCGCGAAGCTCCACGGTGACGTCGCCACGGAAGTCACGTGCGGCCTCCAGCGCAGCCTCGAAGGCCACCGGATCGCCACGATCGACCCGGCGGGTCGACAGCATGCCGGTGTCATCCGTGGCTGGCGGCGTCACCGCGAGACTCCCGACTTGGCGTCCAGGTCCGCCAGCACCGCCTCATCCAGGCGTCGAATCAGGGCCTCCAGTTGCTCGACCGCGGTGTCCAGACTGTTCCGGCCAGTGGCCAGGGTCATGGGGTCGCCGCGACCCGCCTGCGCCCGGACTTCCAGAGCTGCAGCCTCGGCCTTCATCCGCTCCAGCAGACAGCACGCGTTCCGAAGGGCCCCAAGGCGCTCATCGGTCGGGTCAATGCCTTCGAAAGCCAGTGTGCCTGCGAGGCGGAGGCTGGGTGCATCCTGCGTACCAGCCTGCTTGGGCTCGGTCCGAACCGGCAGGTCGCCGGCCAACCGGGCGTGGGATCCATCCATGGGGGCATTCTCCGGGGTCTCCGACCCAACTGCAAGTGCTCAAATGTCTCATAACGCCACAAGTGGCGTCACCAACCCGGTTCTTCGGCCGAGCCCGTGCAGATTCCCCAACTTTCCGTCCGGTGCCGATGCCGCTCAGAACGGGAATGACACCCCGCCATAGACCTGCAGCGAGTCGCGGCCCGGATTGTCCTCGCCCGTGTTGGCGTTCGAGATGTGATACCAGCGCAGCCCCCCCATCAGGCGAGCCGAGCCACCGATCGCCAGCGTGCCACCCACCCCTGCCCGCGGCGTGAAGTTCACGCGTCCGCCGTCACTGGGCACGGGCTCGTTCGTGAACAGCATCCCGCACCCGATGTCGCCGTACACGCTCCAATCGGCGCGGGCCAGGAAGTGCCAGCGCAGCATCAGCGAGGCGCCGCCGCCGCCCGCATCCAGGCCCGGCTGCAGGATCGCGTCGCCGCTCAGGCCGAAATCCAGGCTCACGTTCTGCATGAAGAACCAGCTCGCGCTCCACTCCATCTCCAGCTGGTCCGCGCCCTCGAAATTGCCCATCCACGAACCCAGCAGCTGCCAGCGCCACGAGTCCTTCACGCCAAAGGCCTGCATGACCGGGGCGGATGCCTGCCCTGCTCCGCTCGAACCCGTCGAGGGCGGTGGCGCCTGTGCCGGCGTGCGCGGCGACGCGCCGAGCGCAAGCGCAACCTGCGGCGAAGCCTGCGCAATCGCCGACTGGGGCGGCTGCACCTGCGCCGACTGGACCGCCGCCAAGACCGCCGCCATCGAGAAGATCTGCATGTGCGCGATGCTAGTGCCGCGCGACCTGGACCCCGAAAAACAACACCGCCGTCCGGTCGCTCCGACACGCACGGACGGCGGCTCTGCACGCCCCACAAGGGGGCTGCGAAGAAGTTTGGGCCGGGAAAGGTAGCGCTCGGACGGCCGCCTGTTCAACGCCACAGGCGACAGTTCCGTCCCGATTCATAAATCCATGCCTGGGCGAGGTTTCATGACCGCCGATTCCGGCCCGGAATGGCCGGTGGCAGCCCGGTCAGCCCGGTGGCGCCGACGGGATGAGCGAGGGCGGCAAGGGAACCGCGTCCTTCGGGGGTTCGCGAAGAACCTCCGCCTCGCCGGCCCGGTCGGCCTGCATTTCGGCGGCACGCGCGTCGAGGCCCGTGCGCATCTCGCGCGCCCGCTTCACCAGCGCGGCCTCGTCCTTGTCGGTCGGGATCATCGTGAAATGCCACTGCACACGGCTCTCGAACCGGGCTGGAATGACTTCGCTGACCAGATCGCAGCCCACGAAGTCCCACACGGGCGCATCGGCATCACCGAACCCCACCACGGGCTCGAAGCCCTCGCGGCGCAGCCGCACGTCGTAGCGCCCGTAGTGCGTGAACTCGATCGTGCAGGGCGTGCGGCCCGCCTCGCGGTCGTTCACCCACACCCGCGCCCCCGGCGGATCGCTGGTGATGTCGATGACGCGACGGACACAGCCCGTGCAGAAGGCCGCAAGCAGCGCGATCGTGACCAGCCGGGCGAGCCGTTCCATGCGCACACTCTACCGACATCCGGCTAGCATCGCGCGCGTGGCACTGCTTGAGGCCAAGTCGCTGGTGAAAACCTACAACGACCGCAAGGTCGTCGACCAGGTCAGCTTCCATGTCGACCGCGGCGAGATCGTGGGGCTGCTCGGCCGCAATGGCGCGGGCAAGACCACCAGCTTCCGCATGACGATCGGCATGATCACGCCCGAGGCGGGCTCCGTGCACTTCAACGGGCAGGACGTCACGTTCCTGCCCATGTGGCGCCACGCGAAGGCCGGCATGGGCTACCTCAGCCAGGAGCCCAGCGTCTTCCAGCGCCTCTCGGTGCAGGACAACCTGTTCGCGATCCTGGAGACGATCCCCGGCCTCGCGCGCGCCGAGCGCCGCCGCCGCTGTGACGCGCTGCTTGACCAGTTCGGACTGAAGGTGAAGGCACGCGAGGAGGCGCGCACGTGCTCCGGCGGCGAGCGCAGGCGCCTGGAGATCGCGCGCGCGCTGGTGACCGAACCAACGCTCATGCTGCTTGACGAGCCCTTCGCCGCGGTCGATCCGCACACCGTGGAGGAACTGCAGGCCGAGGTGCGCAAGCTCGCCGCGCGCGGCATCGCCGTGCTGGTGACCGACCACAACGTGCAGCAGACGCTTCGCATCTGCGACCGCGCGTACATCGTGCACCAGGGCCGCAACCTGAAGGAAGGCGACCCCAAGTCGGTCATCAACGATCCGATGGTGCGCGAGGCCTACCTGGCCAGCACCTTCCGGGGCGACGAGTTCGACTGAACCTGCTCAGTCGCTGGCGCTCACGCGCTCCACGCTGACGCGCGAGATCGCGGTGGGACCGGCCGCCAGCACCTTCACGCGCGCCCCACCACCCTCGACCGTGGCGCCCACCTCGGGCACGCGACCCAATCGGCTCAGCACGAAGCCGGCGATCGTGTCGAAACCCTCGTCCTCGGGCAACTGCACCTCCAGGCGCGCGTTCAGGTCCGCCACGGGGCAGCGGCCGTCCGCCTCCAGCACGCCCACGGAAACCTCGCGGAATCCCGGCTCCGACGCCTCGGGCGCGTCGTGCTCGTCACGGATCTCGCCCACGATCTCCTCGAGCACGTCCTCGATCGTGA
>Ga0164292_10000265_pt1 | contig 38658 bp, 62 predicted proteins | sample GEODES117metaG_FD_111486 | JGI IMG/M metagenome (GOLD analysis project Ga0164292, IMG submission 111486) | Eutrophic lake water microbial communities from Lake Mendota, Wisconsin, USA - GEODES117 metaG | ecosystem: Environmental > Aquatic > Freshwater > Lake | place: USA: Lake Mendota...
TACCCCACCTGTTACTAGAACAGCAACACCAACGCCGACACCCACCAAAACCGGTACTCCTGCCCCAACTCATACTAGAACGCCAACAAAAACACCAACCCAAACACCTAGCAATACTTCTAGCTTAACTCCAACAAGAACATGCACACCTACGAATAGCGTAACTAGAACTCCTACCAGAACACCCACTACTACAACAACTAAAACGCCAACGCCAACTAAGACAGTATAAATAGGAGAGATTTAATTATGGAAATAAATATAGATTTATTAGATATATTTTGTGAATTTGAACATAAAGACGATAATACTTATGTGTGCAAATTATGCAATAATAGAATGTCTTATGTTTCTAAGGATGGTGAGATTCCTAAAATACCATGCGTAACAAAGTTATCCAAACCCATTCCTGTTCCGAAAGTTCAACATCAACAACCAGCTTTACACAAGAAGATTTTTAATTTTATTGTTGCAGTATATAATCATATACGTAATGGTGGTAAGAGAACCACGCTAGAAGAAAGAACCAAGCGATTGAACATATGCACTGGATGCGAATACTATGATGGTATAGCATGTACCAAATGCGGATGTCCAATCACTAGGTATCAACAATATATTAGTAAGCTAGACTGGAAAGATCAAAAGTGTCCAATCGGTAAGTGGTAATATGATTACTTTTTCTTACCTTTATTATCAGACTCTTCTTTCTGCCACTTATGCCAGCCTTTATTAGGTAGCCAATTCCCTTCATCGTCTTTTCTCTTCGGAAAAAGAGTACCACCCTTTTTATGCTGACCAAATGCTAGAACGGCACCGCAATCATTGCATCGTAATTCATAGTAGTCATTACTGTCTACATTTCTAACCACGAATCTTAAATTGGTGCTTCCACATAGTCCACACTTTTCTTCAGCGAAAATTTCCTGAATAGTGGCTAGTTCCTTAAAGATTTCCTTTTGACCAGATCCCTCTAGTTCGAACTCTAGTCTATCTCCTACTTTGTACTTAACTTTCATTTTTCACCTCATGGTTTCCAATTTTCTGAATATCCCAAAAGACTTTCTGGAATATCAGAAATGTTTTGTTGATGTTTAGATAACTCTCTTATAATAGAGACAGCATCATCATGCATCAAGCTCTTAACATTATTTTCATTGAATCCAAGTTTATTAATTAGTGATAATGTATTAATATTTAAGCGTTTTGACATAACGTCTATAAAGTTAATTTGATTATTACTGATTTTACTAACACTATCACCAGTAGGATCATCTTCAAGATTTGTGGCCAATTCTTCCGCAGCCACTACTTTTCTTAGCTTTAGAGCCCTTCTTAATGCTCTACCTTCAGCCCTAGTTTCTGCAACGGCAACCGGATGATTTCGATAAGTTTTATCGCAATTACCCCAATAAACGTCTGCCGCCCCGCTTACTGTACGACAACGGTTTAAATCATCGGTCTCGACACCCTTATCATTTAAAACGTAGCTTATGGTGTGTACCACGGTGGCTCTTTTTTCATTTGAAGGCTCAGGATTCTGTACCACATCGCTGGTAGACTGGATAACAGAACAATTCAGAGCAATCTCAAAAATTCGCCTAAGTCCATCGGTTGTTGGATTGCCATCAATCTTTTCATCATCAGATAATAGACCTAGAACATAATCATTCCATTCTAAGTCATTTGGCCCAATTTTCTTCGTTTCAGTAGATTCTACAACTTTCTCTTTTTTGACCATTTTAGTCTCCTAGTTCTATAATCCTATTATTATTTGATGATTTATTATTTAGTTGATCAAGAGCAGATCGTAAATCTTGATATATTAAACTTGCTCTAGATTCAGAAAAATCCTTAGTTTGTTTTATCCTTATCAAGCTCCAACCCTTACCCAATATCAAGCCGGTTTTTTTGTTGTCGTATTTTTGATTTCTTTGTAAAGATTCATCGCCCCAAACAGGCTCGAAATGAGATGGGCCGTCAACTTCTATTGCCGTATTCATTGTAGGGAGGAAAATGTCTATTTGCAACTTGGTATTTACAAGAACTTGTTCTTTGTGAAATTCAGCTTTGTATCCATCTGATATGAGTGCCTTAAAGAGAAATTTCTCTAATTTAGAACCTGTTTTACTAGCATCTCTAACTGCTTGGTTTGCTTTTTTTAGAATGTTATCTTTTGTATTATCGTCTAAAGATTCCCACGCTAATCTAGCCTTTTCTTTTCTTTCTTTTATTTCTTTATCAGATAATGAGTCCCAAGATTTTAGAACACCCATACCTATCTTTTGTTTGGTGTCCTCGTCTCGTTCTTTGCCCTTTGTCGGATGCTTATGCTTACCAGTAGACAAAGCATTTTTTTGAGCCTCAGACTTAGTACGAATATCTATATTGAGCCTTTTGGCATCTCTCCTTATTTTGTTGGCATATGTGCCATAAATAGCAGCAATATCAGCAAAGCTTTTATTTTGATTAAGATAAAGATCTTTTAATATTTTTTCTTTGTCACTATCACTAAGTAGTGAATATGATGTTTTTGAAGTTTTCATATGATAATACTTCCATAACTCCTATTGGTTTTTTGTTCCAGCATCTCTGATATATGTTGTAAATATTATAGTTTTGTGCAATAACTGAAATTTTTTCATTTTCCGCATAGATATTTCTTAAATCAAAATGATTAACCTGGGCATAATTCATCCATTCTGGGTGTTGTAGAAAATAATATATCTGGTCTATCCCTGGAAAATTTTTAACTATATCTATAACCTCTAGATCAAAGACAAATAATCTACCTTGCCAAAACTTAGCTTCCGATAGTGGCAATATAGGCATATTTAATTTATTAGTATTGATACTATTATTATATGTAAAACATAGATATTGATTAACAGGATCATTCTGTATTAATTCTAGAAATAAATTATGAAGATTATTGTATATATGATTGTTTGATACTATGAAGCCAATATCTTTATTAATTGCCATAAAATTCTTTCTTAATATATTCATTTATATCTGTGATATTTTGATCATGATGAACACTAGTTACTTCTCCAGAGTCCATATCAATATATGACGCACCACATAATAGACTCTCGTTTTTATATATATTATTTTTCCCAACAATATATTTATATGAAGAGAAGATAAATGCCTTTTGATGCTCTAGCAATGTTCCGAGATTCATAGGGTGTTTTATATTGGGATTATTAAACATATGAACTACTCTTGTATCACATAATTTTAGAATATTCTCTGGTAATTCATTGATATTATCAAGTAATATAGCGATATCATTACTTTTTTCCATAGAGTATTTTCTGAAAATTTCAGTATTTACCACATGAAATAAACTATCATTATCTATGATAAAAATGGATTTTTCTTTATCTGTAGCAGCAGTATAGAATGCTTTGACTTCCATGCTATTAAAATCATGTTCGCTTACACAAATACGATACGGCTGGATAATATCGTAAGCTTTAAAAATTTCTTTCATATCTATAACATAGACATCAACATTATTCTTATGGTGATACATTGCTATTTTAAGATTATCAAGAAGTCTGCTATTGCTTTTGGATACAATAATCTTATTATTCATATAAAAATTTTAGCCTTATTAATGTCTTTGATATGATTTATTTTTGTTATCTGTGTTTTGGGAATCATTACCTTGTCAAAACTAACAGATCTTTCCAAAAGCTTGTTAACTAATTCAAAGAAAAATAGTGTTTTTAGTTCGTGGGGCAATAACATATCTTTTACAATAGACATTGTTTCATTGTTAAGGTAGATGCACTCAGACCACAAAACAGGCAGATCATAAAACAAATACTCTATAGAGTTCTGATCGGCACAACCTATATTAAAGTTGTTTTTTTTACCCTTAATCAAGAAAATGGAATTATTTGATTTATTAAAGTTTTTAGCAAAATTAAATTTTGTTATAATACCATTATTAATAAAGATAGCTCCATTATTATTTTCTTTTTGTCTGATATAGGATACAACCGAAGTCATCTGACCACTAGTGTCGTATTGTTTATTTTCGAGTATTGATATGTTTTTAGGAGAAATTATTTTTGATGTTAGAATAGTTTTTTTAATTCTATCAGACTCAAAACCCGTGAGTAAATAGATGTGATTATTTTTATAAACTGACCTAAGAATAGAAATCTGATGTTCTATCAGGGTTTTGCCCCTGATTGTTATTAGTGCTTTTGGGCCAAAAGATTTCATACCTTTGGTTATTTCAGGTATAATCATTACTATATCAGTCATTATATAACACTAATTTGCACCCCGGATTATCTATAAAAAATGTATCTGTATCATAAAAAAACTTAGCTTTGTCACCACCAAGAATATTGTATGTGTCGTATGTCATAAATAGACCATCTAGAGCAGAGGTACTTTTCATATAAACGCCATAACTATGGTTGATCACAGATTCTGTATGAATTGTGTTCATAATATCGTCTAAGCTATTAAAAGAATCCTCTGTGGCTATATATAAGAATGAATTAGATTCATGCTTATTAACGACAACATCTACCCCAGAAATAATAGATATTACTTCATCTATGTGTGGCAGTATTTTATTAACTTTCCATGGAACTTTTATTTGTTGCTCAAAACTATGAACTGTCAAACCATCTACATTTTTACCAAAACATATTATATTTTTTGGATAAAAACTAGATTTATTAACTTTATCTATAATATATGATATTGATTGATTGATTGTATCAAAATTTATAACTAGCGTATAATAAATTTTATTCTTAGCAAATATATAGTCTATAATTTCTTGTTTATTGACTTTATCTTTATAAGTTTCTAATGTATTTTTGCCAAAAGCATATGAGCAACTGTAATTGCAGATGGTTTTGTTCTCGGAATCTACCAATATTTCAGGGTTATTTATTGCGTCCGGTATATCAAAAAAACACCACTTATCTTCTGAATTAAATATACATTTTTTACAATCGGTTGTATTATTCATCAGTAGTTAATTTTCTTTAGTGTTAATGCTATTTTAAAATTTTCTTCTATCATCTTATATAGAACTATCTTTGGTTCTAGAGACACAATAAAATTAATAATAGTCATAGGTTCAGTATAAAATTCTATAGTTTGTAGGAGCTTTAGGCCAGTTTCAACATCTATAGTATCTTTACATAGCGCATCAATAATCTTAGAATAATCTATAATTTTAACTACTAGCTCACCATCTTGTCTTAATTTTTCTAGTAATAAATTGATTGTCGGTATTTTTTTATCTTTCTCTATACAATCAATATCTTCAAGAACTATAGCTAATTGAGAAAAATCAGCAATATTGTTTAATGTATTAATGTTGTTTTTATTAATAGATAATAGATTCATAATTTAATTACCTTAGATAGTATTTTAGAGAATGTGGCAAAGTCATAATTTATTTTGGTATTATTTGCATGACTAATGTTGGAGGGTACGATTCTTTGATTTTTTAGAATATCAATGGATGATATTGTTGAGCAACCAGCCGATAAAGCGACGATATTATCAATATAATTTTTGTATACAACAAGATTATAGTCAGCTAGACTGTTGATTAAACTATAATAGTCTTTATGAGATGAAAAGTCAATCACATCTATATTAGTCTGTTTAAGTATGTGAGCTATATCTTTATAATTATTATTGTCAATAATTAATACTCTATCTCTTTTTGCAGATGGGTTTGATATTTTAATTTTAGGCAGAGCTATGTTTATATTTGTGTCAAATAAATCATTGTTTGATTCGATAAGATTGATTATTGTAAATTTTTGTAGCCTATTTTTGATAAGAAAAATATCTTCTTTTTTCATGTAAGAAATGTCTGAATGTATAAATACAACTTTATCGTGCTCGCCAGACATGTAATAATTTTGATATGAATCAGACATAATATATGATTGATAGTTATTAATTAATACCGATTTTAGAGTAAGGTATTCAGACACATCTGAATTATTTATTCTGATAATTTTTTCTCCAAAAGCATGGTCTATTAATAGATCAAAAGATGAACCATTATTAATATAATGTATTAAAGAATTATTATTTTTACAATAGAGTTTATTATATAGCTTATTCATACAATGATCTTAGATATGCCTGTGGATTTATCATTTGAGTAAATTTGATTCATAGATTTGTTTTCAATAGGAAATACATTTTTAAGTTTTTGATAGAGGTCGTGATCATCAAACTTATGGAAAAAATTGCAGCCACTATCAAACTTAAATAGTTTATTATGATAAGAAACTGTTTCTATCTCATATCTCTTGTCTAAATTGTATTTTCCTATAATTCTTTTTCTTAGACTTAAAGCATAATAATATTCTAGATCAGATACAAAAACCGTGTTCATTTGCAACAAACAGTCAATTGTATTAATAATAGACATTCTAATATTATCATCGATAGTATCGTTAATGGATAGTATAATTTTAGATGATGACGGATCTATGTTCAATTGTCTATTAATATCCTCAATATATGAGAGTGTTTGATTTGTATCTTCGGATTCTATACCTAATAATAAAATAATATTATTTTGATGTTTGCTAGATTCATAAAAAACAGATATTAAATCCTTCAAGATACCTATGTCTTGTTTAAAATTTAAAATACATCCATACTTATAAAATTTATTAAATGCATTACTAATTTTTAAAGAGTCATTATTTGGCTTAAGATACATATTAAGTTTTATGCACTCTATGCCGTTGTTGTCTAATATATCTTTATGAAAATCATTTGATACACAAACATGTGACACTAATTTGTATGATATTGGAAAATATAAATTTGTAACGCATGGAATATTAGGTATTAAAATATTTTGTTTATATTCTCTAGCTACAAAAATCTTGTTATAGTATGAAAATTGTAGAACGGTTTGTTGCGAAGGTTTTGCTTCTTCAACCAACTTGTCTGAAAAATAAGAAAACTTATCTCTAATGAGTAACAGATTGCTATTCATGCGTGTGATTCTTTTATATGTGCGTATTCTATGAAATCTTCATTAATCTTATTGTTATTTTTTATAAAGCTTACAATAGTATTATTATTACGAATAATTGTATTAAAATATTCAATTGCATCTTTCCATGAGTATGGAACAACTTTCTGATTATCGTTTTGATAACCCTGCGTCAGCTTTTGTAGTATATTTAATATAAAGTATGAGTCTATCGTATGGGTGCCATTTAAATAATTTGTACAGATATGTTGTAGCTTGGCTAGGTCAGGATCTTTTGAGCTATTGATAAGTTCTAGAGATAGAGGAGAATGTATTTTCCAGTCCTTTATTTGTTCATATTTATTGATAGGATCTTGTTGTTTTTGTTCAAAAAGCTTAGTGAGTCTATTTTCCCATTTCAATATAATATTTTCCCAATTAAAATGTTTAATACATAATTCTCTGGTTTTTATTCTCTGTTGGAACTTCATCGGGTTGGGTATGTGGATATAGTCATAAAGTATATTAACTAAACTGTCATTATCTGGATAAGCTCTATATGCTTCTGTTTCCAGCTCTTTAAACATTGTTGCAATATTAACCGGATATGCATTGAGCTTGGATACTATATCCTCCATAGCACTATATGGAATCGTTACTATCGGAACACCACAAGCAGCAGCTTCAACTTGAGGCATACCAAATCCTTCACATATAGAATATTGGATATAAAGATCGAAAGCGTTGTATATACCAACTAACTGCTCCTGTGTTACTCCAGCAGTAACAGAAGGAAAAGTAGCATGATTATTACAATATATGCAATTTCTTGTTGAGCCGCTATAGACATCAGCAAAAACCTTATTGCAATTTTTGCACGTATATGTCAATAGTACCTTATTTAATAATCTATTCTCTTTCAATAAAGACGGTATATTCCAGCCCAAATAGTCTGGATAACCAGTATGTAAATACAAGAATACCTTGTTTGCAAAAGGAGACTGTTCTTTTTCAAGTCTATCAACCAGTAATCTAAACGATTTAATTAATTCTGGTATTAATTTTCTTTTTTGATTTCTCATTACAGAGCCAAGAACAATACTGTCTGTAGGTATTGATAGTGATGCCTTGGAGGCATTAGTGTCGAGCATTGTATATTTTTGAGTATCTATACCCGGAGAAGCTGTATCTACATAGTTGATTGTATTATTTGTTTGTTGTAACAAAATATCTCTAGCCCAATCAGAGTATGTAAAAATAGAATCAGCACCAGAATAAGTATCAAGCCACATCTCTTGTTGAGGATATGAATCCACAGTTGGCATAAGCATCCAATGATAACATTTCCTCATAGGAGAGAATGCTTGATAGGAATTCATCCAATAATCTCTGATATCAATAACTACATCTGGCTGAAAATCTAAAAGAGTTTTTTCAAATCTCCATCTACCAAATGCATTTTCTGCATTAGCAGAGTATTCTTGAAATCTACTATCGTTGCTTTTAACAGCATTAGCATAGTATCTCCAGGATATGTCTTTATCTCTAGGATCATTGACAAAACCATAGCAAGCCAATTCTGCCACATGAAATAGTGGATTTGAATGTAGTCTACTTAATAGTTCTTTTCCGTATACAGAATATCCGGTACTTAAAAAACTAGCTTCATTACATAACAAAATTTTCAGCCGCTGTTTTGTATTCATTATTTGTTGATATATATATGAAAAAGGGCTATGTTATTAGCATAGCCCTCTTTCAAACACACTATTCCTAGTTTATTAGAAAGCTACCGATTCTTCTTCCTTTGACTCGCTCTTCTTTGAAGACAGCTTAGTAATCTTAGAGAAATTATTTACGCGAATCTTTAGAGATGAATGCTTAACACCATCCTTTTCCCAAGAATCATTTCTAATAGAACCTTCTACTAGAACTAGATCGCCCTTCTTAAAGGACTTGCCGATAATCTCCGCTCCAGTATCCCATGCTTCGCAAGGAATAAAAGACGTAATCTTATCCTTTGATCCATTTGCCTTGGTATATTCTCTAGAAGTCGCAACAGTAAAGTTAACAACTGAAGTTTCCTTACCATTACTGCTGATCGACCTTAGTTCCGGATCTCTTGCTAAATTTCCACGAATAATAACAATATTCATCGTTTTGAACTCCTTGTTTAAAAACCAAATGTCCCAACACTACAGTATTATACAAATGGCTGACACCGAGTCAAGCCATAGGTACATAACATTTTTCTACGATCAAGTCGCTTTTCTTGAAGGACTTGGCTCCTTTAAAAATCAGAATGTTTCCATCAAATAGCTGATTTCTGTATAACGATAGCTGTTCTGTAAAAAATATAACAGAGTCTATATAGCCGGTGCTATCGGTTATACTAACAAATGCCATTTCATTACCCTTATTTTTCCCATTCTTAATCTTAATCACATTAACATTATCAATTTCACCAGCGACAATAATATTTTTTCTGTCGGAATCTTTGAACTCTTTACATGTTGTATTAGTCATACTTATATCGTATGAATCTACTTTTGAATAGGTTAGATTTATTCCGAGCAGGTTGCTTTCATTATCACAGACCCACTCTATTTTGTCATCCAAAGAAAATGGAGGCTTGATAAGAGAAGAAATTAAACCTTGTAATATATTTTTACGATTTTGAGTTAGTTTTGGTTTCTTGACCAAAATATTCATTAGCTGTAAAGTATTGAACTGAGAGACATCAATTGATCTTAAATATTCTATCTCTTTGCTTGTTAGCTCACTCATAATCTCGTATTCAAAAAGCATAGAGGTTCTAGTTTTAGTAATATAACTGAATGCCCCACTACATATCAAAGCTTTTGCAGCGGTAGAATTGATATTTACTAATAGATTAAGCAGTATTTCTGACCATGTAAGATGCTGTATGTCTAAATTTTTAGATAGATCCACAATCTTTTTATAAACCGAGTCGCCCACACCCTTTATGTCTGTAAGACCAAAGTGTATTTTGTTGTTATGGATTACAAAAAATTGATTCAACAATCTATAATCTGGTACACAGATTTCTATATCCATATCTGTGGCATTTTTCACCAACTCTTTGATTTCTTGCTGGGGGTCTATTTTATCTTTTGCATATTTGAGATACGAAGCAAAGAAAATCTTAGGGAAGTGTGCTTTACTATATGCTGATAAATATGCGTTAATAGCATAGCTTACGGCGTGAGATTTATTAAATGAGTATCGTTGAGATTTTTCAATCCAACTAAAAATTTGTTCAGCTTCATTTTCTGATGCTAAATTAGTTTTTTTGCACCCCTCTATAAATATCTTCTTAAGTTTTGCCATCTCTTCTGGTTTTTTCTTACCAATAGCTTTTCTTAACTGATCAGCTTCTTGAAGATCAAAACCAGCAATTTTCTGAGCTATTTCCATAGCCTGTTCTTGATATACCATCTCTCCGAAGGTGGTCTTAAGAATTGGCTCTAGGGCTGGATTAAAATAGTCTATAGATTCTTGGCCATTCTTTTTATCTATAAAGTGATTACTAACAGTTTTACCATCTCTAATAGCTTCCAAACATCCCGGTCTCATAATACTAATAAGAGCAGAAAGTTCTTCTATATTTGAGGGTTTGAGTTTTCTGGCCATGCTTTGCCCTAGGCGTGATTCTAGCTGAAAACATCCTTTGGTATTGCCAGAAGACAACATTTCCCAAGTTCTACTGCATTCAAAATTTATGGCATCCATATTAATTGAAAAATCAATTTTTGGCATACCATCAGTGGATTTGTCGATAATAGGGAATCGACAACCACAATCAAATGTATAATATTCCATACTTTATATGTTTGCTATATTAAAAGAATTCCTAAATTTTACTTTGGATGCTAATTTCCTATGCAGTTTCAAAAATCGAATTAGAATTTCAGCAGTGTCTTTTACATCTTTCAAAGCATCATGAGCACCCTCTTTACTAATACCAAGATAATCTCTTACATCATCTAGAGTATAGCTTTTAAGTTCTTTAGATCCTTCAAACCAATAAAATATAAGATTCATGATATCTATAACATCTCTTGGATAAAAAAGAGAAGAATTCCCTTCTTTATTCAAGTTTTTATATTTAGTGCTTAGATTTTGAACAATCTTTAAGTCAAACCTATTGATATTGTAGCCCGCTGCTATCGGTGCAGTAAAGCAGGATTTTCTTTCTGAACGAATATGATACATCTCTAAATAAGATGTAAACATCTTCCATCCCGCCTCCTGTTTTGGAAAAGATTTCCAAGAATTAAGAATATCATCTTTGGATGATCCTCTAACCTTAGCATGAAAATCTAAAACATCAGAATCCTCATACGCATAGCTACTATTTTTTTCCAGAGCATCTGGTCTTAGATTGATATTAAATTCGGAATCTGGTATGATTTCTAATTTAAATGGATCTACGATAATAGCAGCTATTTGTACAGGACTACAAACATTCGGATCCTTGCCATCTGTCTCAAGGTCGAAGACACAAATTTTTTGATTATTAGCCATTAATTACCACTGCTGTTCCTGGTGCGAAAAAAGTCTTATTGCCTGTGTTAGCCGTATCCTCTGCATTATAAGATTTGCAGCAACTAACCTTAATTAACTCTATCTTTCTGTATGTGGTGTCTGATCCTGGTACTTTAAACTCTTGACCAACACCTAGTTCAGAAAATAGTTTGTTCATAACTACCTCCATTTTTCAATAGTGTGCTTACTGTCATTACTTTATCTAACATTGCTACGCCCAAAATATCGAATTTGATTATACCCAATGTTTCCAAATCTTGCATTTCCATGCCAGCTATTTGTTGTTTATTTTTAGTATCATAGACCATAGGACAAATACTCCCTAGTCTTTGATCCGATATAACAATACCAGCAGCATGTTTGGACTGATTCACTTTTGTCCCTTCTAGCCTAATGGCTTGTTCAAACCTTTTTGCTAGAGGGCCAGACAGAGAGCCATCCTCATTAATATAACACCAATTCTTCAGTTTGTCAACATTATTTTCTAAGGCCCACTGGATTATCGACGCTTCTCCGTATTCCTCTTTCATTTCTTGAAGTTCGTCAGCTATTTTGGCTTCGTCTGGTATATTTTTTGTAATTGAATTCATTTCGTCAAAACTTATATCGCCATACACTCGGAGAACATCTTTTAGAGCACCCCTACCCTTAAGAGTATTGAAAGTGATCATTTGCGAAACATTTTCAACACCATATCTATTCTTAATGTAGTTGATAACATCCTCTCTCTTATTAATAGGGACGTCAACATCAATATCTGGCATCGAAATTCTATCTTTAGTATTTCTACCAGCATTATAAAATCTTTCAAAGATCAGATTATATTTTAATGGATCAATACTGGTTATACCTATGAGATATGAAACCAGACATCCTGCTGCCGAACCACGACCGGGACCGGGTAACCACCCCTTATTCCTCACAAAATTCACTATATCGGACACTATTAAAAAGTAGCTAGACAGACCAGCACCCTGTAAAACAGAGAGTTCGTATTTGATTCTATCTGTGTATTCGCCTTGCTTATCCTTATCTATAACATTGGCGATTTTATCCCTCCAGCCGTTTCTACATAGTTGTCTAAGAAATTCATCTGGATCATTACCTTCGCATTCAAATGGAGGCAACATTGGTCTATGAGATATATCATAATCTTCACACATACTATCTACTAGATTAGTATTCTCTATCTCTTCTGAGGTATGAATAGACGACATTTCTTCTGGAGACAATATATAATAATTATCTGAAATGAAAAATGTAGACATTGGAACAGATTCATGGTTGACTATTTTCCTGTTAATGTCTGTAAATGTTGTCTTTAGATTATTGCATAATAATATTCGTTGATCTATAGCGTCATCTTTTTCAGAGTAATGTGCGTCTGGTGTGCATATCACTTTAGTATTAGTTTTTTTACCCAGTTCCCTAATACAATCGGTTAATGTTTTCTGGACCGGGTTATGTATTTGATCCATTAATTGGGCCTCAAGAAAAAAATTATCTTTTCCAAAAGCATTCTTCAGAACAGAGATTTTTTGTTCTGCGATAGAATACCAGCCTGGATCAATTTTATCGTTTTCTAAAATATGGTTGGCTATATATGACCCTAAGTGTCCACAGAATCCTACAAGATTACCGTCCAAGAACTCTGATAGTGTTTCTATACTAAGTCTTGGTTTTCGATAAAAATAATCTTCTCTATTTGATTCCGAAATAATTTTAATAAGTTGTTGCCAACCCTTTAAATTTTTTGCCAGAACCAAAAAATGGTGTGTAGAAGATTCTTTGTCTTTAACAGATGGGTGACTATCTGATATATAGAGTTCGCACCCCAAGATTGGTTTGATTCCAGATTTCTTGAGAGTATTATGAAACTGGACGGCACCAGCAATATTGCCGTGATCAGTTAAGGCACAAGAGGATACTCCTATTTTTTTACATCTCTCAGCTATCTGATTTGGTTTACTTAGTCCATCCAATAGGCTGTAGTGCGAATGTACATGTAATGGTATATAATTTTTCATTCAACGCTTCCTGGTGCTTTGTACTTACCAACAGCATATCCCGGAACGGTGTATTCGTCAACCACCGCATCTATGCCCTTTAATTCGATGTCGTGCTTAACTTGTTCACACTTGGTCATAAAACTATCTTTTTGACAAGTTTGATTATCTCTGTATTCTATTACTGGTAGTATTTGAGAATTTTCGAAAGTAGTTTTACCATAGTGACATAATTTACTACACATCCAGCTTTTGTTTAATCTTGGTTTTCTTGTTTTCTTGATAATTTCAAATTTATCCCTAAGCATAGCTTCTGTTTTTGGTAAATCAGATTTATCAAAATAAACACTAAAAGCTCCACCGTCATTGATAAAAAATATTGTCACCATAATATTATCTATATGAGGATATAGTTTTTGAACAGCATAGTGATAAATTCTAAGCTGTGGATCATCCTCAAGTTTTTCTTGTGTCTTTTCTTGACCGGTTGCCCAGTTCAATCTTCTGCCTGTTTTCCAGTCTACTATCTCAAAAGTATTTTTATCAATCTGAGTGATAAGATCTATTGTACCCTTTATGGCCAGATCGCCTTCTAAGATACCATCAGATGTATTATACTTATATTTAGCCCAAGGCTTGTCTATAACTATATCAAAATGTTGTTCGGGACAAACTATGTGTCTGTTTCTTGGATCAAACATACCATTATTATAAGAAATGGCTTTATTTACCCATAGTTTACAGTCTGAGAAATCTTTTTCTGTCCACTTGTGATGATTAAATTTACTGGTATAGTAATCATATACATCTTTGGTAATCACATCAAGATTATACTGATTGATATCGACAGATCCTACAACATCGTCTTCAAATACACTGATCTTTTTTTGTTCATTATGTTTTATTAAAGCCAATATTTCGAGTACTTTATGTACTATGGTTCCTTTGTCGGCTTTTTGGTTACTAGGACCCCTATAGCCTAAAACATATTCAAAAAAGTATTGTTGTTCACACATTGAATGTGTGTTATAGGACGAACTCCTAAAGTATGTAATTATAATTGTAGTATTCCTTTATTATTTAGAAATTTCTGTATGGTATCATTTTTTTCTTCTATTGTCATAGATGTATTATCCAAAACAAAATCAAACTTGGACCAGTCGAAAAAACACTGGTCTAATGCAGACTCACTCTCTGAGTTCGATTTGAACGGATCTTTTGTAAGTCGTATTACTAACCCACCACTATTTTGGATGGCCTCTACTTCGTTTGGAAATCTGCAATCTGCAACAAGCGCTATATCTATGTTTTCAGATTTTATCTTATGAATAGTTGCAGCTGACCAAACATCTCTTTTTATTTGTCTAAATATACCAGTTCCTACAAATTCCATTACTTGTCTAGCTGTCATAAATCCACTGTCATGATATTCATTATTCCAAGTCCATGTAATATCATAGCCCGGCATATCTTTCCATCTTAGTGATGTAAGGGTATTTTTATCGTCATCACTACCATAACACTGCTCATAAGTTAATCCTAGTATATTAATACATATATCCTGTTTCAGAGGGTCTGCAAAGCTATATACCTTACAAGATAAATTAGGATAATGTTGCTTAACTAAAAGTTGAATATAATCACAGGCCGTACTTTTACCGGACTGTTTCCTACCTGCCATGGCTATTATCATTTGATACTCGATATTTGTGGAATAATACTGTTTTTGATTTCGTCTACAGATAATTCACCAACATCAGGCCCATCAAATGTTGGAGAATATATACGATATATTTTTTTACACTTCTCTGTGATTTGTTTACATGCCTTTTGACCAGCATCATCGTTGTCCATGAGTAGTATAATATTCATGGCTCCGGATGAATCAATCAAAAGTTTTTGCTTGTCGCTCATGGATGAACCAAATATTGCTACACTATTATGAATTCCTGCTTCTTCTAGTCTCCAAACATTTCCAGGACTTTCAACAAGAATAATGTTTTTGGTTTTCTGAATATGGTCTTTTGCAAACCAGAAGTTGTACAAATGCTCTTGTGACTTAAACCCAAAATTATGCTTCCACTTACAATATTTCCAAGCATCTTCTTTACTTGGACAAGAATCATCTGGATTGTGGTAATTTTTACACTTTGAACATGAATTAAATATACTCCTACCAGTACAGCCTATAATGTATTTCCCATCAATTGAATATACTGGAACAACAATCCTATTGTGCATCTCTTTCTTTGGATTATCACAAAGTCCAACATCATATTTGTTTAATACTTCTTTAGTATATCCTCTTGAAAGATAATAGTTAGCCGGTATCTGTAATGATTGTCTAACTTGTGCTTTGGTAATTTTAGACAATGGATTAGCAGATGTTGTTGACTGCTTGACATTCTCTACTATTCTAGCAAATGTTGTTTTTTCAGTATCAGATCTGGATATCTTGATATCTTTTATAGATTTGTTCAATAATGATAGACAAAAATCTACCGCTTCTTGAAAGGATGCAGTCGGATCACCATTCTGTGTCCAGCCATATTTGGTTCTAGATAAAACCCCTCTGACAAAACCTATAATAGAACTTTTAAAAATGTCATCACAATTGTGTGTGCGACATTTCCAATTACCTCTGTAATAGTCTCCAGTATGATAAATATTTATAGCCGAAGCATTATCTCCACCATGTATAGGGCAAGACATGGTTATCATTTTATTTGACATTTTATAATCAGGAATGTCTAAGGCTGTTAGTAACTCTTCTATGTTATCACATGTTTGATCACAAACAACCTTTAGTTTTTGCTGATTATACGAATGGAATTTCTGTGTCATTGTTTTCATTGTTATCGTCTACAATAAATCCGTCTTGTTTTTTGTTGCTTGAACTTTTCAATTCTAGTTTTGTTTTACCTTCTGTGATCTTTGCACACCAACCCTTCATATGACAATTAATATAGTCATTATCGTCAAGACCACCACCATGTCTGCTAATTAGGGGTACTAATTTTCTATTGCCACTAGCCGGTCCATCTTCAGCAATTTCTTCATCAGACTTTCTTTTGAAGATAGTAAAATTACTACACAACCATATGATTCTATCTGAACCAGAAGCGGTATCAGTAGACTCCTTGGTTATACCATCCCTATTTAGCTGGATAAAGGCGACTACGGGTATTTTATACCTTACCGCAAAGTTATGCAAGCTTGTCATCATGAATCCTAGCACTTGGTATTCCTTCATATCTTGTGATATACCAGCCGAATCCATTAACTTCAAATAATCATAAAATATAACACAGTCTTTAGCGGTTCCATCTGGGTTGAGCCCCACTTCTTTGACAAGCCATCTTCTCATTATTGACAGCTGATCTTCAAATGGCTTACCAGCAATACTTTTATGATATAGCTTACTGTTTTTAATAGCTTCTATAGCCTTGGATATTTTCATCTTCTTGTCTGGAGACTCTGCAAATTTACCAGTTTCTATAGCATTGATTTCTATTTCTGTCATCATGGCTAATAGTCTATGGATATGATCTTCTTTTGTCATTTCAGTATCCATGTTCAATACTGGTATGCCTCGTTGGGCTATATTCGCACCCATATTATCAGACAATAGCGTTTTACCGGTCTTGGGTCTTGCTGCTATAACATTAACAGTACCTTTTCTTAAACCTCCACCTATGGATTGATCATAGATGGGGAATCCTGTGGGAATACCAACTTGATCAATTTTATGTAGTTCAAGTTGTTCTACATACTCTTCTAGAGAGTTTCCTATATTTTCTGGTCCGGTATCACTATCTACTAGTAGTGAAGAAAAGTTAAAAATACTATCTTCAGCAATACCAACTATAGAAGAGATTGCTTCATTTCCAGTTATATCTAGAATTTTTTCTTGAGCTAGTTCTAATTGTTTTCTCAATAGTCTAGCTATTTCTAGCTTACGAATTTTTGCAGCAAATTTTCTAACATTATCTAGACTTACTGGAAAATCTATTACTGCCTTTAGATGTTGTGTCTCTTCTTTTTTACTAAGTATGTGAGCGACACCTATCTCCTGTGCTATAGAATAAATGGAGGCTATATCTATTGTAGCCTGATTATTTTCGCACAGCGTTTTGAGACATTTAAATATAATACTGTTACTATCAATTGTAAAGGAAGTATCCTGAACAATATCTGCTACGTCTAAATATGCATCTTGCCCATATGTGCAAATGCCTGCTAGTACCGCTCTTTCTGCGGCAGGATCAGCTAAAATCATAAATTACCCCAACTTTGAATGAGATGATGCTATCTTTGTTTTTTGTATTGACAATAAAATATCGGATAAGTTTTTAATATTTCCTGCTAAGTATTGTAGTCTGTCGCTTCGTTGTTTCGCATATTTTTTGATTTTATTAAGGGCTAATGCTTTATCATTATTTTTTATAGCTTGAAGAGATTTTTCCATATATCCATATCCCTTATAATTGTTTATTTCATCAGCTATAACATCTTTGATAGTTTCTTCAGACCAATTCAATCTTGCTATTTCCCTGTTAAGGGTTCGTTGAACATGAAAAGAGAATTGGGCTAAACGATATGCTATTTGAGCGCAATCTTCCGGAGTTAGTTTTTCTAAAACATCTCTGTTCATTGTTAAGTAGCTCTGAAGTTCTGTTTCAGAAAAAGCGTCTGATTTGTACTTTTCAAATCCTATGCTCTGTTCATACTCATCAAGAATCGTGTCCCAGGATTCAACTTGTTCTTTGGTATTCATTTAAAATCCTTTGTGTCCACTGATCTATACTTTCATTGAATGGCAATTCGATATATACTATATCATTTATACGACACCATTCCATTTTATCTCTATCTCTCTTTTTATGCTTCATAAATCCTAATTGATTAGAATGATAGTGTGCAACAAATTTATAATGTTGTTCACCATGTACTTCAATACAGAATTTAATTAAGGGCAAATAAAAGTCTAGATAGAGAGTTTCTGACTTTCGAAGTATTATAGGTACTTCTTCGAGTGCCACCAAGGTCGGAAAAATATTCTTGATCACACCCCTAGCCTGAACGTGTAAGCTAGATTTATTTGCCAATTTACTATGAGCCATATTACCAATAAGTTGCCAATTGTGAGAATTGCCGTCTAAATCCTTTACTAGCATTTGATACCCATCATGTTTTTAACTTCGTTATATAACTTATCATAAGCTTCTGGATTATCTAGAATGTATTGTCTGACTTTTTCCAAACCTTGAAGTTTTGGTTTGGCTTCTAAAAAGTCGAGGGTATACCAAGCACCACCCTTATTAATTAACCCCATATCAGATGCTAATACAATAAGTTCTGTATGCTTGTCAATACCTTGTCCATATCTTAAATATGATGTAATTGTCCCTCCTGGCGGTCCAAGAGCAGAACATACAACTTGCCACGTTATTTCTTGACCTATTTGATTCCCATCAGCACCAAGAGTCCATGGGCTGAAACTTTTGGCTCGTAATTTAATATCTGTTTGATATGCTATAGCCTGACCAGACTTCTCTTTGAACTCTGCACCATAGCCTGTGGGATTGCCCATTAAATGAGTGATACCTATGACTATATTTTTATTTACAGGAATAACATTAGCAACCTTTCTGCAAAATTTTGCTAATAATTTAGCACCGTCTGCTCTTTGCATTTTATCCATATCGGATGTAATTTCTGCTTCTGTACATAAAGCAGAATATGAGTCTATGATTATTACTGACCCTGGTTCTTCATTAATAATTCTTTCTGCTATTTGAAGATATTCTTCGGCATGTAAAATTTTTCCCTGTTGAGATCCTATAACTTCAAACCTAGATAAATCTAATCCCGGTATGCCTTCAAGATCTCTTTTTTTCAATCTACCTTCAATATTTAGGTAGTACACAACTCGTGGCTTTTTAAGATCGCCCTGATATTCTTTTTTTTGTGCTGTCGCACAGAAGGACAAAGACGTTGTGGTTTTGCCGCATTTGGGTTGTCCGGTTAAAACAACAAAACTACCTTCTGGGATACCACCATTTAAAATAACGTCCAGAGCAGGGCTTACAGGAATGACCAGAGATGGCTTATCCACCACAGCACTTCCCGATAAAATGATATCAGAACCAAAATCCTTGATGACACCTTCTTTAAGACCCATTTTCTATATCCTCTAATTTTGATAAAATATTTTTTTTCAGATTGATCGTTTGCCTATGAGAAACATCTTCTTTGCGCTCAAATTTTTTGGTCAAAACATCATTTTCCTCTTCGAGCAATTTGGCTTCTTGTTCAATTATAGGAATCAGATGAGGCGCTCGCAAGGAGTAGATTCTTTCTGTTTTCGGGTTGTTCATAGCCCTTATAACAGGTTTTTCTCCGTATTCTTTAATGAGCTTGTTTGCTGTTGCTATTTGATTACGAAAAAAAGCTGACCACTTTTTATTAGTCCAAAATCTATAATGCAAATCCTGCTTATCCATTTTGGCTTTTTTCTCACAAATCATTTCTGTTATGTATTGTGCAGCAGAAACGAATTTGTCATTGGAATATCTAGATGGGTACTTCATACCTTGTCTGTTTTTAGTACTTCTTTACTTGCTGACGTTAGTGCTTCTTGTAGGTGTTTGTCGAATAGTTCGATAAATTTATCAAAGTCTTCTTTTGCTGGTAATGGGATGTAATAATTTTTTTCTACCAGTTTTGGAATCTTATAGGATTGACCCTTTTCGTTTAATGATAGTACTTGAAATACGATCTTGGTAAAGATTTCGTGTTGGTAATCGGTATGTTTCTCTTCTTCTTCAAACAGTTCACCGTATGCCCCACGAAAATAAACGTCTTTGTCTTTCTGTTTATCTTCTATGAATTTAGAAATTATTTCTTCTATCTGTTCTTTTTCAGTTTTCTGTTGTTCTTCCATAATATTATCCTGGTGATGTCGAACAATTATTACACTTATATCTTTCTCTAGAGTCAACCATATTGGCGCTTATTTTTTCGGTTTTATTACACACTCTGCATGTAACTTCCACAAAGTCAACAGGTCTATTCCTTGCAGTAGGGGGGTATTTGCATAATTTTTTATCTATTTCTATATCTTCTTTATGCATATTTGCTTCTGGCATATCAGCAAACTTATTTACTCTTTTCTTTTTGTTGTTAAATTTTTTGCTGCTATCCTTTATTGGATCTTCGGGCAAAGTATCTTCATTTTCGTCATTGTCTTCTTCTGGAAGTAGAGACGAAAGTAGTGATATTAATTCTTGTAATTTTTTTGGATCTTTGGCCAGCTTTTGTAAATCCATATATTATTCCTTTTTCTTTTTTGCCTCACTAGGAACAAAAATTCCATTCATATATCTATTATTTTTTGGATTGGCTGGTGGAGCATTCTTTTTAACAGCATCATTGTATTCCGAAGCGTCTTTCGTCATAATAGATACAGTATTGGTTTTTTTACCCATTGTTGTATTAATCATGAGACTTTTAGATCTACTTGATGTTGGTTCTTGAGCAGTTTTAACCGCAGGACCATCTTTATTAACAGCATTAAATTGTTCTAGAACTTTAGACACCTGATCTATACTAAGCTTAAGTTCTTGAGCTATTTCTTCTTTAGTTTTATTTTGTTGAGCCAGCCAGTTTATAGCATATGTATTAGCTTTACTTATTCTTGCCATTATATCATCTCCCTTTCTGCATTGTTAAGCCACGATTCATTTTTTGTTTTGAGAAAATTTAGATACATATCAAATATCTTTGGGCTAACATCTTTATACCTTGTTTGTTCTTTACAAACCCTATTGATAAACTGATGTTGTTGATTATCTTGATATGTGCCTATTGGATTATATAGCTTACCTCTAGAATCCAATTTAACATAATACCTAGTAGAGTTATTATCTGGTATATATATTGATTTAGCATATGTATTTTCATTCTCTTCTTTAGTTCTAGGATTAAACTCTTTATCTTGATAGTCTTCGCTACCAATAATGGTAAAATAGCTTTCTGTTCTTGGTTTGTCCACTTTTGGTTTTTGAGACTGGAAAATACAGCTACTATCTAATTTATTTATTCTGTGTTCCATTTTATTTTACCCTTTGATTTTTTCATTCTACTCATGCCTGATGGCAATTCTTTTTTCGGAGCTTCGTCTTTATAACTATTGTGTTTCTTATAGAGTGCTATTTTTTGATCATCGCTCATTCTTTCACTATTTCTATTAGCTAAATGTCCTATTGTTTTTATTTCACTATCTGATAGTCTAACAGATGTATTTAGAGTAGATAGATCGTCATGATAACATCTTGAAGTATTTTTGCTACCGCAAGATTCACACTTAACATTTTCTTTATATTCTCTAATAGAACATACTATTTCAAATTTATTTTCGCACTTACTGCAAAGATATGTATAACAAGGCATTACTTAATTTCTCTCTGCGCTTCCGTGAGCCATTGAATATTTTTTGTTCTTAAAAATGTGATATATTTATCGAATATTGCTTGATTCACTTCTATAAAACGATCATTGTTTTTACATACTGAATCTATAAAACTTGGTTTGGAGCTTTTCACAGAATATAGTTGTATTGGATTATACAGTGTTTTATTGGGTAATACCTTAATATAAAATGAGTATCCAACAGATTCATTATTGAATGTATTAGACTGAAAAGCTTTTGGCAATTTATTTTTAACAGCCTTAGCGTAGACAAAATTATCTTGAATTTTTTTGCATGGATTTCCGCTTTCATCAAGAAAGTCTTCATTGCCAATTAGGGTATAGTAAATTGATTCTTTGGTGTCGTTTTTTATTTTATGAATGTTCATGATAAATATGCGGCTGGCAAATATAAAGTCCACTCTTCCGGTATTTCTTCCTTTATCTTAGAGAGATATGACTTCAATGGCAAGTACTTTGCGGTTTTAGTTGGTCTATATGGTAAATTTAATAATGGCATATTAGCTTGTTTGGGTGTTTTACTCCCCTTTTTCCTATTACACGCTAAACATGCAGTCACTATATTTGTCCAATTAGTAGGTGTTCCATTAGAATAGTCCCACTGTGATTTTGGTATAACATGATCATATGTTAATTGGGCCATATCTTTATATTCGCCACAATATTGACATGTGTGATCATCTCTAATAAATAAATTTTTTCTTGAAAAATTAACTACCAGATGATTATACTTTTTATATCTTGAGGTTTTAGCAATACATGGGACGGGAAATCTCTTACCGTTTGGGGCATTGATAAAGTCATTCTTATAAAAATCTAATATTTCTATACCAACGTTTTTATTATAAGAATTTTTGATAGACCATATTAATGCCTTTCTCCAAGATATAACGCACATTGGCGAGTAATCAGCATTTAGTACTAAACATTTTTTATGGTTTACGCTCATAATTATCTAGTCTGGCTAATATACCTGCTATGATTGGATTTCTTACAATATCAGAAGATTCTAATTTAGCAAACCCAATACCCTCTAGTGATTCTAGTGCATTGATCATCTCTATGAATCCACCTTGTAGATGTCTCATAAGATCAGACTGACCAACGTCACCAGTTAAGACTAGCTTACTTTCTCTACCGACTCTAGTTAGTAACATTTTTAATTGTTCATATGAAGCATTTTGACACTCATCTGCTACAATAAAACAATTATGAAAATTGCGACCTCTCATCAAACCTAGAGGTACAATTTCTATCTTATTATTCGTCTTCAATGAAATATATTGAGCTGTATTAATAAAATAGTTAACTTCGTCTAAGATGGGTAATAGGTACGGATGTAATTTTTCTTCTGCTGTTCCTGGTAAATAACCGATTTTTTCTCCTGCTTCTATAACTGGTCTAGTAATAATAATTTTTTTAACTTTTTCTTCTAATAGGTATTCCAAAGCCATACCGATAGCTATATGTGTTTTACCACTACCAGCCAAGCCTTGGCAAAAGGTAATAGTATTTTCTGCTATAGTTCTGATATAGTCTTTTTGATTTTCACTTCTAGGTTTTAACCTATTTCTATAACCGTCTCCAATAGATTGTATATTACCACCAAGGTCTTTTGTTAAATCAATAGCTTTATTATTTTTTCTTTTGTTTTTGTTATTTTTTCTCAATGTGGATACCTTTATGAATAAAGTTAAATTAGACAAGCGCCGCCAGCGCAACTAATTTCCTCTATTCCGGCAGTATTATCCTCTGTCTCAGCCAGTTGCGTATAATCGACTTTCTTAAAACTATCGAATAGATCACAATAAATTTTCCAATTATAAACATCTTTCATACAATAGGTGAGTCTTCTGACGTCTCCATCAAAATACTTACCAGCAAAATTTTTCATTTTGGTAACGAACTTAAGCTTATTTTCAGAATCATTTTCTTTTGCTTGGTTCATAGATACATAATCACATGCTGCCCATAGATTATTATCAAAAGCATTTAAACCAAGTTCTATCAGTCCAGAACACCACAGAGCCGCATCTCCATACTCCTTCACTATTTCTCTACTAGTATATACAGTAGTAAATGGTGCTTGAGGATAGTCTTTGTCTCCGCTTTGAGGTATTAAACTAATACCAGCAAAATATTTTCGATTATCATAAATGTATTTAGTAACATCCTTCCATTCATCTGGTTTAACAGTAACGGTATTACTTACATTATGACTCAGATATTCTTGTGTGCAAAGAGATCTGTTTTTACCAGAGTACACCCAATTTTTCTGTGTTTCCTTTACAATAGTTAACATTTCAACCGCAGGCAGTTGATTCTTTAACTTTGCTCCATCTGGAACCTCTATGGGGAACTTGATTACTTCGTCAGTATTATTTGCTGACCAAGAAGATCTTTCGCAGGCTTGGGGGTTTAACTTTTTAAAGTGTTGGTACGGTGCCTCTAAAACATTGGCCTGTACGTGTCTTATATATCGTTTAGCATGGTGAGGATGAATACCAGACGAAGTACCAAGCATACTAGAAGAAGTTCCTTCTGGTTTGAGGCAAGTAACTCTGGCAGCTTGATTGATATTGATCTTTTTTGATAGTTCTTTGTTAGTTTCTACAGCGATTTTGGCACCTTGCTTTAATACGTTTTCTGTTAAAACTATGTCGTGCTTTTCCATAATCCCGGTCAAAGAAACACCTAGTAGTGCTTCTCTCTGGAAGATTTTTTGACTAATTTCTCCCAGATATTCAAGGTTGGTAAATCCTGCTTGCAGTGTGCCAATAATGGCTGCTGCTTTGCATCTTTCATAAAAATCATTTTCGTCTGTAACAGATGAACAGTTGATGGTTGATAGATTACACCCTTGCCAACCGGACTCACCAGTTTCTTCGTCCACCGGCCACATACCAACTTCTACACATGGATTAAATGTCATTTCTGTTGAATCACTCCATATGAATCCTGGTTCCCCAAACTCCTTGACACTTTCCATCAATGCTTTGAATTCGTCAAATGATGTACTATCTTTTAAAAGAAGAGCTGAATTATTGCTTCTTGCTCTTTGTGGATTTTCCATATACCAATTACCTGTTTTGGCTTTTGCCATTTCTTCATCATCAGCACTAAATAGAGCTAATGATGCGCTTCTTCTAACGCCGCCAGATAATACAGCATCACTGCTATGCATAATAATATCGTATGCATCAATAGGTCTTAGTTTTTTCTGACCGCTAGCAACGCATCTGTCTAAAAGTGCCCTAATCTTTTCAAGACCATTTTGTAGTGGCTCAAATCCCGGAGCCTTACCAACACCAGAAGATAGTTTGGCACCTTTACCTCTAATATTAGAGTAATCAAATACTACATATTGATCTTTGTACTTCTTAAACTTTTCTTCGCTAGCTTTAGTAAAGTAGGAACTTAGCAATGCTCCAAGAGCATCTGACCATCCTTCGATACTATCTTCTATTATATACTTAATGCCAGTATCTTGATCTTTTTTTGCTTGAGAAAGTGTTGGCAATTTAGCAACATGGTGTTTTTGCACACTAAAGCCTGTGCCACTACCGCACAATAATAGCCAGAAACACTCTTGGAAAAATCTGAGGCGATCACAATACGAACTTGTGCAATTATATATCTTTGCATTTCTTTTTAAGATTGGTTCCCCGCCAAATTGTAATGCTCTTTGAGAACCTAGGATTTTCTTTTTGTACATCATATCATATGCCCAATCAATATCTGGGCCTATATTTTTGTCTGCATATTTGGTATGCATCATATCTCTAACTCTATCGACTGCTTCTTTCCAAGTTTCTCTTCTATTCTTATCTTCTATCCAACGGGCATATTTACTAACAAATGTATAATTCTGTAACTCTTGTAAAGCAGACATAGACTCTCCTATAAGTTCTTAATAAAGAAATGTGTAGATAACACAGGTCGTATTAAAGATAGAAAATTTTGTTTTCATTCTGTGTTACCGTTATAATCCATTGATTCAACGTATTGTATTTACTTCATAATACACCAGCAACATCTTTCAGCCAAGAAAGATCTGCATTAACTTTGTGAATTTCCATTTTGCTCATTGACATAAAAATATCAAATCTTTTTTGTGCTTCTTCATCAAATAAATGTGTTCCATGATCATCTATCATATAGACCTTTTTAATTCCTTCTTGCCATAATGCTATGATACAATCATTGCAACATTGGCCAGTGACATATGCTATTCCATTATCTGGTCTAACAACACAATTAGACAGAGCATTTCTTTCAGAGTGTACCATCCACGGATATTTATCTGGTCTAGATGTGGGTAGTTTAGAATCATCTAAACCTCTAGGGAAACCATTATAACCAACACCCAAAATTCTATTATTAGAGTCTGTTATTACACAACCATGTTTTGTGTGTATATCATGACTACGTTGAGCGACTATTTTAGCTAGTCCTAAAAAATAATTAATCCAGTCTGGTCGCATTTCCTATTTTTCTAGCAATTTTTTGTAAAAAACTAAAGATGCAGTGGCTCCTACCACTCCCATCAATATTCCGGCTGGTTGAAGAGGCGTCATGCCCAACAGGTATGTTATTGTACCTCCTGCATACGATCCTGCAACCCCTAAAGCTATTGTTTTTACAAAACCAAAGTTTTCTTCTCCAGGAACTAAAGTTTTTGCTATTGATCCAACAAAAATGCCATATACACACCATACTAAAAGACTAAACATTTGCTGCCTCCACTAGGGTTTGAATCTCATCCTTGGTTAATGTTTCTCCTACATCTAATATTGCATTTAATAAAGATAATGAATATTTATTATAATCTTCTTTATTCAATTCTCTTCTAAGAATTTTTTTGATTCTCATTTTCGTGAACCATCCACGATGTACGCTATAATGTTTGATTTCTGATCCATATAGATCACACTTATCTGTTAATGAATAATTTCCAGATAATTTATTTTTATTGCATTCTTGTAATATTCTTATACAAGTTAATATTATACTAATCATCATTAGTATTGTAATAATTGCAAATCCGCACCTATCATTATTTGATCTGGAAATAGAAGATTTTTCTAGTACTTTAATAGCAATACTTTTTAACTTCTCATTATTTTCCATATTATTTTACTCTTTGTTTAGGTAGAGGACAAACACCATTTGGACAATTGTTTTTTGATGGTGGTTGAGGTGCTGGAGTTATGGATTTAATAGGTCCAATTGATATAATACTTGGATTTTGTTTTTCTGGTTCGCAATATGTACATTCAATTTTTTTAATGCCATCACCGCTCATATACCAGCCCTTACCAACACAAACTGGACAGTCTTTTCTGTTATATTTTTTATTAGTTTCGCCAACATGCTTGGCTTTTATAATACCTCCAGCCACGACTACTGGGGCAGTTGTAGAACCATAGTAATGAGATTGAGAAAACCACAATCCTACACATAATAATGCTACTGATAATTTATTCATTTTTTATTTCTCCATGGTAGAATATTATCTACTATATTTTTTATAGGTCTTGGTCTGTTCGGTTTGGGAACATCCACTTTGGGTTTTGGAGAAAACTTTTTCTGAGTTTTATTAAACAGCGCAGCTAGTCTTTCAATGATACTAATGATCATATTGATGACAGCTCTAATTTCGAGTCTTTCTCTTAAATTCATTATTACCTCAAATAAAAAGATGTATATATTAATACACCAATTTTATTTAGGATCTGTTTTGAATTATAGATATGTTTCGAAGCCGTAGTCTGGTAATTTCTGTAGAGGAAAACCGTCGAAACCACTAAAGGCATACGAACCATTTTGGCTTAACATACCAGCAGCCACGTCGGCATGGATTAAAAATGAGCCCTCTGGAATTGGACCCCATTCTGGATGTCCTCCGTCGTTCCATTTGCCCCAACTATTTTGTACAAGAAATGCTGGTTCACCATTTGTGTCATCACAAGCAATCCATGCCATGCAATGTCCCCAGCTTCCAGATTGTTTAGCAAAACCTTTCTTGTCTCTTGTACTGCTAAAACCATAATTGCTACATACTGCTAATCCATAACCATTAGCTAAAGCATCTCTTGCTTCTTCTACTGTTCTAATTAGTGAGGCTGTTCGTATTTGATGATCATTCGCTAGATCTAATACCTTGTCTGGTAATCCTCTTCCTCCCCAACTAGCACCTAGATTACCATTATATTTAGTAAAATCAGCAATACCTGGATAATTTTTTCTAACAACTATACCACCAACCTTACTCACAAATTCAGCGGCTCTAGCACAACTCATACCTTGTCCAGAAAAGCCCCTGTATCCGTATATTGCTTCGGTTGCACCTTTTGCAACCCAGTCTTCTCTCTCATTTCCAATATCTATTTCTACTGCTCTGGTTACGTCACAAGCATTGCGTGTTCCATGACTAACACAATCCCCAGTAGTTTGTCTTTCATTGTATGGATTTTTATCAAATTTTAAAACACTTTTGAATGGTGTTGAAAGTTTGCCTTTGCCTGTACCGCTTATTCTTCTACTAGCATCTCCAAATAATGGATATTTGGATGTTTCCATCAAATGATCATATACATGTTGTTCCCAAATACATCCAGAAAATCCTTTACGATAATTATCGTATAATTCTTTAGGGGTATAGCGTGGCATTACTTACTACTTTCATTACAAGCCCAAGCTAATGCATTAAAAGCATCCACAGCTTTTGCTCTTAGCTCTGGAGATAATAATATCTGATCTTCACCGATACTAGTAACAACAACTGCTTTTGCCGCACTAGGTAAGCTAGAATATTTGCCTTTGATATCTAGTTTTAACATAACTCCAGCCAAACCATTTGCCTGACGGATATCTTCTGTATTTTTAATAACCATATCTTCTCCATCAAGTTCTACTAATTTAGCAACATCTATATATAGATCTCTTAGCCTTCTAGCATCGGCCTTATGATCAACAACGGAGTTTAGTACCTTAATAACTTCTTCAGCAGCAACCTTAAGTGCTTCATTAGATGGGGCAGGTAGTTCAAGAACATCTACCGCTACAGGTCTTGGCCTAAAACCATTAGATAGATCTGGCTTAACTAACCCAACAACTATTAATAATCCTGCTAAACCTAGTAATATATTTTTAGTACTCATACTACATGATCCTTTTTTTGACAAACATTGGGACTTAAAAATGGAAACATCTCATCTGCTACTTTAACCGCTTCCGAACATCCACTTTGTACAGCCAAATCTCTTGTTTGTTTCCAAGAAACAACTAGCTTAAAAAATGTATCCTCGGCATCGTTCTTTTTTGTTGGAACTACTACTGGAGAAACTGATGGAACATTAACTACTGGCAAACCAGCCGTTGCTCCACTTTTCATTTTTTCTACTAAGCCTGCTAAAAGTTTCTGTACTGGGCTAAGTCTATCCTTAAACACAACCCATAATACTAATCCTACACCAGCATATAGAGCCAAATCCGTTGGACTCAAACGACTACTAAATTCTTGAAAACTTTCTGTAAAATTCATTTTAACCTCTCTTATTTATCTGAAACTATTGGAGTCTTATCTACAGCGGGAACAACGGTACTGTTTGGATCAAGAAAAACACCAGTATTTCTGAATGTTGTAACCAAAGCATCAATCGACGAGCTAGCCAAAATCATCAATATCTGTTTAACATACTTCTGTATAATAGGCTGTAAAAATTTTGGCACAAATGGAAAATTTATTACTGTAAATACCTGATCGTAAAAATTACTAAGCATTGCCATAGCCAATGTCTTTTTATCTGCACCTCTTAAATTAGGGTTATTATTTTCTATACTTTGTATAACCTCTGCAATTGCTAATTGCAAAACATTCCATGCTTGTGGCATGGCAACCTGTTTTGTTGATTGCAATAAAGATTTTGCTTTACTGACCAGATTTGTTAGATCGCTTACTGATAGTTGAGCTTCCATTTTTTTTACTCCTCTTTTTCTTGGGTTGAGTTTTGGGTTTGGGATGGTTTTTATTTATGGTTGCTTTGCGTTCATCTTCTGTGGCTGTATCCCACCAAGTTTTCTTTATTTCTTTTCTGCTATTGATATATTTCCATAGTATAGCTAATTGACCACCTATTAATATAATACTTTCAACACCATGACTGACATCTCTTATGAGATCTTCTTTTTGACTATTATCTCCTATTAATCCTACTAAATATAAACCACTAAATACAAAACTAACTAGAGTAAACCAGAATTCGCTTGTTCGATAACCGGGTTTAACCATAATAGAATCTCCTTAATATTTAAATACACTAAATTTAAGTTAAGGATTAAGAACAGTAAATCCAGTAGGAAATACATTAGTATTGGTATATATTGATATTTTGCCGCGAATTCCGCCATATCCGTATGGAGAAACACCAGGATAAAGATCTCCTTGTATACCAGATATACTAATACCTCCAGAGGCAGAAGATGGGTCTTGATTAGGATCACTATTCCAATATCCATTATTGACTTTAAACCAAATCAAATTATATCGCCCGTTGGATCATCCATGAATAAAAATACATCATCATTACTTAATGATCCGCTACCTTCAGGGAATTCATTGATGAGTTTTATACCCATTTAACCCCCCACTAATTCTACAAAAATACCATTATAGAATCTATTTCCATATTTGTTAGATATGGTTTCTATAGTAGGAGTATTTAGTACTGTTACATCATTTGTTTTGTACTGACCTGTTTTTTGAACACTAATAACTAGTGTACCATTTTTGATTGGTTCTGATGTTTTGCTTTTTGTGATATCTGTAAATGGTCTTGACATGGTAAATCTCCAAGTTTTAAAAATTACTTATATTTATACACTTTTAATGGTTTTCTATTCTATCTTCTAATGCTTCTAATGTTTTGCCCAACATGGCAATTTGAACTTTTAGCTCATTCATTACTTCAGTATTTCTTTGTAGAGCAGATGCGAAAGCTGCTTGGCTTTCTTTTCCACTATTTAGTCTTTCCATAATAAATTGTCTATCATGAACGTATGGACTTTGGGTCTCTATCATGTTTAATACTTCTGATTTTGTTGCCATATTACGACCAATAGCAACCCAAAATCCTAACATGGTAACAATAATACCCACGCATGTTGTTGCTATATTTTCCCAGAAATGAATAATAGTTTCACTCATGATATCTAACCCCTTTAAGTAAAATTACAATCTGCGTCTTGAGAATTAATTGTTCTAGATATATCAACAGATGGATCTTTTTTAATTCTATATTGTCTACTAATTTTGGAAGTAATAGTCTTGTACTTATCTCTTCCACACTTATCTTTACCGTCCGGTACTGTTTTAGTACACGATCCGTCTGATAATGGAGTGACTTTATCTAAGGTGTTTGCTTGAACTTTGGCCTGTAAAGATTCATTGAATTTATTCCATCTTGTTTGAAACTGTCCTAAGTTATTGCAAAGATAACTGTCTCCGACTCTACTAAACTTAAAAGTAAAAGACAAATTACCTCCTCCAACTACTGAACTACAATCTTCTGATTGTCCACATTGTGGAGGAGCTTTGTCACAATCTCCATCACATTCTAGTGTTCTAGTACATGCAACTTTAATAAATGCCACAACATTCAATGTAGCACTAAATCCCGAAGATTGTCTTCTAGGAGAACAAAATCCAACTGGAGATGTAACTGGTTCAGCCATTTTTACTCCTTATGGGACGTCGCATTTTGGAGGAGGATTATTATCATATGGGTCTTTTGTAATTGAGTTTGATGATAGTGATTTCACGCCAGACTCTAGCGATTTCAACATAGATTCTATTGCTCTTGGATTCAAATTATCTGTATTGACTAGTATTTGATAGTCATTAATAAATTGTTGAATAATATTATTATCGTTAAAACTAACACTAATATCATAATCTATCAAAACATCTTCATCTTTTAGACCATGATTAGTATAATAAATACTATTTTCTAACAGTGGAATAGTTTTTTGATTTTTGAATGTATTATCAGAAAAAACTCTGCCATCATGAACAAAAGCTGGTTTAGTAAGTTTTTTTACTGACCCAAAAATTTTTTTAGTAAAATTATATCCAGATGAAATAGAAATATTATTAGGCATATTTAATCCTCGTTATCAACGAAGGTATTTTAGAGCCCGAATAAAAATTTATTTTAGTATTTCTAGCGTCTCTGTCTAATTCTTGGTATGGTTGATATATATGAGGTTTACTAACTACAAAGTCCGACGCCGTAGCATCGGACTTGTAGATAGCATTTTTACTCTTGTATATACCATTCGGTTTTTTTACCAAATAGTTATTACGATACATTTAATTACCCGTTCTTGGGCTTGTATCCAACAGTAACAGGATTCTTGGCAACACCCTTGAAAGTAAGATTGCCAGGAGCACTTCTTGTTGGAGTAGCAGCACGATCTTTGTAAGAACCATTGCTTCCTACTAGAACACCGTCTGTACCAGTTGTTCCAGTATCATTTGCTACAACAGGATACCCGGCATCCCATTTACCAAGATAGAAATTAAACTTACCAGCTCTTATAGCTGTGAGTTCTCTACGAGTTAAGACAGATTCTAACTTATGAATACCTCTGATTTGAGAAGGTACGTCAGCGCCCGACTTAAGAGCTGTGTTAGCAATACCTGTAATCGTTGAAGATGATCTGAGAGCAACTGGCTCTCTAGTATTGTAAGCAATCAAGCCACCACTAACAGATTTTGCTACGTCTGTAGTAACTAAAACTCTAGAACCTACGAAGCCTAGATTACTACCTCCGACAGCAACACCCTTTACATTAGTAGCAGATGTTTTAACTCTTAATACAGCACCCTTATTATTTACAGTACTGGTTGTTGTAACAGCAGAACCATTTTGTTGAATTGTGGCCATTATTTTTCTCCATGCATGAGTAAAGATAGAAAACAGTGAATATTCACTAATCTTATACCCCAGGAGATATTATTTTGCTATATTTTTGCTAAATATACTTAATCCATTCAAAGAATTTAGTCTTATAGCGTATAAATCGGCCTTTTTTATAGATACCATCTGACTATCATTCCAAACATTTCCATTACAAATAATATTAATATCATGGACTTTTCTTTTTATCATCACAGAAGCTAATATATTATCATTGATATCATCTAGTAAATATCCTGTTGAAGGAAGGATATTCTTTATTCCATAGCCATGTAGAATTTGCGCAATCTTGTACAGTAAATCGTAGCTAAAAATCCTGTATTCTAAAAAATATCTTAATTCAACATCATTATGAGATGAACATAATTCTAGTATATTTTTAACATCATCTCTAAATTTATCATATTTTCGATTAGTTAGAGGACTAGGAGGAGCCACAACATCTATTACTTTTGCACCATTTTTAATAGAGTGTTCTATAGAGGTTATTCTGCTTTTTAGATCAGATGTACCAAGTGGATAATCTATAGCAGAGGATATTTTTATGTGGTCTGGTACGAATGTTTTTACTAATTTTACATAACAAGGTAATACAGATATGATATCTGGTTTATATTTTATTGCTGCTGTTATGTTATCTTTGTATTCATTATCATGTAATGATACGTCATATAATGAATATTCTAATTTCATTTCTTTTTATTTAGTTTAAGACTATCTATGGATGGATACTGTTTTGAACCTAGAATACCGTCTGCAAATCCATAATACACCGCTTCTTCTGCTGTGAGTATCCAATCGCATTTGTTGGCTAGTTGAGAAACTATGTGTTTTTTTGCCATCATTTTTTCCAATTTTTTTCTTTGGCTATAACGCTAGTTTCCATGCATCTGTCTGTAAATATATCAACCATTTTATCTGTTTCCCTGTCGTTCCACGCTATGCTGCTTGATGCGGCCTTTGTGTGTTCTTCATTTATACTAATAGAACCATAGTGTATTAGCATATTTGTATTTGGCATAAGAATTCTTGTATGAGCAGCCTGTAATAAAACACTACTGCATGACTCCACTTTTGCATAAGCTAATAATATAACTTTAGCTTTTGAGAATTTAATGGCGTCATACATACCGAGTAAATCTTGCCAATCTCCGCCCGGAAGATGCATATGTACTAATATTGGCTCATTAGATATGTGGTTTAATAGTCTTAGATTTTTTTCAAATGTTACGGCGGATTTAAAGTCCAATATCTCATCTGCACTATCTGACAAGTATGCGTGTAGATATATTTCTCTATTTTTGATATCAATATTAAAATTATGAATATGGTCTATTGTTGTGTTTTCAGTCATAATATTTATCTATAAATTCATAGACATTATCATTTATGCATTTCATAACGTCTCTGTCTGTAAAAATTTTACCAATACCAATTCTAAATCTATATCTAGTAATTACATCTAATATTTCCACACCGTCAGACTGCTCTATTACTCCAGCAATATCTTTTGTTAGATTAAAATTAGTATGACCAATCCAAAAATTAAACATTTCACTCATAGATAAATCGTGCAAAGGCATGACTCCCATAGGGGTGATGATAGCCTTGGTGTGTATCATATGGTGTGGAGGTAACATTTGTTCATCACCAAGCATCGCTTCTGAATCCTCAGATTCTTCTGGAGCAATATCTGGCTCACTATCAAATGGATCAATCCACTTTTCCCAAACTATTAGATGGTTTCTAGACATAGGATCTCCTCTCTCATCATAATAGAGGTTGTGGTGCATATATAAAGTACACCGTTGAGCTTATCACGGTCTTTTAAAGACTCTACTAGGTCTAACTAGAGGTTGATTAGAATTTTTAATGGCTATTTTATTGTTTTCAATATGAAAAGATGACCAAAATGCAATAATGTTATTAACAAATAATACCATTTTAGGATCATCCTTAGATGAATTACTAATCAATATATCAGCTATTTTTTGTGCATATATCCCATCTGTAATATTGCTCAACAATCTACCATATGATTCAGCATAATCTAGAATATTCTCATCGTCTAATTTTTCTATATCAGGAAAATAACACTTGATAGAAATATCTTTGTTATCAATAATATCAAATACTATAGATCCTGTTAGATCAGTATTTTCTGGATTGTTATTATCTTCTTTATCTGAAGATTTTTTGAACAAGTTTTTGATAACTCGGTATATGTTGAATTTCTTCAATAGAGATAAAATGCCCATTACTAATCTCTGTATTAAATGGTAAAAAAGTATAGTAATAAATATTCACTATGTTGTCATGAAAATATACATCATATAGAATATATGTTGGCTCAAAATCTAATGTTCCCAAATGATATTGAACCATAGATTGCAAGACATTGTGCATAGATCCGAACTTATCTTGTAACTCTATTGAAGGTATGGAAATTCCATTATCTCCAGATGAAACAAAATTATATGATGATCCATGATTTGTTACAGAAGGAACCAGCATCAACAGGATTGTATTAACTTGCATTAATAAGATCCCCTATAGACTTGAGACCCTTTTTAATATTTTGTCTTACAGCTTCTCTGGTTGTTCCGTACTTGGAACCAATTTCAGAAAGTGTTTGGTTATGGAAATAATATAGCTTGATCTGTTCTTTTTGTTTTTCGGTTAGTATACTACTATTGAAAAGTTCATTTACGAGACTTTGCCTATTATTTTCTAGTTCCATATTCATTACAATATCAGCAGGATCAGTATTTCTTATATCTTCTACTTGATCATCAAAAGACCCATCATCATTTGATCGAGTTCTATTTATAGAAACTGATTTATTGGTCTTATATTTGTTTGTGATATATGTTTTTAATGCCCATATAACACATTGATTTCTATAAGAATAAAGAGTTTTCTTTTTACCGGTTTCTTTACCTGTTCTATTTTCGTCCCACTTCCAATCTGCTGTGATAATAGCATTTACTATTTCTCCAAATGCTTCATCATTATTTATGATTTCCATTGCTAGTGCTGGATAAAATTTTGGAGCTAATTTTCTTACGGCTTTCTGAGCAATAGTTCTATACGTATTCAATGTTTGAAATTCCATATTTGTCCTTTTGTAGTTAGAATCCTAAAAATAAAATCTAGAGTCGGTCTTTTTACTTAGTCAACTTTTTCCATTGTTCCGGATCTGGTCTGTCTTTATCTCCGGGTTTAGCTGGTTTATAATTTTTTCCCATTCGTTCTTTTTTCTTCCTTATATTATCCCAAAGTCCTGGTTTTTTTGCTATTTCGGTTTCTACTGGATTATTAACGTCTCTTTCTTCATTATGATTTTGATTAAGATCATCTGTATGATTCGGAGAAGTCTGAACAATACTGTTCATCGGCTTGCCGGAAGATGCTTCATTAATTTCTTTTTTTGAAGACTCTGATTCTCCGTGATCACCAGAAAAAACCACAAAATCCCTAATTGATCTCATTTGTTCTGAGATAACAGCCAGTTTACCCAAAACCCACGGCTCTGTCAAATTTTCAATTATATGAGGATCGTCAATGCCGTTATAAATAGTTTTTGCGTGTACAGAGATAGCTTTCAAGGCAGACAACACCATATTTAGATATTCGTCACCATTATCTTCTGCTAAGATAGGAAGGTTATTGTATTCTGTATTTCTGGAGTCATCGTTTGAAAAATCTGTTGCCAAGGCTAGATGTTTTTGTTGTTTTTTTAGCAACTGTCCGACTGTCCAATTTTTACCACTATTCAATGTTCTATATGCTACAACTTTACCTTCTGGTTCAGGAAAAGTATCTACCCCTTCAACAGTACCTATACTACCATAGTAAGCACATGAATGATCAGTATTTTTAACAATACTGCCCATTGTATAATCCATCATTTTTTGAGAAGAATTGGATAGTTCTTGTTGAATCTCTGACAATAAATTTTTAGCTCTTTGCATTAGTTGTTTCCTACTTTGTCATCTAAAGGACCATTTGTAATCCACGCATCACAAGTTCTACTACCAGCACACTTAAAATCAAAAAGTTCGCAATATCCAAGATCTGCTAATTTAACTATGGCTCCAGCTTCATTCATATCTTCTTCACAGATACCTTTTTCTATGCATCTCATCATCTTTTCTTTAACAATAAAAACAGCACAGTTTGAGCACCTCATTGTCTTAGCTTCATCAATAGTTGTTTTAAACAAATCAGCTTTCTTTTGCCAAAATTCTGTATTGTCTAATTGAGGATTAGCTGGACCGTAATTAGCTTTTTCTACACAAATTTTTCTATTAGCTAGATTCAAACTAATATCTTGTGTAGCTGGTGGACATTCTATACTAGATTGTACTGAATCCAATAGCTCATTTGCTCTTGATTTATACATGCTTATACCTGTATCGACAAGAAGTTGTCTAGGCCCATTTGTTCAATTAATTTAAGGTAACCTTCATATAATTCTATTCCGTCTTCACTACCTTGTAGTAAAGGAATCATTATATTTGCTGTTAATTCATCTCCAACTGCTCTAGCGGCAACAATGGTTGCTCTTTCAGTTGCAGATGCTTCTCTTACTGAATCTAGATTATATTTTATCATTGCTACCATATCGTGTCTTGTCCATGCAGGAGGACTGACTGTTAGGGATTGGTAGTCTTGATCAAAAAATTCTAGTCTAGATAAATTGATCATCGCATGTTGATGTTCTTCCATAGCATCTGCTTTAATAGCTTCTGCTAATTTCTTATATCCCCATCTTTCTAGGTGTACTGCTTGAGCACTAAGTACTGTTGTTTGTTGCCAATGAATATTAAGTGATTGTTTTAGTAAATCAATAACAGTTTGAGATGAGTATCCTTCAACCGACTGAGCAATCGTTTTTTGTTCTTGTGGTTGATTTTGTTCTTGTAGTAGTTGTTCTATAGTTTTCATCTCTTGCACCTTTTTTAATAGAATGTTATAAATTTACCATGCCTTACAAGACCAGTAACGGGCTTTCCATTTTGGACCAGGATTATCACAATTATGTCTAGCTCTAAAGCTTCTTCGTCTTTCAGGAATATTTTTCTTTATTTTCATATTGGGATCGCCAAAATTAACTTTGACAACATTACCCTTCTCATTTTTGACGTAGACGCTGAATTTTTTAGGGCCATCTGGAGTCCTAAATGGTTTATTTAATGTTACTTTTCTACCTTGATATTCTGAGGCCACTATGTGAGATACGTCATAGTCTTCTGTTTGTTCACCAGCATCAACATAATCTTCGTCATTTGGTATGACTAAATTAGACAGCGTTAATTCCTCGGTATTTCCACAATCTTCACAATCAAACTCGTTAACAAAACCTAGTATAGCAGCAACATGATCTAGTAGACTATTTTTAGATTTTTTAGTTTGGCCTAGACAAATAGCAACCCTTTGTTTTGCATCGGGGTATTCTTTTTTCATAACTTCGCTACTCATGCAACGAGAAACGAAATTTTTACTATCTTCGTCGGGCTTTTTTTCGGGAATTGGCATATAGAGTATCTCCTATAATTATTTATACACAATTTAGGATTTTGTTAGCTGAATTGATCCAAGACAGCGA
>Ga0164292_10000267_pt1 | contig 38606 bp, 38 predicted proteins | sample GEODES117metaG_FD_111486 | JGI IMG/M metagenome (GOLD analysis project Ga0164292, IMG submission 111486) | Eutrophic lake water microbial communities from Lake Mendota, Wisconsin, USA - GEODES117 metaG | ecosystem: Environmental > Aquatic > Freshwater > Lake | place: USA: Lake Mendota...
CCGATAAGAGGTTGCTCCATACCCGGCGACCACTGTCCCATACCGAGCTGCAAGGTTGCTGGGCGACCATCAAACGTATCCATGAAAGTCGAGCCCTTGCCCGGACCACTTTCAAGCACGATACGGTAGTGCAAGGTCAGGTAGGAGTCCGCACGGACAACGGGAGGCGTGGTTTGGTTCTGGTCGATCAAAATCTGTCACCGTAGAGAGCTTGGCAAAACACCTATTTTAGAGCTTACGAGATGACCTTGCGCGAACAACTTTTACCGGATCAACGACCGCGTGAGCGATTGATGCAACATGGCGCGCACATACTGACCGATGCAGAGCTCCTCGCCCTGATTCTTGGCACGGGGACACGAGGACTGAGCGCGCTGGGCCTGGCCCAACACCTTGTCCAACACTTCGGCGGGCTGCGACCACTTCTCGGGGCCGACACGGAAGACCTTAGAGGAATAGTGGGATTAGGCAATGCCCGTATCTGCCAGCTCAATGCCATTCTCGAGCTTGCAAGGCGCGCAATCATCGAAGATCTAAAGCAAGGGTGCTCTCTCAAACACCGACCACAAATTCATGCCTACTGCACTGCTCTGCTCAGCAACTGCCGCATTGAACGGTGCGTGGCACTTTTACTGGATAATCAGCACCGTCTGATCCATTCCACAGAAATCTCGCGGGGCACGCTGACCGAAACAACGATCTACCCGCGCGAACTTGTCAAGATCGGCCTGACACATCACGCGGCAGCGATGATCCTGGCGCACAACCATCCCTCAGGGCTAGCGCAAGCCAGTGCGGCGGATATTGCACTCACCCGCCAACTGAAACACTCTCTGGCGGTAGTCGACATCGCGCTGCTAGACCATCTCGTGATCGCAGCCAACCAAGTCGTGTCGATCGCAGAGCTTGGTCATCTTTAAAAAATAAAAAGGGACAACCTAAGTTGTCCCCTTCTAAGACCGCGAAGGCCCTAGCAACGAACAAGCCCCCAGTTACACGCGCTCGAAAATTGCTGCGATCCCTTGGCCACCGCCAATACACATCGTCACCAACGCATAACGCCCACCGATGCGGTGCAATTCATAAATAGCCTTGGTCGTGACGATCGCGCCGGTCGCACCAATTGGGTGTCCGAGCGAAATGCCGCTGCCGTTAGGATTCAAACGTGCAGAATCCAGCTTCAGCTCTTTCGCTACCGCGCAAGCTTGTGCAGCGAAGGCTTCATTGGCTTCAATCACATCCATCTGATCAACCGTCAACCCTGCACGCTTCATCACCGCTTGCGTAGCAGGAACGGGGCCAATTCCCATGATGTTTGGGTCAACGCCTGCATGCGCGTAGGCTACTAAACGCGCCATGGGTTTGGCACCACTGGATTTCACTGCCTCGCCGCTCATCATTAAAATCGCCGCTGCACCATCGTTAATACCTGACGCATTGCCAGCGGTTACCGTACCATTCTCTTTAACAAACACAGCACGCAATGCGCCTAAGCCCTCTATCGACACATCACGACGTGGATGCTCGTCAACTTTGAATTCCACTTCGCCCTTACGCGTCTTGATGACAACGGGCACGATTTGATCGTTAAAACGCCCTTCATCTTGAGCCTTGGCCGCGCGGCGATGCGACTCGACTGCCAACGCGTCCTGGTCCGCACGCGAAATCCCAAACTGTTTGGCGACGTTCTCTGCAGTCACGCCCATATGCATGCGACCAAAGGGGTCTGTCAGCGCCCCAACCATCATGTCCGAAACTGTTGTGTCACCCATCCGAGCGCCAAAGCGTTGCGTCTGTGATAGATAGCCGCCTCGGCTCATTGCTTCGGCACCACCACCAATAGCCATTTCGGTATCACCCAATAAAATCGACTGAGCGCTCGAAATAATCGCCTGCAGTCCCGAACCACATAGACGGTTGACGTTGAATGCCGCGCAACTCTGGGGCAAGCCAGCATTTAACGCTACAACACGCGACAAGTACATATCGCGCGGCTCAGTGTGCACAACATGACCGAAGGCCAAGTGACCAACAGCGGAACCATCAACACCCGAACGCTGTAATACTGCCTTCACGACGGTTGCACCGAGATCAATTGGGGCTACATCTTTGAGGCCCCCACCAAAATCACCAATGGCGGTTCTGGCTGCTGCGGTAATAAACACTTCACGCATCGCGTGCTCCTTTAATAACAGACAGTTTGCATTCCTAAGGCCGAGGCTTTACGTCACTCGGCGAAAAAATGGGCGTATTATTGAATCAACTTAAAGCAAAGCTAAGCAGTCATCTTTACCCCTGTCCATAAGCATAACCCGCCAAAGCAGCCTAACGACCTATGAGCATCCCTTACTCAATTCTGGATTTATCGCCGATTCCACAGGGTTTTACGGCCACCGACGCCCTGAATAACTCCCGCGACCTTGCACAACACGCAGAAAAGTGGGGCTTCACACGTTACTGGATGGCCGAGCACCACAATATGACTGGCAACGCCAGTTCAGCGACCGCCGTTGCACTTTGTTATGTGGCCGCTGGTACCTCTACCATTCGGATTGGTTCGGGAGGAATCATGCTGCCAAACCATGCACCTTTGGTAGTGGCGGAACAATTCGGTACGCTCGCCTCCTTGTTTCCTGGTCGTATCGAGCTTGGCTTAGGCCGTGCGCCAGGTACCGATCAAATGACCGCGCGTGCCTTACGGCGCGACCTACAAAGCTCATCAGACCAGTTTCCACAGGATGTGCAAGAGTTGCAGTTTTACTTCGACGATGTACAACCCGGACAGGCCGTGAAGGCAATTCCGGGCGCTGGTTTACATGTACCCATATGGATTCTGGGCTCCAGCACCTACGGAGCACAAGTTGCCGCACACTTTGGATTGCCTTATGCGTTCGCATCTCACTTTGCGCCCGAGGCGCTGATGCAGGCTCTGCACGCGTATAAGAGCTTGTTCAAACCTTCTAGTCAGCAAGCCAAACCACATGCGGGCGTTGGTGTGAATATCGTTGCCGCAGATACGGATGAACAAGCGCGTTATTTATTTACGACACACCAACAACATGCAACACGCATGCGCCGCAACACGCGCGGGCAACTACCCCCACCCATTGATGATATTGAGACCTTCTGGACCCCTTACGAAAAAGTCTCCGTTTCTGAGCAACTCTCCTGCTCCGTAGTGGGCTCACCAGAAACGGTACGACGCGGCCTGCAAGCCTTAGTCGATAAAACGGGGGCCGATGAGCTCATTATGGCAGGCCAGATTTTTGATCACAAAGCACGACTGCGCTCCTTTGAGATTGCAGCGCAAGCCGCTCGCGAGGTAAACGTACCCACGGCACTCGCTGCTTGAAGCTGGCCGCGATGGGGCTACCCGGCTGGTTGATTTTGATGGGCGCGCTCACAGCGATTGGCCCGATCTCAATCGATATGTACCTTCCGGCCTTCCCGGAAATTGCGCGCGGGCTCTCAGCGACAAGCAATGAGGTAGAACGCACCCTCGCCGCGTACTTAATCGGCATGGCGAGTGCACAACTCATTTACGGGCCGTTGGCTGATCGCTTCGGACGTAAACCACCGCTTTACTTCGCACTGGTGTTGTACATCCTAGCCTCTGCGGCCTGTGCCTTTGCCCCGAGTGTCGAATTTCTAACGATCAGCCGAGTGGCTCAAGCCATGGGTGGAGCGGCCGGGATGGTGATTTCACGCGCGGTCGTGCGCGATCACTACAACACTCAAGAAGCTGCGCGTGCGCTGTCCATGTTGATGTTGGTCATGGGGGTCGCCCCCATCTTGGCACCAATCCTGGGATCTCAGGTCCTGGCCCTTGCAGGATGGAGAGGCATCTTCGCGGTCATCACCTTAATTGGACTCGTGTTGCTGGTGACGGTTTGGAAGGTGATGACCGAAAGCCTTCCGCCTCAAAATAAAATAATGCTTAGTTGGGGCAATATTTTACGGACTTATGCCGGGCTGCTGCGGCACAAGCGCTTTGCCGCCTTTGCCCTTTCAGGAGGAATGGGATCAGCCACACTTTTTGGCTACATCGTCGCGTCGCCCAGGTTATTTATCGAACACTTCGGCGTCAGCCCACAGACCTACGGCCTGCTCTTCGCGATCAATGCGTGCAGCTTGATTATGGGCTCCCAGGTAAGCGCCCGTTTGCTCAAGCGCCATCGCCCTAAAAAGCTATTGCCTTGGGCGCTCGCCTTAATGATGGCGGCCGGCGTTTCAGCCCTCTCATTGACATTACTCGGAGCAGCCAGCCTACCCGCCATCATGGGATGCATGATGTGTTTTATGTTTAGCCAAGGCTTTGTTGGCCCAAATTCGGCTGCGATGGCGCTGTCAGACCAAGGTAGGCAGTTAGGGTCTGCGTCGGCCATGATGGGTACAATTACGATCTCTTGCGGCGCCTTGGCCGGATTGACGGTCAGCATGCTCACGGCACCGGGTCCCTTGCCTTTGGCGCTCATTATGGGGGGGTGTACCTCCATGGCGTGCCTCCTAGGTGCTCTGGCACGCAAAACCACCCGAGCAGTTTGATTTAAACCTCGGTTTCGTATTAGAATGTCCGACTTGATGTAAAAATCTGACCAAACAATAGGTGTAGCCATGGCACGTGTATGCCAAGTGACCGGAAAAAAGCCCATGGTGGGCAACAATGTTTCGCACGCTAACAACAAAACCAAGCGTCGCTTCCTGCCAAACCTGCAGTCGCGCCGTTTTTGGGTTGAGAGCGAAAACCGTTGGGTGCGCCTGCGCGTGACCACGAATGCGATCCGCACAATCGACAAGAACGGCATTGACGCCGTGCTCGCAGATCTTCGCGCACGCGGCGAAGTCGCTTAAAGGAGACCGTCATGGCAAAAGGTGCACGCGAAAAAATCAAGCTTGAGTCCAGCGCTGGAACAGGTCATTTCTACACAACGACAAAAAACAAGCGCAACATGCCCGAGAAAATGCTGATCAAGAAATTTGATCCAGTCGCTCGTAAGCACGTTGACTACAAAGAAACGAAGCTCAAGTAATTCGAGCCGACGGTCCGGTTTCTCCGCCAACAGCCTCGCTTAGCGAGGCTGTTTGTTTTTGTGGTCGAATTTTGTCTCCAGTTTATGTCGACGTGACCCGCCTTTCGCTAGGGTGCGAGGGGCTTACCGCCCTATAATGTCATCCAGATCGACGCATTGTGCGTGTCACCTTTTTTTGGCTGTATTCATGCAGGAACGCTACCAACCTAACGCCGTCGAAGCGGCTGCCCACGCTAACTGGGACTCTCGTGATGCCTACCTCGTAACCGAGGGCGCAAAAAATGCAGCAGGAGAACCGAAACCCAAGTTCTATGCTTGCTCGATGCTGCCCTACCCCAGTGGTAAGTTGCACATGGGTCACGTCCGCAACTACACCATCAACGACATGATGGCCCGGCAATTACGCATGCGTGGCTACAACGTCTTGATGCCAATGGGTTGGGACGCGTTCGGCATGCCCGCTGAAAACGCAGCCATCAAATCCAATGTTCCGCCCGCAAAGTGGACATACGACAACATCGCCTACATGAAGAAGCAAATGAAGGCGATGGGGTTGGCGATCGACTGGTCACGCGAAATGTGTGCCTGCGATCCCAAATACTACAAGTGGAATCAGTGGCTCTTTTTGAAAATGCTTGAAAAAGGCATTGCTTATCGCAAGACGCAGGTTGTGAACTGGGATCCCATTGACAATACTGTCTTGGCAAACGAGCAGGTCATTGACGGTCGTGGCTGGCGCTCTGGCGCACCGGTTGAGAAACGTGAAATTCCTGGTTACTACCTACGCATTACTGACTATGCCAGTGAGCTCCTTGAGCAAGTACAAAATGGTCTAGAAGGATGGCCCGACCGTGTTCGTGCCATGCAAGAAAACTGGATCGGCAAAAGCGAAGGTGTGCGCTTTGCATTTACGCATGCCATCAAGGATGCGCAGGGTCATTTGATCCAAGACGGCAAGATGTTTGTCTTCACGACGCGTGCCGATACGATCATGGGGGTTACGTTCTGCGCGGTTGCACCAGAGCATCCTTTGGCAACCCACGCAGCGAGCACCAACCCTGCGCTGGCTGCCTTTATCGAACAGTGCAAACGCGGTGGCACCACCGAAGCTGAGCTCGCCACGCGTGAAAAAGAAGGTCTAGATACAGGACTGACTGTCACGCACCCCCTGACAGGCAAACAAGTCGCACTGTGGGTAGGCAACTATGTCTTAATGAGCTATGGCGATGGCGCGGTCATGGGTGTGCCTGCGCATGATGAACGCGACTTTGCGTTTGCAAATAAATATGGCATCGCTATTACGCAGGTGGTGCAAGTTGGCGACAAGCCGTTCGACAACAAAGTTTGGCACGAATCCTATGCGGACAAACAAACGGGCCGTTTAGTTAACTCTGGTGAGTATAACGGCCTGACTTTCACACAAGCCATTGAGACGATCTCGGGCAAGCTCGAAGCGCTCGGCTTAGGCACCCGTCAGACAACGTGGCGCTTGCGTGACTGGGGTATCTCGCGACAACGCTATTGGGGCACGCCCATCCCAATCATCCATTGTCAAGACTGCGGTGCGGTGCCGGTGCCAGAAAAGGATTTGCCAGTTGTCTTACCCGACGACCTGATCCCCGATGGCAGTGGCAACCCCTTGGTCAAGCATGAAGGCTTCTTGTCTTGCCATTGCCCAAAGTGCGGCAAGCCGGCAAAACGCGAAACCGACACGATGGATACCTTCGTCGATTCGTCATGGTATTTCATGCGTTACACCTCGCCTGGCAATGATCAACAAATGGTCGATGCGCGCAATGATTACTGGATGCCGATGGATCAGTATATCGGCGGCATTGAACATGCTGTGCTGCACTTACTTTATGCGCGCTTCTGGACACGTGTGATGCGTGACCTGGGTCTGGTCAAGTTCGATGAACCCTTTACCAAGCTACTGTGCCAAGGCATGGTGCTCAATCACATCTATTCGGCCAAGAACGAGAAAGGTGGCGTCGAGTACTTCTGGCCTGAAGAGGTTGAAAACGTCTACGACACCAAAGGCGCGGTTGTTGGCGCCAAGCTCAAGAGCAATGGCCGTGACATTGCCTACGGCGGCGTGGGTACCATGTCTAAGTCGAAGAATAATGGCGTAGATCCCCAGTCATTAATCGACACCCAAGGTGCAGACACGGCTCGCTTGTTTGTAATGTTCACAAGCCCACCCGAACAAACACTCGAGTGGTCGGATTCCGGTGTAGAAGGCTCGAACCGCTTTTTACGTCGACTCTGGTCGCTCTGCTTTCAGAAGCAAGCAGAGGTTACGGCGGGACTCAAAACACCCACGACGGACTGGTCAAGCGCAAGCAACGAAATTAAAAAGCTACGCTTTGAGATCTACACTCTGCTCAAGCAAGCTGACTATGACTACCAGCGCATTCAGTACAACACCGTTGTTTCTGCGTGTATGAAAATGCTCAATGCCATTGACGATTCCACCCTTGGCGATTCGAACTTTGCTCGCGCAGCGACTGCAGAAACACTTGGCGTCTTGCTGCGTGTACTTTACCCGGTTGTTCCTCATGTAACCTGGCATCTTTGGTCAGAGCTGGGATACAGCGCGTTGTATGGCGACTTACTAGACGCCCCTTGGCCAACCGTAGACGAAGCTGCCTTGGTAACCGATGAAATTGAACTAGTACTCCAAGTCAACGGAAAACTCAGAGGCAGCCTCAGTGTCATGCGTGAGGCTACGCGCGAACAGATTGAACAGTTAGCAGCCACGCATGAAGCCGTCCAGCGTAATCTGGAGGGCCGTACGCCCAAGCGCATCATCGTTGTACCCGGTAAACTCGTCAACGTAGTCGGTTAATAGGACAAACAGCCCGATGAATAAGCGCCTGACAGACCGCCCTGACTTCCCTCTCCCACTCACTGAAGTGTGGCGTTGGATCATTGTAGGTATGGCGGGTCTGCTGCTTGCGGGCTGCGGTTTCAAAATGCAAGGATCGACTCCTCTTCCTTTTGATTCGTTGCACATCACAATTCCACAAAACTCGCAGTTTGGCGCCGACGTGCGTCGTTCAATTCGTGCGGTCTCGCCAAGCACACGCCTCATCGAACTCAATGACATTAAAGTGCGCCCCCGAGACATGAAGGAAGACGAAGATGTCGAGAGCAAAGCCGCGCAAGATAATATTAAGGTTAGGCAAGTACGCAAACTTGCTCAAGCGCGTCTAGAGCAGCTTAGCGAAGAACGCCAAACGCGAATCGTTGCGCTGAACGCGCAGGGAAAGGTCGAAGAATTTGAGCTGACTTTGAAGTTCACCTTCAGGCTAGTCAACGCTAAGGATCAAGTTATTCTCCCTGACACGACGCTCACGGCTACGCGAAGCATGCCGTTTGACGAGCGGGTTGTGCAAGCGAAGGAAGGTGAAGCGGCGACGCTCTTTAGAGACATGCAAAAAAGTCTTGTGACACGCATCGTGCGGCGCATTACAGCACCAGACATCACCCAGCGCTGGGGAACCTTGTCTAAGCTTAAGGGTGAAGAAGCAGAAGAGATCGAAACCGTTGCGCCCGTTAATGAGCCAACGCTCGTCCCTCCCATGTGGCAGAACCCTTCGCTCACGCCGCCGCCAGTCTCGGTCAACCCTCAATAAACTGGGGGCTAGGTGGATCCTGAACGCCTAATTGAAAACCTCAGTCGCCCAGGCGCAAGCCTGGCGGCCCTCTATGTCGTCATCGGCGACGACCCTTTGCTCACGATTGAAGCAGCTGACGCCTTACGTGCAATCGCTAAGGCTGGCGGATATCTCGAACGCACTTCCTTCTTAATGGATGCGCGTAGCGACTGGAGCACGCTAAGCGTGTCGAGTCAAAGTGGTTCATTATTCGGTGACAAGCAACTTGTCGAATTAGCACTACCCACAGGCAAGCCGGGCAAACAAGGGGCAGACGCTCTGATAGCCTTGGCTGCACGCTGCGCGGGGTTGGCAGATGGGGATGTACTAACAATCGTTTCCCTACCTAGACTGGACAAGGCCACGCGCGACGGCAAATGGGCAACTGCTCTGCTCAAGGCAGGAACGGTGCTCGACATGCCAAATATCGAGCGTGCACAATTACCGCAGTGGATTGCCAAACGACTCGCCAAGCAATCCCAACAAGCTAGCCCCGAAACCTTAAGCTGGCTGGCCGACAAAGTCGAAGGAAATTTACTAGCCGCCCACCAAGAGATCCTAAAGCTCGGTCTCTTGTTTGAGCCGGGTATGCTCGATGCGGTCCAGGTCGAACAAGCTGTCATGAATGTGGCGCGCTACAACGTCTTTGGACTGCGTGATGCGATGTTATCTGGAGATGTTCCCAGAATGTTGCGGATGATGGCAGGCCTGAAAGCTGAAGGTGAAGCGCTACCGCTCGTACTCTGGGCTGTTGGTGAGGAGATACGCGCGCTTGCCCGTGCGGCGCAGGCAGCCGCGACAGGACAAGACATGGCGAGCGTGCTACGCTCACAACGTATTTTTGGACAACACGAACGCTTGGCGCGTGAAGCAATTGCCCGTGTTCCCGCACGCAGTTGGCCCGCTGCCGTTCAGCACGCTCACGAAGTCGACCGCTTAATCAAAGGGCTGCACGTGCCGGGTCGGCTTCACGATCCATGGGAAGAAATGAGCCGCCTGGCCATGCGCGTGGCTGTCTCACCCGTTAGGACATAACGAGTACTTTAATCATGACCATACAAGAATCGATGCAGCAGATTGGACAACAGGCGCGCAAAGCCTCGCACGCCATGCTGCGCGCAACGGACAAACAAAAGGCAATGGCCCTAGAAGCGATGGCGCACGCGCTCGATGCGCAACGCGGCAGCCTTCAGGCAGCAAATAACATTGACCTTGAAGCGGGTCGCGCCAAACAGTTGGCGGCGCCACTGCTCGATCGCCTGACCTTATCGGACCGCAGCATCGACACGATGATTGCAGGCCTGCGTCAAATCGCCCATATGGCCGACCCCGTTGGCAGCTTGACGGCCACTACAGTGCGTCCAAACGGTATGCAGGTTGCCCAAATGCGGGTGCCGCTGGGCGTTATTGGGATTATTTATGAGTCACGGCCAAACGTCACCATTGACGCAGCTGCGCTTTGTCTGAAATCAGGCAATGCCACGATTTTACGCGGGGGCAGTGAGGCTCTGCACTCAAACCTTGCACTCGGCAAAATCATCCGCATGGGCCTCAAGGCTGCGGGGCTGCCAGAGCACGCCGTCCAAGTGGTGGAGACACCTGACAGAGCTGCAGTTGGTGCAATGATCACCATGACAGACTACATTGACGTCATCATTCCACGCGGAGGAAAAGAGTTAATCAAGAGATTAGCGAATGAAGCGCGCGTGCCGATGATCAAACATCTAGATGGCAACTGCCATGTGTACGTAGACAAACATGCTGATTTAGAGAAAGCGGCCGAGATCGCCTTTAATGCCAAAACTTATCGTTATGGGGTCTGCGGCGCGATGGAGACGTTATTAGTCCATCAAGACCTCGCAGCAGAATTTCTGCCTGAACTGGGTAACCGTTTTGCAACACACGGCGTCGAGCTGCGCGGCTGCGCACGCACCCAGGCTCTCTTATCCTCTGCGTTACCTGCAACTGAAGAGGACTGGGCAACCGAATATCTTGGTCCGATCCTAGCAGTGCGTGTAGTCGATTCGATCGCAGATGCTATTGACCACATCACACGCTGGGGTTCTGGTCATACAGACTCGATCGTTACAGAGCACATTCAGGCAGCCCAACAGTTCCAACGCGAAGTGGACTCCAGCTCGGTCTACGTTAATTTACCTACCTGTTTTGCCGACGGTTTTGAATATGGTCTAGGCGCAGAAATCGGCATTTCAACAAACCGTTTACATGCACGCGGACCTGTCGGCTTAGAAGGTCTCACAACGCTCAAGTGGATATTGCAAGGCAACGGACAAATCCGAGGATAAGACACGCACCATGCTCTGGATCAAAACCTTTCATATTGTGTTCGTCGCCTCTTGGTTCGCTGGCCTGTTTTATTTGCCACGTATTTTTGTCAACATGGCGCAGCAGCAGGATCCGCAGACACAAAAAGTGCTGATCGGCATGTCTCGTAGACTGTTTCGTTTCATGACGATTCTTGCCGTTCCAGCAATCGCTCTGGGTTTGTGGCTTTATCTTGGCTATGGCATCGGACGAGGTCCCGGCAATGGCTGGATGCACGCCAAATTGGTGCTTGTTGTTCTGGCGTTGGGTTACCACCATGGTTGCGGAGTGTTGCTGCGTAATTTTGAAGCGGGTCGCAACACGCACTCACATGTTTTTTATCGCTGGTTCAATGAAGCTCCTGTATTGATCCTGACTGCCGCGACAGCGTTTGTCGTGGTCAAGCCTTTTTAAAGAATCACTATGTCTGAGCAGGACTCAAAGCGCGCCACGCTGAGCATAAAAAAACGTACCGTTGCTTCGCCAAGTGCACGTGATGATAAGCCTCGATTGCGCGCTGGTGCACGCGGACGTCAGGTCGCACAACTTAAACTCGCAAAAGACAAAGTTAAACGAGCGGTCGAGACCCCAACGGAGGTCGTTGCCTCGAAAGACGAACAATTTACGTCAACCTATACGGCAGCACCACCAAAGACGCGCTCTCCTCGAAGCAGTGGCCCCAAAGCGTTGCCGCAAGTTAGAGACACTCGTCATACGGAAGAAAAAATATTTGTGCCACAGACCGCCTTATTTGTGCCACACGGAAACGATATTGAACATTTTCATGTCTTTGCGCCCTGCCCCATGGGGCTTGAAGAGGCCCTTGCTGCTGAGCTCAACGCGCTAGGCTATGACGGCGTTAGCGTCACACGTGCAGGCTGTCACTTTGTGGCGGACTGGTCAGGCATTCAGCGAGCCAACCTGTACTCCCGTCTCGCGACTCGCATTCTTGTGCGCCTAGGACAAGCGCCCGTGCAAAGGGAGGACGATATCCTTGAACTCGCCCGCAGCGTTACCTGGGAACGCTGGTTCGGTGCAGAACATACGTTGCGGGTCGATACCTCGGCAGTCAAGAGTCCGATGCAAAGCTTGCAGTACTGCAACCTGCGTGCAAAGGATGGCATCTGCGATCGCTTACGAGAGCTAGAGGGAGAACGCCCCTCGATTGATACCGTTCGCCCTGATGCACGCGTGCATCTATTTTTGTCACACGACACCGCGACGCTCTACCTAGATACATCGGGTGAATCACTGTTTAAACGCGGGTGGCGTCTAGACAAAGGCGACGCACCGCTGCGCGAGAACCTCGCAGCAGGTATCTTAGCCCTAGCAGGCTGGGACCCAGAGGCTGCCTTGCTTGACCCCTTCTGTGGCAGCGGCACGATACTGATCGAAGCGGCTTGGATCGCCTTAGGCGTTCCTCCGGGCATGACACGTCCTTTCGGGTTTGAACGCTTACGCGATCACGATGCAAGTCGGTGGGAGGACGTCAAAGACGAAGCACGTAGCCGAATTCTCCCTGAGCTCGAGACGCCGTTAATTGGGATTGACGCTGATCCGCTCGCCATTGAAGCGGCGCAGCGTAATGCCGAGCGCGCGTACCTGACAGAAGACACTATCCGCTTTGAACTGGGTGACGCACGAGACGCTACCGCACCTGCCCCGACGGGTTGGATAGTCACCAATCCCCCCTACGGTGAGCGTCTAGATGAGGAAGATCTAGAGTTCTGGCGAGAATGGGCGACAAACCTCAAGCAGGAGTTCGCGGGCTGGCAGGTCAACATTATTACCTCTGACCTCGACCTACCCAAGCATCTACGTCTTAAGGCCAACCGGCGCACTCCTGTCTTTAACGGAGCGCTTGATTGCAGGCTCTTTAATTTCGAACTTGTCGCAGCAAGCTACCGCGACTAAACCTGGGGTTCGAAGGCCTGAAGTCGCCTCAGTTCCTCAGAAAATGTTGCCGCAACGCAACATTTGGTTGGAGTATAGGGTTATCCCTTTATTTTGGTTGCATGAATACGGGTTTTCCCTGATAATAGGGTTATCCCTAATCCACACAGGAAATCATCATGCAAACCACCAATACCGTACGCTTGACCGATACGCTCGAACGCGACCTGTTGGCCAAAGCCATTGACCAGCAATTCCGTTTTCGCCCATTGCGCAGCATTGGCAAACTCGTGAGCAGCACCGCGACTTTCATCGCCCGGGCTCGCGCGCAAACCAATATGCGTGACATGGTCTAAAGAGGTTTGGGGGCACGTGAAAGTGCGGGATAATGCCCGTCATGAATGCGAGCCCCAAACCAACCCAAGACCCTCAGCAGGCGCAGGCCAGCGAATCGACGCCCTCCAGAGGTAGGCGCTTTGCCTCCATGATGTACGAGGGCGTCTTGCTTTTTGCCGTGACGTTTCTAGCCGGCTATCTCTTTGACACCCTCACCCAAAGTCGACACGCTCTAGTTTTACGCGGAACGCGTCAGATATGGCTCTTTTTCGCCATTGGTGTGTACTTTTTGATCTGCTGGCGTCGCAACGGACAAACACTGCCCATGAAAGCCTGGCATATTCGGCTTCAAAGCACAAACGGTGGCGCATTGACGTGGCGCCAAATGCTCACTCGTTATGCGTTGATGTGGCCAATCCCACTGGCTGGCACAGCGCTTATCTGGGTTGTAGCAACCGTATCGGGCTGGCCTGCCTTTCTTATGTTTATCGTAGTGACGCCTTTTTTGGTGTTCTTACCTACCTGGCTCACCCAGGATGGTCAGTTTTTACACGACAAGCTTTCAGGCACCCGGTTAGTCAGCGTGCAGATAAGTAAAAACCCTTAGTTTTGGCTCTCCCGAGCAGGTCTTTGTTGCGCCATTTAGCAGGCTGCGCCATGCTAACGGTCTGAAACAGACCGAACACTCAGGATGTTGGACCAACACGCTTCATTGTGCGAATCATTTCGCTGGCAAGTACCTGCCAATTTCAATATTGGTCAGGAGTGCTGTCATCGCTGGACAAGCAGCTCAGCCGATGCGCGACGCATCGCCCTGCTGACAGAAAACGTCTGTGGCGAACGCGGCGTCTGGACGTACGAGCGTTTGGGTGCAACAGCCAACCAGCTCTCCAATGGTCTGTTGAAAATGGGCGTCAAACGGGGAGACCGCGTTGCCGTCATCATGTCGCAACGGGCTGAGGCAGTCATCGCACACATCGCGATCTATAGCATCGGCGCGGTAGTCTTACCGATTTCCACCCAGCTTGCTCCTAAGGCGATGGAATACCGCTTGCGCGATGCGGAAGCACGCGTCGCGCTGATCGATGCCCAGGGCGCAAATAACCTGCTGCCGATCTTGCAGCGCTGTCACAAGCTGACCCAATTAGTTGGGATTGATGTGCCCGATGAGCGCGTATTGCCTTGGCGCAGCTTGTTAATTAGACAGTCTGATACCTTCAAGCCGGTACAAACAGCAGCAAACGACCCCGCACTCTTGCTGTACACGTCCGGAGCAACAGGTCCTGCACGTGGCGTTCTCTTGTCCCACTCAACCCTGATGGGAAACCTATCTGGCTTTGTTGCATCACAAAACTGGTTTCCCGCCAACGCTGAGGCATTCTGGACGCCAATAGACTGGTCTCGCGCGAGTGGCTTGTTTTGTGGAGTACTGCCGGCTCTGTATTTCGGTGTACCCCTTATCGGGGTCTGTGAGCCCTTGGGTCTGGATCAAGTACCCGCTCTGATCGAACGCTATCGCGTCAGTCACGCACTACTCCCAGCTAGCATTTTGAAACAATGGGCCGCGCACCTACCTAGGGCGAGCGTGACACAGCTCGCCACACTCAAGCACCTTGCAAGTTGCGAGGAGACCCTGAGCGCGTCAGTGGTTGCCTGGTGCGAGCACGTACTTGGCACTATCCCCAACGAGATCTTTAGTCAAACAGAGTTAGCCTGCGCAGTGGGCGATAGTAATCAAAAGTGGCCAAAACGAGTCGGTAGCCTCGGACGTTGTTTTCCCGGGCACCGAGTGGTTGTTCTGCGGGAAGATGGCACACCCGCAACACCAGGCGAAGTAGGCGAGCTAGCGATCTTCCGTCATGACCCCTTTGATCACCCAGACCCAGTGACCCCACTACTCTATTGGCGTAATGAAGCCGCCAGTCTTGAGTTCACAACGACAGGATGGTGGCGTACCGGAGATCTGGTTCAGCAAGACTCCGACGGGTACTTTTGGTTTGCCGGACGCCGCAGTCGTCTCGCAAGCAAGCCTAAAGCAGTCGGGTAAACTGCGACTCTTCTACTGGCTTTACAGGGCTTATTCATCATGGCGATTTACCAACTCGGCGACCTCGCTCCACGCATTGATCCAACCGCCTTCATTTTTGAGTCTGCGGACATCATCGGAGATGTCATTGTTCGTGAACATGCGAGCATTTGGTCAAACGTCAGCATCCGCGGTGACAACACGGTAATTGACATTGGTCATCACAGCAATGTGCAAGAAGGTAGTGTCTTGCACTCTGACGTTGGGGTCCCGCTTATCATTGACCACCATGTCACCATCGGCCATCAGGCAATGTTACATGGCTGTCAGATTGGTTCTGGATCATTGATTGGCATGCAAGCCATTGTGCTGAATCACGCCAAGATCGGTCGCAACTGTTTAATCGGTGCGGGCGCCATTGTTCCCGAGGGCCGTGAGATCCCAGATGGCAGCTTAGTGATCGGCGTCGGAAAAATCACGCGCACGCTATCAGAAGAAGAAATTGCGACAATTCGCAACAATATTGAAAACTATGCGCGCCGCGGTCAGATGTTCCGCCAACAGCTCAAGCGCTTGGGCTAACACATTCTTCTGGCTTGCATGTCTGACACTCTGAAAAAGTTTTTATTTGAAGACCGCAGTGTCCGTATTGAGTCGGTGCAGCTGAGGCAAACGTGGATCGCCGCACAGGCACACCACACCTACCCTGCATGCGTCGCTGCCCAACTTGGCGAGTTGGTCGCCGCCGCAACGCTACTGTCGGCAACTTTGAAATTTGATGGGTCCTTACTCTTGCAACTGCAAGGTGACGGTGCCATTGCCTTGATGGTGGTCGAATGTCGAGCTGACCTAAGTATCAGAGCGACCATCAAAATGCGCGAACGCGCTCTGCCTGCCATCCCCACCCTGCAGTCCTTAGTGAATCCAGGTGGTACAGCAAAATTCATCGTTGTATTGGATCCACCCAAACACACGCCTGGGCGCCAGGTTTATCAAGGCATCGTTCCTCTAGAGGGCGATACGATTGCAGAAGCGCTTGAACAATACATGCTGCGCTCAGAACAGCTCGACACGCGCATTTGGCTTGCTGCTGATTCAGAATACTGCACAGGCTTGCTTCTACAACGCCTTCCTGTGCAAGGCGGTAACCAGCAAACCGCGCTCTCGACTGCGCAAGAGTCTTGGGAGAGAGCGCAACATCTCGCGCAAACACTTACGCCAACCGAAATGTTAAGTGTCGATCGCGATACGATTTTGCATCGCTTATTCTGGGAGGAGGCGCTTCACTCCTTTGAGCCACGCAGCATTACCTGGCGCTGCTCTTGCTCTCATCAAAGAGTGGCCGATATGCTGCGTATGCTCGGAAAAGCAGAGGTACAGGATATGTTTGAGGAACGCGATACCATCGATATCGCCTGTGAATTTTGTGGGCAACCCTATACGTTCGATTCTGCGCAAGCGGCCACACTGTTCTCTGCAGTCCACTAACGCTATTTCCTGCCCGTACAAGAAGGCTAGGCCTGCAGCTCCACTGGAACGCACAACTGGTAACCGACACCCCACACCGCCTTGATCGGAGACTCCGCATCAGGTGGCATCACTGCCGCGATTTTTTTTCGCAAACGACTCACGAGGCTTTCTAGTGAGCGGCGCCCAATGTTGGTCACGCCGGCACGCTGGCAGAGGATTTCGCAGATCACCTCACTTTCAAGTAAGTGGTGTGTCGCTTGCGCCAAGGCAACCAAAAACACCTTCTCGCTATTGGTGAGATACACCTTTTGCTGAGTGGTTGTCGAAGTTAAGGAGAGGTGTTGGAGCGATAGCATGAGCGAGGGAGAGGGGACGCTATTTTGCTGGGCACGGCGATACTGGCTCAACAATGCTGCCGTCAATTCCTCTGGGGCAATCGGCTTGCTCAAGTAGATATCAGCACCCGCTTCGTACCCTTTTAAACGCTCTGGTATTGCGGTGCGAGCAGTTAGCATGATAATGACGACTGATGGGATGCCAATACGCATTCGCCGGGCGATAGACAAGCCATCTTCACCTGGTAAATTCAAGTCAAGTACGAGTGCATCAATGGGCTCTGTCAACAACAACTGATCAAGTGACAAGCCGCTATCAAGTGCGTAGACAATAAAGCCTTGTTGTTTTAAATGGTAGTGGATCTCCTTGCGCAGCAGGGGATCATCTTCAACCAGCGCGATGCGTAAGCTTTGCACCGCCAGAGCACTAGTATTTTCGCCAATCATGATTTAAGTGTTACTAAAAAATATATTTTTTCAACCGTATTTCGGCAGGTCACTTCGCCATCCAAAATATCACAGATAGATTTCACCAGGTATAAACCGAGGCCAGTTCCGGAGGATGCGTGCGCATGCTCCCCTCGATAGTATCTGGAAAACACGCTTGCAGGATCGGGGGTTCCAGATAGACCAATCTTGTTCTCTACAACAAGTGTAAAAACCCCCGCATCATCTAAACTTGCCGTCATTGTGATGGGAGACTTCGGTAGAGAATACTTTAGTGCATTATCTAACAAATTAGCCACTACGACTGACAAAAGACCGGGATCGGTTTTAAAGACCAAGTCGGGCGAAGCGACATGCAGCGTGATTCGAGAGGGGTCTGTCGTTTCACGCAGAGCATCTTGCAGAACATCTTCAACATCTAGCTCTTCAGGCCGAAACGCTATTTTTTTCTGATCCAGAGAGTCAACTTGAACACAGCGCTCGATCACTGTGTTCATGCCGTGAATTGCCTGAATCATGCTGCTAATTCGTTCATTGGCTTCAGACGTCTCTGTAGGAGGCAACTGCAAAAGGCTAACTTTCAGTGAGCCTGCCGCCATCCGAATTGCTGCAAGTGGATTTTTGAGCTCATGCGTAAGCATATCAATCATCATGCTGCGCTCTTTAACCTGCTGATGTTCGAGCGCATTACGTGCTTGCGTTCGCGCGAGCTCAGTCGCAACATTCTGATTATTCAAGCGCCGAATACGTACTTCACTCGCCACTAAAAACGACATAAAAATGGAAACGACAAGTCCGCCAAAATTCCCCGGCACAAGCATGCGATCAACTTGGGTTAGACCAAGTGCAGGCACCATATCCGCCCAAAGCATGAAAATCATTACAGTTGCCAAAAGAAGCATCAAACCACGATGCACGGCTGGGCGGATCCCTGCCTGGTAGAGGGCAATGAGCCATACCATGGGCCAAAAGATAACAAAAGTGAAGTTAAACGCCAAAGCGGTGAGTGAAACCGGCGCAAAAAACAACCAACAAAACTGTACGACAAAGATAGCAACAATGATTTGCGCGAGCTTCATATACCATGCAGGCGCCACTAAATTTTTAAAGAATGCCAGTGACAACAAAAGTGAAAAGAACAGACGAATAACATACAACACGTTGAAGAGAAAGTTATCAACCCAGGCGGTCTCGGGCGTAAGAAATTGCGTGTAGACGCCCAAGACAGACAGGGTCAATAACAGCGCCACCGTCTGCGTGGCTAAAAAAACTGCGGCTAGCATGCCACCGCCACTAAAGAACAACAACACAGACAAAACGATCAGTGCGAGCAATACGCCGCACTCTAAGCCGGCACTCAGCGCCAGATCTGTGTTCTCTTGATTAAGCGCGGTTCGATCAAAAAGCTTGGCTGTTAGGTAGTAGCCATTCGTTGTGGCTACACGCAAGTAGAGCTCGTTGCCCTCTAGCTGATCTAGCTCAATGGAAAAACAGTACTGCCCAAACGGACAACCAATCTGTTGACTAGGATAGCGGTCGCCGACAAAGCGCTTGACCCAGCCTCCTTTGTGCCGCTCATACAAGGCGATCTCGGCAATATAGTGGGGGCCAAGCACTAACACGGCAGAGGTATCAGCCGTCGCACTTTTGTCAATACTTAAGCGAATCCAACGGATCTTGGGCGTCAAGGCACGCTGAAGCAGACCATTGAATCTGCCAAACTCTTTTCCAACAACCTCTTCTATACCTAGCGTGTCTGTTGCGTCGATATAAATCCCGCGTTCGCGGATAAGATCAGACGCCTGCACGCAAAAAGCAATCAAACTCAACGAGACAAGCGCGAGCAGCCTCTTGAAAAACACGTCTATTTATCCGCAGCGTGTGCGAGATACTCGACTGCACTGCGTACACCGCGTTCGCCCACCTCAATGCCTAGAGATTGCATTGCGGCTTCAACACCGGACAGACAACCAAGAATCATTGCAGCGTTCAAGTCACCAAGATGACCGATGCGGAATACCCGTCCAGCAAAGGGCCCAAGCCCCCCTGCGATGAGTATCTGGAACTTATCGCGTGCTGTTTTACGAATAAGTTCAGGATCAATTCCGGGCTTCACGAGCACCGCAGTGACCGACACGGAGCGTGCTTCTGGAACACGGCACAGAAACTGCAGATTACCCGCCTCGGACCAGGACTGCACTGCCGCGTGTACAGCGCCCGCCAAGCGCGCGTGACGCGCATGTATATTGGCCACACCTTCACGTTGAATCAAACCGAATGACGCCTGCATGCCGAACAATAAATTTTGCGGTGGTGTGCCACAAAAGCGGCTGTAAGACGGACCCTTACGACGGCGCAACCAATCCCAGTAAAACCGTGGTGCAGGATTTGCTGCACATACTTCCATCGCACGCGCATCCGCTGCGCAGAAGCCGACTCCAGGTGGAACCATCAACCCTTTTTGCGATGCGCCGATCACAGCATTGACACCCCATTTTTCCATTTCAAAGGGAATCGCGCCCAGAGAAGCCACAACATCCACAACAAAGAGAGCAGGATGTTTGGTGACATCCATCGCCCTGCGTAGAGCCAACACATCACTTGTCGTGCTGCTAGCCGTATCAGTGTGCACGGCAAACACAGCGACGATTTCGTTCTTGGTGTCGGCGCGCAGCGCCTCTTGAACGGCAGCCAAATCAATCGGATAACCCTCTTGATAGGGAGTGCGCAAAACGACGGCTCCCATTGCTTCGGCCATGAGAGCCCAGGAATCAGAAAAGTGGCCCGTGCCAGGGATCAGAACTTTTTGGCCAGGCGCCAACAAGTTCACGATCATGGCCTCCCAGACGCCGTGCCCATTTGCTGCATACATAAAAACCTCAACTGAGGGCGCGTTAAGCAATGCCCTCAATCCCTCTTCACATGCATCGATGCAGGCGTCGACACGCGGATCACCCATATCGATCGGCTGGTTTGTCATCGCATCCAACACGGCTTTCGGCACATTCGAGGGACCAGGCGAATGCAATAAACGGATGCCAGGAATGTAGGGGAAAGCGTCTGTGGGCGAAGTCATTACTTGTCCTTGAAAAGTTGCAGTATTTTACCCGAGCCTCGAGGAGCGAACTTCTGCGTATCGACCTTTTCATAACAAAGGTGAATACTTCTGAAGATGCCCACGAACAATAGCCTGATCAGACTTGGCCAGAAAGGTACTGCTCTAGTTGAAACGACTTTAGGGCTATTGGCCGTGCTGTTTATCGCAGGTCTGTGCCTCGAGGTCGCACAGGTCCATCAAGTCCGGCATCTCTTAAGCCTAGCGCTCCAGGAAGCAGCACGCATTGCCGCCGTCACTCGGGCAAATCCCGCCCATTGGCGCCCCGTGCTAGCCCGCGGCGTGCGCCTGACTTTCGCGAGCAGACAGAGCCAAACAAACCATACACAACTGACCCAACGCCATGGCATAGAGCCCTTTTGCGCCGAGATCGTCTCACCACCGTACCCCAGCAAAGCAAGCACCCAAGGCATCAGGACCCATCCTCGCCGCAAGCACGTCACTGACACGGTCTTACACCTAAGGCTCATTTACATATATGCACCCAAACAACCGTGGTTGGCTGCTGCAATCAAGGCGATGCATCGCCTAGACACTCAACCCAAAAGACCTGCTTGCGCAAGACTGGCGCAGGCGCGCGCCGCGGGTTTTATTCCCGTCGTGGTGGAATACAAGGTTCTCATGCAAAGCGAGCTTCCAGACTAAAAACAGGAGCTAGCGTTGCGTTGCGGTTGGCCGTGAAGTTGGGGCCGTGGTCGTAGCCGCCGGCGTTTGCGCGGGCTTCACACCTGGTCGAGCTGGAGCCGCTTTGACGTCTGGTGCCTTAACACCAGCGGGCAACACCTGCACAAACACCTCGCCCTGCTTGAGCATGCTTAATTCAGAACGCGCACGCTCTTCTGCGGCCTCTGTGCCAGTACGCAAGTCTTCGATCTCGGCAGCTAAGGCTTTGTTACGACTAGCCAGCCCGTCATTGACGGTACGCTGGTCAGAGACTTTCATCTGCAGATCCCAGACGTCAAACCAACCGCCCCGACCCATCCACAAGGGATATTGGGTCAGGCCAGCAAGCAATAACAATCCGACAAACAAAAGACGCATAGCACCTCAGTGTCTTGCCACAGCCAACCGCTGCGGCAAGCGGGTTACCGCAAGTTGTAGAAAGCGTCACGCCCGGGATAGGTTGCAACCTCTGCTAACTCTTCCTCGATACGAAGTAATTGATTGTACTTAGCCATGCGGTCTGAACGCGAAAGCGAACCCGTTTTGATTTGCATCGCATTGGTCGCGACCGCGATATCAGCAATAGTTGAGTCCTCGGTTTCACCGGAGCGATGCGACACCACCGCGGTATAGCCTGCGCGCTTAGCCATTTCAATCGCTGCAAACGTTTCCGTCAAGGTGCCGATTTGGTTGATCTTAATCAGAATAGAGTTCGCAATCTTCTGGTCGATCCCTTGCTTCAAAATCTTGGTGTTAGTCACGAACAAGTCATCACCAACTAGCTGCACCTTACGACCAAGCTGCTCTGTCAGATGCTTCCAACCGTCCCAATCGTTTTCGGCCATGCCATCTTCGATCGAGATGATGGGATACTTGTCACACCATGTCGCCAAGAGACTGGTGAGATCCTTGGAAGACAAAGAAATTCCACCTTCGCCGTGCAACGTGTACTTGCCGTCCTTATAGAACTCAGACGCAGCGCAATCCAGACCCAAGGCAATTTGCGTACCTGGCTCGTATCCAGCGCTTTCAATCGCACGCAAAATCAGTTGAATCGCGGCTTCGTGATTCGGGACGTTTGGCGCAAAGCCGCCCTCGTCACCCACGGCGGTGGACATGCCTTGATCGTTAATAATCTTCTTGAGTGCGTGAAAAGTTTCCGCCCCCATGCGCAGTGCTTCACGGAAACTTGTTGCGCCAATTGGCAAAATCATCAGCTCTTGCATATCGAGCGTGTTGTTGGCGTGCGCTCCACCGTTGATGACGTTCATCATCGGCACAGGCATGCTCATCGGGCCACTGCCACCAAAATACCGATACAAAGACAAACCTGACTCATCCGCAGCTGCGCGGGCAACAGCCATGCTGGCCGCCAAAATAGCATTAGCACCCAAGCGTGACTTACCTTCGGTACCGTCCAACTCAATCAAGGTGCGATCAAGGAAGGTCTGCTCCTGGGCATCCAAGCCCATTAACGCCTCAGACACTTCTGTATTGAGATTTTCAACCGCGCGCAAGACGCCCTTGCCGAGGTAGCGCGATTTATCACCATCACGCAATTCGATCGCCTCACGACTACCAGTCGACGCGCCGGATGGCACTGCCGCACGGCCCATCGCACCCGACTCAAGCAGCACATCGCACTCAACAGTGGGGTTGCCGCGCGAATCAAGAATTTCACGACCGATGATGTCTACGATTGCACTCATTTCTCTAGTTCCTGAAAGATAAAAATATTCAATAGTTTTGCAAATAAATATTGACGATCAGCTTTAAGCGAACTGAGTCTCCAGAAAGCCATTGCGCTTCACAACGCGGTCAATATCAAGTAGTGTCTCTAGCAGCACTTTCATTTGCCCGAGAGGCACCGCATTAGGACCATCGGACAGGGCTTTCGCAGGATCGGGATGTGTTTCCATAAACAGACCGCTCACACCAGCAGCCACCGCGGCTCGGGCTAACACGGGCACAAACTCTCGTTGTCCGCCGGACGAAGTACCTTGCCCACCTGGCAACTGAACCGAATGCGTGGCATCAAACACAACAGGGCACTGTGTCTCGCGCATGATGGCCAATGAACGCATGTCCGAAACCAGATTGTTGTACCCGAATGAAACCCCACGTTCGCACACCATGATGTCCTCAGGGACTCCAGCCGCGCGTGCAGCGTGTCGCGCCTTGTTAACGACTTGCACCATGTCATGTGGCGCAAGGAATTGTCCCTTTTTGATATTGACTGGCTTGCCACTCGCAGCACAGGCCTCGATGAAATCAGTTTGTCTGCACAAGAAGGCTGGCGTCTGCAAGACATCAACAGCGGCGGCGACCGCTTTCACCTGGTCTTTATCGTGCACATCTGTCAGGACCGGGACCTTCAAGCTTGCGCGGACATCGGCAAGAATCTGCAAGCCTTCGTCCATACCCGGACCACGATACGACGTGCCCGAACTACGGTTGGCTTTGTCAAACGAACTTTTATAAATAAACGGAATACCTAAAGCGGCTGTGATTTCTAACAACTGCCCCGCCGTATCGAACGCCATCTGGCGAGACTCGATCACACAGGGACCTGCGATCAGAAAAAAAGGCTTCTCTAGGCCGATTTCAAATCCGCACAGCTTCATCAGGACCCTTTGCGTTGTGTCTGATGCGCCAAGCCCGCCTGAATGTAGCTCGTGAACAGCGGGTGACCGTCGCGCGGTGTTGAGGTGAACTCTGGATGAAACTGCACACCCACAAACCAGGGATGGTTTGGCAGCTCCATCATCTCTGGTAGATTTTCAGTTGGCGTACGAGCACTAATGACTAGACCGGCTTCTTCTAAGCGCGGCACATAGACATTGTTGACCTCGTAACGATGGCGGTGGCGCTCGTTGACTTGGGGGCCATAGATCTTACTGGCTAACGTGCCGGCCTTAACCGGACATTTTTGCGAGCCCTTACGCATCGTGCCACCCAAATCGGATTGCTCGTCACGCTTTTCAATGCGCCCTTCTCGGTCAAGCCACTCCGTAATCAACGCAACCACTGGATGGGGCGAAACGGCATCGAACTCCGTGCTGTTGGCATCTGTCAAACCAGCAACATGGCGGGCAAACTCAATCACGGCCAATTGCATACCTAGACAAATACCAAGATAGGGGACGTTGTACTCACGCGCATAACGTATGGCAGCAATCTTGCCCTCTGTACCACGCTTGCCGAACCCACCTGGCACCAAAATGGCATCAAACGGCTTGAGCACGCTCACACCGTGTTGTTCGATATTTTCTGAATCGATGTACTCAACATTGACGCGCGACTTGGTGTGAATGCCAGCGTGGATCAACGCCTCAGTCAAAGACTTGTAGGATTCGGTCAGGTCAACGTACTTGCCCACCATTGCAATGCGCACTTCACGCTCGGGATGCTCAAGCGAATAGACCAACTTGTCCCACATCGACAGATCGGCAGCCGGCGGATTTAAATTAAGCGCTTCGCAAATAAGGTTGTCGAGCCCCTGCTTGTGCAGCATGGAGGGGATTTTATAAATGGAATCTGAATCCCAAACTGAAATCACTGCGTCTAGCGGCACATTCGAAAACAACGAAATCTTGGCACGCTCTTCGTCGGGGATCGGGCGGTCTGCGCGGCACAGCAACGCATTAGGAATGATGCCGATTTCACGCAGTTTTTGCACAGAGTGCTGTGTAGGCTTGGTTTTCAGTTCGCCCGCCGACGCAATAAAGGGCACCAACGTCAAGTGAATAAAAGCGGCGTTGTTACGACCAAGTCGCAAGCTCATTTGGCGCGCGGCCTCTAGAAAAGGCAACGACTCAATATCGCCTACCGTGCCACCGATTTCAACGATTGCGACATCCGTTGCACCGTCCCACGACTGCTCGGCACCTCGTGTAATGAAGTCTTGGATTTCATTGGTGATGTGGGGGATGACCTGCACGGTCTTGCCGAGATAATCGCCGCGACGCTCTTTACGGAGAACGGACTCGTAAATTTGGCCCGTTGTAAAGTTATTGACCTTGCGCATCTTGGACGAAATGAATCGCTCATAGTGGCCAAGGTCTAGATCAGTTTCTGCGCCGTCTTCGGTGACAAACACCTCGCCGTGCTGAAACGGGCTCATGGTGCCCGGATCGACGTTAATGTAGGGATCAAGTTTGAGCAGAGTTACCTGCAAGCCACGCGATTCGAGGATGGCGGCCAAAGACGCGGCGGCAATGCCCTTGCCTAACGAGGACACCACACCACCTGTGACAAATACGAATTTGGTCATGTGATCAACGCCCTGTTTAATGGAGCGCATGCAGGAAATTTGAATTATACCCGCCCCAAAGGCTGTGTGCGCTGCAGCAACCAATTGAGGGCAGCACCAGAGACTTTGGGTGCAAGCCGGCGTTGGACTTCCGCATGGTAGGCGTCTAACCAGGTCACCTCATCAGGCCGCATTTCAGCCAAATCAATACACCGCGTGTCGATCGGACATAGGGTCAACGTCTCGAATTGCAAAAACTCTCCAAACTCAGACGCTCCGGCCTCTTGATTACAGACCAGATTTTCGATACGAATCCCCCAACGGCCCGGGCGGTAGAGACCTGGCTCATTAGATGTGATCATGCCGGGTTGCATCGCTGTGTGCGGGGCGGGCGCGGCGCGGTAAGAAATCACTTGAGGACCTTCGTGGACATTTAAGTAATAGCCCACGCCGTGTCCCGTCCCGTGGCCGTATTCAACCAATCTTTCCCAAAGCGGCGCCCGTGCCACGGCATCGAGCATCGGAGAAGCGATGCCCCTTGGAAAGCGCAGCCGCGACAAGGCAATCATCGCCTTGAGCACAGCGGTGTAATCCGCCTTTTGTTCTGGACTTACCTGACCGACCGGTACGACCCGAGTGATATCTGTGGTACCACCAAGGTACTGCCCTCCAGAGTCAATAAGCAACAGCCCATTGCCTTGGATGCGCGCATAGGATTGAGTGGTCGCACGGTAGTGCGGCATTGCACCGTTGGCATTAAACGCGGCAATGGTGCCAAAACTGCGCGACACAAAGCCTGATTGTTGCGCTCTTAAGTCGGTCAAACGCTCATCTATCATCAGTTCGTTGAGCTCGGCGCCTTCAGCTCGATCAATTGCTTGCTCGAGCCATGCAAAAAAAGCACATAGTGCGGCACCATCTTGCTCCATCACGCGACGCACATGACCTAGTTCGTGCTCAGTTTTTTGCGACTTAAAGAAGGTGCTTGGGTTAATTGCACGAGCCGTATTCGCCACAATTCGATCGATCAATGCACAAGTGGTGCGCGCCGGATCGAACAGAACCGTATCTGTAAGTGCAAGCTTTGACAGTTCACTACCGGCCGAATCATAGGGACGAACTTCAACACCATCGGCAGCTAGGGTACGCGCTAAGGTGCTATCCACCTTTCCAGGCAATACATAGAGAGTCACACCCTCCAGGCCGACAAGAACATGTGCAAGGAAAACCGGATTAAACGAAACATCGCTGCCTCGCAGATTCAAAAGCCAAGCGATATCGTCGAGTGTTGACAGCACATGCCATTGCGCACCTTTTTCTTGCATGACAGCGCGGACACGCGAAAGCTTTTCACGGCGCGACTGACCTGCGATTTCAACAGGTAAATCACGAATCGGCGTACTTGGTAAGGCGGGTCGCGCAGTCCAACACTGACCGGGTAAATCTTGATCAATCACAAGTTTGATCTGACGCGAGGCGAAGGCAGTCAAGAGTGCTTCGCGTGCCATGAGCCCAAGCGCCCGCCCGTCGACGGCCACAACAGCGCCGACGGGAAGCTGTTCGGCGAGCCACTGCGTGTGTGCCGGATCCGTTGCCACACCGATTTTCATGAGTGTGACCGGTGAGCCGGCAAGCTCGGCCTCAGCCTGCACCCAGTAACGACTGTCAACCCAAAGCCCAGCAAATGTATCTGTGACAACTACCGTTCCGACCGAGCCTGTAAACCCTGTTAGCCAAGGCCTAAGTTGCCAATAATCGGGCAAGTATTCTGACAGATGCGGGTCAGCAGAGGGTATAAGGCAAGCCTGTACACCGGCCGCCCGCATGGCGGCTCTTAGCGCGACGAGGGGGCCAACAGTGTTGTCATTCATATTTTCCTACTTAGAAAATTTCGCACGTAAGAAAGCGATAATGCCTGGCAAAATTGAGAGGAAGATAATGAACAGGATGACCAAGGTCAGATTGTCGCGGACAAAGGGAAGATTCCCAAACCAATAGCCGGCAACCGTCAGTGATACAACCCAGATGATGGCGCCCGTCACATTAAAAAACACAAACTTTTTTGGATCGTACTTAGCGAAGCCTGCAACGAAAGGAGCCAGGGTGCGGGCAAAGGGAATAAAGCGGGCAATGATCACTGTTTGACCGCCATAGCGATCATAGAAACCTTGCGTGTAGGCCAGATGCTTTGGATTGACTAAATTAGTCCTCTCAATCAGGGCGGCCCCGAACCAACGACCCACCGCATAATTCACTGCGTCGCCGACGATTGCCGCAGTTGTCAACAGCGCAATCAACAAGTAGATATCCATCTTTCCCATCGCGCAAATTGCACCGGCGACAAACAATAACGAGTCGCCTGGCAAAAATGGCATAAACACCAAACCAGTTTCGGCAAAAATAATAGCGACCAAAAGGACATAAATCCAAACACCGTAGTTCTCAATGAACTGCAGCATTGTCTTGTCAATGTGCAGCAACAAATTTAGCAAACTGGTGAAGAGGTCCATCTCTAAGTCCTAGGTGTGCGAATCGTGGCGTGGATTGTAGCGAAACCTCAAGTTACATCCACGATACGCCACCGAGTCTTGGGGATAAATCAAACGGCAGACACATCTAACTTGGCCGCCGTCTTGGATTTAATCTCGTCGACCGTGACCCCGGGCGCAAGCTCAAGCAACTTCAAGCCGTTAGGCGTCACTTCCATGACGCCAAGGTCGGTAATGACCATATCAATCACACCAACGCCAGTCAGCGGCAACGTGCACTTGGGTAGTAATTTCAAATCAACCGTACCGTCTTTTTTGTGCGCGACGTGCTCCATCAGCACAATTACGCGACCCACGCCCGCAACTAAGTCCATGGCGCCGCCCATACCCTTGACCATTTTGCCTGGGATCATCCAGTTCGCCAGATCGCCCTGCTCGGACACCTGCATGGCGCCAAGAATGGCTAGGTTGATTTTTCCACCACGGATCATTGCAAACGAATCCGCTGACGAAAAAATTGACGAACCGGGCAACGTTGTGACTGTTTGCTTGCCGGCGTTAATCAAATCTGGGTCCACTTCGTTCTCAAGCGGAAACTGGCCGATACCGAGCAAGCCGTTCTCGGACTGCAACCATACTTCGATGCCTTTTGGTACATGATTGGCCACCAAGGTCGGTAGACCAATACCAAGATTGACGTAATAGCCATCTTTGAGTTCGCGCGCTGCGCGCGCAGCCATCTCATCACGAGTCCATGCCATGATTTTTCTCCTTAGCTCGCTGCGCGAACAGTACGTTGTTCGATGCGTTTCTCGGGTGTCGCATTAATCACAATACGATGCACGTAAATGCCTGGCAGATGAATATTCTCCGGCTCAAGCGTACCGTTTTCAACGATCTTCTCAACCTCGACGACCGTAATTTTTCCAGCCATCGCAACAGGTGGATTGAAGTTGCGCGCTGTTTTGCTAAAAATTAGATTGCCACTGCGGTCAGCGATATACGCTTTCACCAGCGAAACTTCTGGGACCAGCGCGCGTTCCATGATGTATTGCTCACCCTCAAACTCGCGAATTTCTTTGCCGTCAGCCACAATCGTGCCAACACCCGTCTTTGTAAAAAAAGCAGGAATTCCAGCCCCGCCCGCACGCAAGCGTTCGGCCAAGGTACCTTGGGGCGTGAATTCGAGCTCGAGTTCACCCGCCAAGTATTGACGCTCAAACTCTTTGTTTTCTCCGACGTAGGAGGCAATCATCCGGCGCACTTGCCGCGTCTGCAACAACATTCCCAGACCAAAGCCATCAACGCCCGCATTGTTGCTGATACAGGTAAGATCTTTGGTGCCCAGATCACGCACTGCTTCAATCAGTGCTTCGGGAATTCCGCAGAGGCCAAAACCGCCTACTGCAATGGTTTGACCATCCTTAAGAATCCCGGTGAGCGCCTCTTTGGCGCTTGGATATAGCTTGTTCATGCAAACCGCTCCTTGGTTATCGCTTAAACGAGATTATCGACGATTTATTGACCTTGCCAACGCCTGAAGGATCTCAGGTGGCCAGGGGTGAGATTTGCCCGACTCAAAGTCCATCAGCACCATGACCGACTTGCCTTGGGCGCACAACTCAAGCTCGTCGCCTTGGACAACTGACAAATCGACGGCATGCTCCATACTGGACCGCCCAATACTCACCACCCGATGGCTCACACGGATCGTGGCGGGATAAGTAATGGGCTTTTTGAAGTCACACGAACAATGCACCACCACGGGATTGAGCCGCGCCGACTGAACCATCCCCCCTTCATAGAACATCCTGATCCGCCCCTCTTCCATATATCGGAAATAGTTCGCGTTGTTGAGGTGGTTTAACGGATCGGCATCTGCCCAACGCATGGGCACGTCCATATCAAAGATATCGCCAACAGCGAGGGTCGGTCCGTCTAAAACAGCCACGGGATTCTCCGCAAGAAATGCAAAAGGGTTGCTTCGGCTCTTTGCAAGACCAAGACAGTAAAAGTCCATCAGCCGTGCAATACAATCGAACGATTGAACATCATACCTTCTAAGCAGGGAGACTCTTATGTCCGCACGTGAATCGATGGAATATGACGTTGTTGTGGTCGGCGGTGGGCCCGCCGGTCTGGCAACCGCCATCAGGCTCAAACAATTGGCTGCCGAGCGCGACCATGAAGTCTCGGTGTGCGTACTTGAAAAAGGTAGCGAAATTGGCGCGCACATCCTGTCTGGCGCGATCATGGATCCGATCGCACTGACCGAACTGATTCCAGACTGGAAAGAAAAAGGGGCTCCGCTCGACACAGCAGTGACTGAGGACGAATTTTTGTTTTTGTCCCCCACTGGCTCGCACAAAACACCGGAGTGGCTACTCCCCGAGTGCTTTCAGAATCACGGCAACTATATCGTCAGTCTTGGCAACGTAGCGCGGTGGTTAGGCGAACAGGCCGAGGCGCTAGGCGTAGAGATCTTCCCAGGCTTTGCCGCAGCCGAAGTCTTGTACGACGACAAAGGCGCGGTGCGCGGTGTCGCTACGGGCAACATGGGTGTTGGCCGCGACGGTCAGCCAACCGACCAGTTCCAACAAGGCATGGAGTTACTCGCGAAGTACACCGTCTTTGCCGAAGGTGCGCGTGGACAGCTCGGTCGCGAACTCATCGCCAAATTCAAGCTTGACGAAGGCCGTGATCCACAGGCCTACGGTATTGGCATCAAAGAACTTTGGGAAATCGATCCGGCCAAGTCCAAGCCTGGTCTTGTCGTGCATACCGCCGGCTGGCCGCTGGATTCCGATACATATGGCGGCTCCTTCCTGTACCACCTGAACAACAATCAGGTCGCCGTGGGTATGGTGGTGGGACTTGATTACGCCAACCCCTGGATCTCCCCTTTTGAAGAATTCCAGCGCTACAAAACACACCCAGCGATTCGTGGCACCTTCGAAGGCGGTAAACGTCTCGCCTACGGAGCCCGCGCCATCACCGCTGGGGGTCTGCTTTCCTTGCCTAAGCTGATTTTTCCGGGCGGTGCGCTGGTGGGTTGCGAGGCCGGCTTCCTGAATGCCTCTCGCATCAAGGGCAGCCACGCTGCAATCAAGTCAGGCATGATGGTTGCGCAAGCTGCTTTCGATGCACTGGTCGCGGAACGCAGCCACGACGAGCTGCCCGCCTACCCGGCCGCCTTTGAGTCTTCATGGCTGCACACTGAACTGAACAAAGCGCGCAATTTTAAACAATGGTTTAAGAAGGGTCGCGCCGTCGGTACTGTGATGACTGGAATCGAGCAATGGCTATTGAAAGGGAATATTCCTTGGACGATCCATCGCACCAAACGCGATCACGAATGCCTGCAGCCAGCTGATCAGTGCCCGCGCATTGAGTACCCAAAACCCGATGGTGTTTTGACCTTCGATCGCTTGAGCTCGGTGTTTATTTCTAATACTAACCATGAAGAAAATCAGCCGATTCATCTGACCCTAAAAGATGCCTCGGTACCGGTCTCAATCAATCTTGCAAAATACGGTGGGCCAGAATCCCGTTACTGCCCAGCAGGCGTCTACGAATACATCAAGGATGATCAGGGTGCCGATAAACTGCAGATCAACGCACAGAACTGTGTGCATTGCAAAACGTGCGACATCAAAGACCCCACACAAAACATCGTGTGGGTCGCCCCACAAGGTGGCGAAGGGCCGGTCTACACCGGCATGTAATCACGCTATCACTTTCCACTGCGAGCAAACGCCATGAGCACACGACCACAAGCAGTTCCGACTAAACAAATCGACAATGAGCGCGTGATTGTGACCGAATGGCGCTTTGCCCCTGGCGCCGAAACAGGCTGGCACACCCACGGCCACGACTACGTGGTCGTACCGATTGCAAATGGACTGTTGCACTTGGAAACCCCTGAGGGCCTCAAAGAGTTTCCGCTTAAACTTGGACAGTCCTACACGCGTGGGGCGGGCGTGCACCACAATGTGATTAACGCCAGCGCACACGAAGTCGCCTTCATCGAAATCGAAGTGCGTTAAAGCTCCCCGTTACTGCACAAGAGGAAACCTGCCATGCTCGATCCACAAGCCAAAGCCTTGATTAATCTCGTTGCAGAAAAAGGGATTCCTCCGATGCATGCCTCGCCGCCCGTTGAGGCGCGACAGTTTTACCGCGAGCGTCGTTTCTTTAGTCAGCCCGAACCGCCTGAAGTCGCAGAAAGCAAAGACATTCAAGTCCCTGGGCCACTGGGTCCGATCCCGGTCCGCGTGATTCGTCCAATCGGCAGCAAAGCCGACGCGATCTTGCCCGCTCTGGTGTACTACCACGGTGGTGGTCACGTGATTGGCGATCTCGATACGCACGACACACTGTGTCGATCGTTAGCAAATCTGGCTGGTTGCTCCGTGCTGTCGATTGACTATCGGATGGGACCAGAACACGTGATGCCTGCCGCTTCCGATGATTGCGTCGCCGCCACCAAGTGGATACACAGCCACGCTGCAACTTTAAAGATTGACCCAACGCGCATTGCGATTGGCGGGGATAGTGCAGGCGGGCACTTGGCTGCGGTGGTAGCCTTAACACTCAAACAAGACAACGGGTTTAAGCCAGTGCTACAGCTATTGCTGTATCCCGTTACCGACGCCAGCCAAGAGCGCGAATCGATGCGCACGAATGGCGAAGGCTACTTGCTGACGCGCGAGACCATGGTTTATTTTTTCGGGCACTACATGCCTGAACAATGGATGCGTAAAGATTGGCGTGGGTCGCCGATGCTGGCCAAAGACCACAGCGGCCTGCCGCCCGCCATGGTGATCACCGCGGGCTACGACCCTTTGCACGACGAAGGCCGAGACTACGCTGACAAACTATCTGCCGCAGGTGTACCCACACAATACATTTGTTTTGCGAGACAAATCCACGGCTTTATTCCAATGGGGCGGATCATCGACGAGGCCAACACCGCCGTCAAACTCTGCGCCCAAACCCTCAGGGATCACTTTTAGCTGTCTGAGCTTCATTTGTCATCACAAAGGCCATCCGTAGTTTCCACAACGGATATCCTGATTCAAAATTAACCTCCTTGTGCACCCAACTCGTCAGACTGACGGGCTCGGTGCACTTTTGCTTTGCACACGCCAACACAACCTTAATCGGTGGCCGCTGTGCGGAAATTGATGCACCAATAACGTCCCATTGGATTACAATCAATTTTGCAAACAGTTGTAGAACTGCCCGAGTTTATTCGTCGCGCAACCAAAATATTGTCCGTAACTGACAGAGAAGAGATCGTCGCATTTATTGCGTTGAATCCCCTGTCAGGCGCATTGATTCAAGAAACAGGCGGGCTTCGAAAACTTCGATGGGCCAGGGCGGGGCATGGAAAACGTTCTGGTGCACGAGTGGTTTATTACTTCCACAACGATACGATGCCACTGTACCTCTTGACGGTTTTTGCGAAAGGAGAGCGAGAGAATATGTCCAAAGCGCAGCGAAATGAACTAGCAAAGCTGACGACCGTTTTAGTGCAAACATGGAAAAGGAAACAGCATTGAAAGCAGCCCATCGCAGCATCGAGCGCAGCCTGAAGCAGGCTATCAATCACGCATCGGGAAACACGGCAGGCGCGGTCGTATATCGCCCCCGACCAATCGATGTGAAGGCTTTACGCCAAAAAATTGGAATGACTCAACTCGAGTTTGCGGCGCGATTCGGCTTTTCCGCTGCGACTCTGCGCCACTGGGAGCGCGGTGACCGCGTTCCGCACGGCCCCGCACGCGTGCTCCTCAATGTGATCGAGCACAATCCCAAGGCGGTGATGGCCGCCTTGGCAGCGTGATCACTTCTTAAACGCAACAACCTCTTGACGTTGTTCGCCCAGACCATCGATGCCTAGCGTCATGACGTCGCCAGCCTTGAGGTAACGTGGTTTGGGTTTAACACCCATACCCACGCCTGGAGGCGTACCAGTAGTGATGATGTCACCTGGCATTAGGGTCATGAACTCGCTGACATAGCTGACAATCGTCTGCACATCAAAAATCATGGTCTTGGTGGTGCCCGTCTGGAAACGTTTACCGTTTACATCCAACCACATACCTAGTTTCTGCGGGTCTTTGATTTCATCAGCGGTCACCAGCCAAGGACCAACTGGGCCGAACGTGTCGCAACCCTTGCCCTTGTCCCACGTGCCGCCGCGCTCGAGCTGATATTCACGCTCTGACACATCATTGATCAGGCAATAGCCAGCAACGTGCTTGAGCGCGTCTTTCTTCGTGACATAACGTGCTTTCTTGCCAATCACTACGCCGAGCTCAACTTCCCAATCGGATTTCTTTGAACCCTTGGGTAACATCACTGGGTCATTGGGGCCGCTCAGACTGGTGTCCGCTTTAAAGAAAATGATGGGCTCTTTGGGACAAGGCATGCCAGCTTCTGCAGCGTGATCAGAATAGTTCAGACCGATCGCTAAAAACTTGCCCACATCGGCAAGCGGAACGCCATACCGTGGCTTGCCTTTTACCAAGGGCAAGGTGCTCGTCTTGATTTTGGCAAGCTTGGCCAACGCTGCGCTAGACAGCTGTGCCGAAGTGATATCAGGCACGACGCCCGACAGATCACGCAACCTACCTTCTTTGTCGATCAGGCCGGGTTTTTCTTTACCTTTGGCGCCATAGCGTACGAGTTTCATTGCTTCTCCTTGGATGAAGCGCTGAATTTAACAGCTATCACGGCGTGTAATCAATATGTTGCGCGACCGCCAGAAATATCAAACGCGGCGCCCGTTGAGAAGCTGCACGCATCTGACGATAGCCACATTACCAAATGAGCGATTTCTTCGACGCTGCCAAAACGATTCATGGGAATCTTGGACAGCATGAAATCAATATGTTGTTGCGTCATCTGATCAAACATGCCAGTGCGCACCGCCGCCGGCGTAATGCAGTTCACCGTGATGCCTGTGAGGGCAAGCTCTTTGCCTAAAGACTTGGTCAAACCAATGACTGCGGCTTTCGAAGCGCTATACGCCGACGCATTAGGGTTGCCTTCTTTGCCAGCGACCGAAGCGATGTTGACGATTCGCCCTATCCCGTGACCCTGGCCAGCCAGCTTCATGACAGGAACCACAGCCTGACACGCCAGCAAGGTACCGCGCACATTGATTGCAAACACACGATCCCATTCGCTAAGGGGATAGTCGACTACCATCACATTTGGGCCAGTGATACCGGCGCTATTGAGCAATATATCGATATGGGAGCAATAGTTTGTGGAAGCAGCGAGTGCCTGGGCAACAGAGGCCTCGTCAGATACATCCACCTGAACCGTGTGCACCTTTGAGCCATGCAAAGCCTGCGCGACCTGCAGCGCTTGCGGGTCGCGATCCCAAATCGAAACGCGCGCACCTGCGGCAAGAAACTGCTCAACGCAAGCGTGGCCAATGCCCGCAGCACCACCCGTCACAACAGCGTGTTTGCCACTAAAGTCATAGCGCACTGTGTTTGTCATCACACTTCCTCGTTATCAGCGATCCCGAGGATGATCACTACAGGTAGCGGCCTCCTGCACCAATCGCTACGGTGATCAAACCAAGAATCAAATTTGTAAACATTAGGGGGCGTATCTTGGCGAGTGCCAGGCCGCCGGTTGGCCAATCTTTTGCAGCCACAGCAGATTTAAGCATACGAAAGGGTCCGCCGTAGATGTAAGCAAAGATCGCGGTCATGATCACAGCGATTAACAACATCGTATGAACATGCCACCCGAGCTTGCCGAAATTGCCTAAAAAGTGAATCAACCCGAAACCAGAAATGAACAGCACGAGGATTGCACCCTTCACCCAGATAAAAAAACGACCAAAAACACCACTCATGAGGGTCAGGCGCTCTGGCGGCTGCAAAACGCTTGCCGCAGTCGGACGCAGTGCAGTGTGCGCAAAAAACATCCCACCGACCCAAACTAGGGCCGCTAACAAATGCAACACCACCAATGAGGCCATCAACATTGCAATCTCCATACCCAAATTTACTGTGTCTTAGAAATCCACATGGATTCCAAAACGCAAGATGGCCTAGAGTCTACCGCGCACTTATCGTTCAGGTTTAAAAATCGGGCAAATCTTAGGGCTATTAAAAAAGGGCCCAAAGGCCCCTTTTTATGAAAGCAAGATAACCCGAAGTCGCTTAGACCGGCTTGGATAACTGATCGAGAATCGCCGGGTTTTCTAACGTCGAGACGTCCTGTGTCACGACCTCGCCCTTCGCGACGACACGCAACAAGCGGCGCATGATTTTTCCGGAGCGCGTCTTGGGCAGGTTATCGCCGAAACGAATCTCTTTAGGCTTGGCAATCGGACCAATCTCTTTAGCCACCCAGTCGCGCAACTGCTTACCGATTGCGACTGCCTCATCACCCTCAGGCCGACTGCGCTTGAGCACAACAAAAGCAACCACCGCTTCGCCTGTGGTTGCGTCTGGACGCCCTACTACTGCAGCCTCCGCAACCATCTCGTGTGCGACCAAGGCGGACTCGACCTCCATCGTGCCAAGACGATGGCCAGAGACGTTCAGCACATCATCAATACGCCCCATGATCCAGAAACAACCATCCTTGTCACATTGCGCACCATCACCAGCCAAGTAATAACCACGCAACTCGGGGGGAAAGTAGCTCTTCACAAAACGATCTGGATCTCCCCAGATGTTGCGGATCATGGAGGGCCAAGGACGCTTAATTACCAAAAAGCCACCATGTCCTGCTTCGACATCGCCACCGAGCTCATCCACGATTGCTGCCGTAATGCCAGGCAAACGTGTCGTGCACGAGCCGGGCTTGAGTGGCGTCGCGCCAGGTAGCGGAGTAATCATGTGACCACCGGTTTCTGTTTGCCACCAGGTGTCAACGATCGGGCAGCGGCCACCACCCACATTATTGTGGTACCACATCCAAGCCTCGGGGTTGATGGGCTCACCCACCGAACCCAGCAGGCGCAAACTTGACATATCGTAAGACTTGGGATGATGCGCTGCGACGGCGTCTGAAGTCTTAATCAAAGAGCGAATCGCTGTTGGCGCAGTATAAAAAATTGAAACCTTGTGGTCCTGAATCATCCTCCAGAAACGACCTGCATCAGGATAGGTCGGAACGCCTTCGAACACAACCTGTGTCAAGCCTGCAGCCAAAGGGCCGTAGGTGATGTAGGTGTGTCCTGTCACCCAGCCCACGTCGGCCGTACACCAGAAAACATCGCTCGCTTTGGCATCAAAAACCCACTGCATGGTGAGCTTGGCCCACAACAGATAGCCCGCGGAGGAATGTTGCACGCCCTTAGGCTTGCCGGTTGAGCCAGACGTGTACAAAATAAACAAAGGGTGTTCGGCATTGAGCGCGACGGGCGCGCATTCGGCCTCCTGCTTTTCTGCTAAATCGTGCATCCATACGTCGCGCTTGGCATCCCAATTAACCTTACCACCCGTGCGTTTGTAGACGACGCAATGGCGCACCGCCTCACAGGCGCCCATGCCGAATGCTTCGTCAACGGCTGGCTTTAGTGGAATCGCCCGACCACCGCGCAGTTGTTCGTCGGCGGTAATCACCAAACTCGCACCCACATCCACGATGCGCTCATGCAAACTTTTAGCTGAGAACCCACCAAACACCACCGAATGCGTGATGCCCAAGCGTGCGCATGCCTGCATGGCAACAATTGCTTCAATCGACATCGGCAGATAAATAATCGAACGGTCGCCAGCCTTGTAGCCAAGTGACTTCAAGCCATTGGCAAACTTACACACGCGCTCGTAGAGCTGTTGGTAAGTAACCTTGAGAACCTCGCCACTATCCGCTTCAAAGATAATCGCGACTTTGTTGGCGTTACCATTCTTGAGGTTGGCATCCAGACAGTTGGCCGAGACGTTGAGCTCGCCATCACCAAACCACTCAAAAAATGGCGCACGCGACTCATCGAGCACCTTGGTGAAGGGTTTAGTCCAATGCAACTGCTCGCGCGCCATCCGCCCCCAAAACGCATTTGGATCCCGATCCGCTTCTTCGAGCAACGCCTGGTAGGCCGCTTGGCCTGACACATTGGCTTGTTTGACGAAGTCCTGGGGTGGTGGAAATACGCGTGTCTCAACCAGAACGGATTCAATTGAATTAGCCATGGAATGTTGTCTCCTCGGTAACTGGGACGGATGCCCGTTAGATAAAAAGTTTTACAACTTAAGTGCTGCAATGCCAGCTGTCGCGATTTGCGCGTCTTCGGAAGACTGCACTCCTGAGACACCGACCGCTCCAACTGTGTGGCCTTCGACAATAATTGGCACGCCGCCTTCCAACATGCCCTGAATAAGAGGCGCGGACAGAAACGACATGCGTCCGTTGTTGATCACATCTTCGTACACCTTGGAAGCCCTAGCACCCATCGCGGCAGTATGTGCTTTGGCCGGTGCAATGTGGGCCGAGATCGTGTTGGCGCCATCGAGGCGTTGCAGGCCCAAAAGGTGCCCACCATCGTCCACTACGGCAATGGTTACAGCCCACTTATTAGCTTGCGCA